>ENA-UENX01000263-UENX01000263.1-marine-metagenome-genome-assembly--contig:-NODE-263-length-27070-cov-148.021304_pt1 | contig 27070 bp, 22 predicted proteins | sample MGYA00237875_ERZ529327 | MGnify/ENA primary metagenome ERZ529327 (study PRJEB26372, sample SAMN05368347) | marine metagenome | biome: cultured habitat; feature: ocean water; material: water; isolation... | reverse complement strand
AATTTTGCCGCAACCTACTTAGGATTGCTATATCAAGGATGAACATGCCACATTAATGCTATAAACATAGATAATCTTAGCTGTGAAATTAACCAATACTTGTTTTCTAATAGCTATGGTGGAAGCAAGGCACCAATGGGTTATTTGTCCAACTTTTCACTCTATTTTAATTAAGCCTAATCTTATTAAGTCTTTAACTAATATATGAATGCCATAGTCGGAATTATAATGGGCAGTGACTCAGACTTGCCCACAATGAAAGAAGCGATCGCTATTTGCGAAGAATTTAACATACCCTCAGAAGTCGCCATCCTATCAGCTCACCGCACACCCCAAAGAATGTTTGAATATGCCCAAACTGCCCATAAAAGAGGATTAAAAGTCATCATTGCCGGAGCAGGAGGGGCAGCACATCTACCAGGAATGGTCGCATCTTTAACGCCACTCCCTGTAATAGGTGTACCAGTACAAACTCGAACCTTACAAGGAGTAGACTCATTATATTCTATAGTGCAAATGCCAGGGGGAATACCAGTCGCCACAGTAGCCATCGGCAATGCCAAAAATGCTGGCTTATTGGCCATTCAAATCTTAGCATCCCACCAACCAGAATTATTAGAACAAGTGCAAAAGTACCGTCACACCTTAGCTGAGTCAGTAATAGATAAGCAAAATAAACTAGATCAAATTGGATATCAAGAATATTTAATATAAACTTAACCATTACACCAACTTATGATGGTAAAAAACTCACAAATACTTGTTATTGTAACTGGCAGTAACTGTTGTAGAAGCACCGCAAATACTACTGATAAATAAAAAAAGTAGCATTTGATACAGAAAGTTAAGACAATTAACAGTGCGATATTTTTTTTTGTAATCTAGCTAATTAACTCAGTCTAAAAAATGACATCTAAATTAAAGTTTAGGATCAACAAAACAAAAAACAGACGGTTATTATCAGCAAAATATAGCCGTTTCTTAGAACCGACAAAACTGATAAATTATCTAAGTCGGACAAAGTGGTTTTCCCCCACCAAATTAGCTTGCATACCTCTATTATGCCTAATTATCGCTCTGTGGGCAGGAGCAGCAAATGCGCAAGACCAAGAATTAACCCCAGAATATATAAAAGGGGTTTTAGATGCCATTTGGATTTTAGTAGCTTCAGTCTTTGTAATTTTTATGAATGCTGGTTTCGGAATGCTAGAATCAGGATTCTGTCGCCAGAAAAATACAGTTAATATATTAGCAAAAAACCTAATTGTATTTGCCATAGCCACATTAGTCTATTGGTCTATAGGATTTTCCATAATGTTTGCTGGAGACCATCCCTTTATTGGTGCAGGTGGTTTTTTTCTAACTGGAGAATCTAGCACCTATGGACTAAATCCATTTCCAGCAGGTTTGCCAGTACCTGTATTTTTCCTCTTCCAAGCCGCTTTTGCTGCCACTGCCGCAACTATTGTCTCTGGAGCAGTAGCAGAAAGAGTAGAATTTTTAGCCTTTTTACTTTTTAGCATATTAATCACAGGTATTTCATATCCTATTACTGGACACTGGATTTGGGGCAGTGGTGGTTGGCTAGGAGCAATGGGCTTCAAAGACTTTGCAGGTTCAACAGCAGTTCACTCAGTAGGTGGCTGGGCAGCATTAGTAGGAGCGTATATACTTAGACCTCGGAGGGGTAAATATGATGAAAAAAACCAACCCCAAGCTATTCCTGGCCACAACATGGGTTTTGCTACCTTAGGCTGTTTAATTCTTTGGATCGGCTGGTTTGGCTTTAACCCTGGTTCTCAACTTGCAGCAGATGAAAACGTGGTTTATATTGCTGTAACCACAAATTTAGCAGCAGCAGCAGGGGGAGCTACCGCAGCCATTACATCTTGGTCTAAAGATAAGAAGCCAGACCTTTCAATGATTATTAACGGAGTTTTGGCTGGCTTAGTCGGAATTACTGCAGGTTGTGATGGGGTATCTTACTTAGAAGCAGTAATTATTGGTAGTATAGCTGGTATGATAGTAGTCTTCTCAGTTTCCTTTTTTGACAAGTTGACAATTGATGATCCAGTAGGAGCAATATCAGTTCACTTGATCTGCGGTATTTGGGGTACTTTAGCCGTTGGTATTTTTGTCGAAGATACTAGTATCATAACCCAATTTATAGGTATTATCTCCGTTGGATTATTTACAGTTATACTCTCCAGCATTTTCTGGCTAGCTTTAAGAGCTACTGTCGGTATTCGTGTTCATCCAGAGCAAGAGTATAAAGGGTTAGATATTTCTGAACATGGAATGGAAGCTTATCATGGCTTTGTGAAAGAACCTGATTCCCTTGCAACTGGTGTTTCTCATGATCATATTCAGTAAAATAGTCAAAGCCTAGGTTTTTTAGATAGATATAGAAGCCATTTGGTATCTTTTTAAGCTAAATACCCTTACTAAAGTAACTAGCAGCTCAAGTAAATAATAGTATTTGTAATGGCTAACTGAGAATTACTTATGTTAACAATCATTAAACCCAAAAACTGTAAGGCTGATAATTAGAAAAAGATCTATCAAATGGATTCTATATACCTGGGAAAAACTTTAACAGAGTAAGGTAAGACAAAAAAACTCCCATCTCTATGAAGTGAAATCTTGCACACTACTCAAGCATAAAGTACTTGTCGCCGATTTTTGAGGTTAGTTAAACATTACTGATTTGATAATATTTATTCATATAAGTTGAGATATGCTAATCCGGCTTACTTATCAAATTTTATAGATTGTGGTAAAATTATACTATAGGCTTCAAAGCTTCAAGCTCAAACTACGGTTCTTGTGGCTATCAGAAAGACAATGACTGCAACAGCCATCACTTTAACTGGTGATGCCACAGAGATTCAAAGTTGATGACTTGTGCATTAGCTTTGTATCAGTTAAATGTTGCACTAATTGAATTCAGCTAAGGTGTTTACTTTCTCTAGAGATTTTCCAGCATGGGTTTGGTTTTCTTTGGCTGCTAATGGGCTACTGTCAATGACAGTAGCTATACTAATTGTAACTGATTACAACTTGCCAGAAGACCCTCAAGTAAGTGCTATAATCACATCAACTACTACTAATAGTATTAAATCGAACAAACCCAGCCCATTATTTGGGGAAGCTCGAACAAAACTTCTAGCTATTGGGAGAAACCATAAATGGACTTATAAACAATGGGTGGAACAGTTGCAGCGAGAAGCGATCGCCGCAGCTAATAACCGTCCCGAACGTCTAACTATTTTAGTAGGAGATTCTTTGAGCCTTTGGTTTCCCTCAAAACTTCTTCCCTGGGATAGAAATTGGTTAAATCAAGGAATTTCTGGAGAAACAACAGCTGGTCTATTGAAAAGATTATACTTATTTGATAGTACCAGGCCAGAAACAATTTTTGTGATGATTGGGATTAATGATTTGTTAAATGGGGTGGATAATCAGAAAATTCTGGCCAATCAAAGAAAAATTATCAGTCAACTACGAACTGTTCATCCCGGAAGTCAAATAGTTGTCCAATCTATTTTGCCCCATAGTGGGGAGTTAGCTACTTGGGAAGGTCGCGATCGCCTCCTGCAACTATCCAATAGTCGTATCAGAAAAATTAATCGTAGTCTGAAAGCTTTAGCTGATGATGAAGGAGCATTCTATTTAAACCTTTACCCACTATTTACAAATGCTCAAGGTCTTCTGCGATCTGAACTAAGTACCGATGGCCTGCACCTGAATGATAAAGGTTATCAAGTCTGGAGTACAGCCATCAAAATGTATATCAAAATTAGACTGGAACAACCATGGTAAATAGTTGTAAGTATTATTTGTCAGTTTTTAGTGCTCCCTTATGCTCATTATAGAGCCTCATTGAATTGAGGATTTGTCAATCAAATTAATGAGATTTTCTTATTTATTTTGTCCAAAATTTTCAAATTCTACTCCACAAACTTTATGATCGTACTTAGTTAAAAAGTACTGTAAGATTAGAGAAATTTAAGTCAACTCTAATAAGAAAAAATAATGGATACAAAAGCCTTTACCAGAGCACTAAAAAAATCTGAAAATTATAACCGTCAAGGATTTGGTCATGCTCAAGAAGTAGCCACTCTAATGCAGTCTGCTTACAAAAGTAACCTAATCCAACAAATTCGAGAAAATAATTATACCCTACAAAGAGGGGAAGTTACCATTAAACTCGCAAAAACTTTTGGCTTTTGTTGGGGTGTAGAAAGGTCTGTAGCAATGGCTTATGAAACCCGTCAACATTTCCCTAACCAACAAATTTGGATTAGTTACGAATTAATTCATAATCCTTCTGTGAATCAGGATATGAAGGACATGGAAATTAAGTTTATTCCTGTAATTGATGGTCAAAAAGATTTCTCTGTAGCCGGGAATAACGATGTAGTAATTTTACCTGCTTTTGGTGCAAGTGTTCAGGAAATGCAAATCCTAAAGGATAAAAATTGCCAAATAGTTGATACTACTTGCCCTTGGGTTTCTAAAGTGTGGAATAGTATAGAAAAACATAAAAAGAAAAAATTTACCTCTATTATTCATGGTAAATATAGTCACGCAGAAACTATTGCTACTAGCTCTTTTGCTGATAAATATTTGATAGTTCTAAATATGACACAGGCCCAATATGTCTGTAATTATATTCTCAATGGTGGCAACCGTGATGAATTTTTAGCTAAGTTTAAGCAGGCTTATTCTGAAGGTTTTGACCCTGATTTGGATTTAGAACAAGTTGGTATTGCGAATCAAACAACTATGTTGAAAACTGAAACAGAAGAAATAGGAAAGTTGTTTGAACGAACAATGATGAAAAAGTATAGACCAGATCAATTAAACGCACATTATCAAAACTTTAATACTATTTGTGATGCTACTCAAGAGCGACAAGATGCAATAGCAGGCTTATTTAATGAAAAGTTAGATTTAATGGTAGTCATAGGAGGTTTTAATTCTTCTAATACGACTCATTTACAAGAAATGGCTATAGAAAATGGCATTCCTTCCTATCATATTGATGGTGCTCAAAGGATTTTATCTAGGAATAAAATTGAACATAAACCTTTAGGAAGAGAAGTGAAAATATCGGAGGGTTGGTTGCCTGAAGGTCCGGTAGTTGTAGGTCTCACTTCTGGTGCTTCAACGCCGGATCAAGCTGTTGAAGATACTATTAATAAAATTGTGGCAATGAAATTGGTTGTTATGAATTAAAAGCGTTTCCGAATTGAGCTATGAATTTCTCAACAAATGAGGATTTATTAACTTCCATATTTCTAGCATAGAAGCATTTTAGTGCCATACTTAAGGCAAATATTTGTGGTTTATAATTTGATCCTCATTCCTAAATTTGCCTTTGATGAATAAGGGATGAAACTAGAGCAAACAGGGAAATGCCAAAATTTAAAGTAGTACATTATTCACTTGTTTAGGTATAAAAGTCTACCTAATAGTTGAGGTTAGTGACAGGCATGAATTGTTGCGACAGTCGTAGCGATAGCCACTTCTCTCCCTACAGCTAATAGACCTCTCTTAAAATGCCCATTTAGGAACTGCGGAGTCAGGGTTTAAAAACATTTTATGTTGATATCTAATGATTAGATAGGTCAACAACAACTGCAAGAGTAAGAACTTCGTCATTATTAAGCAGAATTTGACATCCTCCTCGGCTATTAGGCACAGGAAAACAACCGAGTCACAGCCAGGAAGTTTCAGAAGCTACAGCTACTTTGGCTGTATTCTTACCCTTGGCGACCCGTCCATTTTTCATATTGTAAAAGCCTCAAAATAACATACTTTTTAAAAAAAATCAAATAAAAAGTTGCCCACTTATGGGGGAGGCTTTAAATCCAAATTTTCAGTAATTATAACGATGATAATTTTCTGCTACTTCTAAAAGACCATCTATAAGCCACCAGTTAATACCACCAGATACAACCCCTCCTAATATTAGAACCCATGAAGTTTCAGCCTTTGCAAATAATTTAGCAACTAGCTTTGTTATTGCGAATGAAGTCACGAGAATAAATAACTTGGCCTCTATGGGTAACTCCTGTAAATCTAGAACATTTGATACTCTAATTCTCATTCCTCATGTAGCGACAACTATCACATTGGCAAGGTAACAGTGATTCTTTCAAATAAGGATGCCATATGATTTCTCAAGTATCGGTACAGCTCCGTCGTGAACACCGGGAAAGTTATAGAAATTTCAAATCTAAATATTTTACAAAAACAGGACTTACTAAAAGGTAATATGTATATACTTATATAGTATATATAACTGGAGAGTACTACTACTTATATAGTATACATAACTGGAGAGTACAAAGTTCTCCTAAAAAACTACTCGGTTTAAAGGCTGAGAGGATTATAGAAATTTGCTTACAGAATTTATAATTATTTTGTTTTGAGGAAGTTTCTAAGCTTGAGATAGCTGTAAGCAAAAGCTCGTAATAGTTATTCCCAGAACTTCCCACTATCTAGTATATAACTATAGTTCAAAAACTATGTAACTTATGGTCTCTGCGTAAGTCCTCAAAAAAATCATGGGAAATTATGATCATAAGAGTTTATTTTCTTGTATGACTCCATCTTCAAGATAAGCCACTCTATCAGCATAACTAACTATCCTAGAATCATGAGTTACCATTAGCACAGTACAACCACCTTCTTTGGCTAGCCGGCGTAGTAACTCTATAACTTTATGGCCACTATGAGAATCTAAAGCTGCTGTTGGTTCATCGGCCATAATAATTCTAGGGTTTCCAGATAGGGCACGAGCGATAGCTACCCTTTGTTTTTGGCCACCGGATAAATCCCGTGGATGTAGTTGAGCTTGAGGAGCCAAACCTACCTGTTCCAAAAGCACTTGAGCTTCATGTTTTGCTGCCTTACCTTTGATACCCTTCATATTCAGAGCTACTTCTATATTTTCTGCTGCTGTTAATGCTGGAAATAAGTTAAATCCCTGAAAGATAAAGCCGATGTTTTGGAGTCTAAACTTGGCCAATTGATGCCTAGACATTTTGGTAATTTCTTGTCCCAAGAGACACACTCTGCCAGATGTTGGTGTTAATAATCCTGCTAAGATTGATAGTAAAGTAGTTTTACCAGAACCAGATGGCCCCATCAATAATTGCACATCACCCTTTTGTACTGTCAAGTCAATATTCTTGAGTACCTGGTAGGACTGCTGTCCTGTTTGGTAGGTCATTGTTACCACACAAGAGGAAATTGCAGCTATTCTTAAGCCAACAATATCTCTAGGGTTACAAAGATATAGGTTTTTAGTTTTAGTGGCAGCAGCCATGTACATATTGAAAGTAGTCATAGGTGCGACTTTTGGTAAGGTAGAGTGTTTGGGGAACATGAGGAATATACCTCTAATAGATAGTTCGCGCGCGTAGGATATTTCTATTATTTTTCTTTGAGTTGCCTATAGCCTTTAGTTTAATCTTCCTAAATTGAATCTCTCTGTTAAAAATGAATTTAATATGAGGGGTTAATTTAAGTTGAATGGCCTTTAATATCAAGAGAAACTGAGGCAATTTATTTATATTGTATTTTAGCTTACTAAGTTTTAAGGTAATTAAGAACACTTAAAACTTAGATTAAAATTACTAGAATTTGTCTAAGAATCTACTCAGAAATGATTTAGGATAAATTCTAAGTTGTGTTTGACTTACTTAACACATTTTTTTTGAGTTATTTATGTTTGATTTTTAGAATTTTACTGGTTTCACCTCCATCAACATAATAGACATTAAGAAAAGATAAATTTTTCCTGTTTTGGAGTTACAACCAAGTACTTTTATTAATTTTGAAATTAAAATATTTATATTTTTTAACCGTTAATTAATAGAATGAACTTGGCAAATTTAAAATTTTAGTTATTAACACTATTAATAAGTCTACTCTATTATTTAAATTATTTCAATTAGTTGAGTCATAATACTTAGGCTAAGTCTAGTCCCTAGAAAAATCGTTTGTAGGTATTGTCCTCGTAAATTAATAAAGAGTTTCTTGATTGGGTATAAAAACAACTAATTATTAGTGTATCTATATAACTAAGATAGCATAGTACAATGTTCTGGTTAACAATAAATTATCGTATAAAAAATAGCAGATATTAATCTCTGATAGTGCTTAAATTGTATATACATTTTTGGGAAAAATAAAGAATGTATGGTGATCCTATTTCAGTGATAATATTTCGGTGGTAGTTAGGTAGGGAAGTTGTCGGAGATACGGCAAATAAAAAATTATAACTTAAAAGGTTTCCCGTTTAAATTAACTATTATAAAAATTTTTATAACTTTTTTTTGTCAATTTACTTTCTGCTAAACTGTTGTAATTAGTCGATAATATCCAGATATCTCAATATTTTTATGATAGTAACGTTTTTATTAGAAATTGGTACAGAAGAATTACCGGCAAATTTTGTCTATGAAGCCATACAACAGTGGCAAGAACTTATCCCGATGACCCTCAAAGAAGCATTCCTGACAAATGATTCAGTTAATGTGTACGCTACACCTAGGCGTTTAGCAGTGGTAATTGACGCTTTGCCAACTAAACAACCAGACCGAGAAGAAGAAATTAAAGGACCTCCGGCTAAGGCGGCTTTTAAAGATGGTAAACCTACTAAAGCGGCAGAAGGATTTAGTAAAAAACAAGGAGTACAACTTAATGATCTACAAATATGTACTACAGAAAAAGGTGATTTTGTTTTCGTAAATAAAAAAATTCAGGGTAAACCAACAGCAGCAATTCTGACAGAATTAATACCAAAATGGATCGATAAACTAGAAGGTAAAAGATTTATGCGTTGGGCAGATGGAGAACTTAAATTTCCCCGCCCTATTAGATGGTTAGTAGCATTGTTAGATGATGAAATCTTGCCGATAAATTTAGATAATGGTTCGCAGAAAATTACAAGCGATCGCTTCTCTTATGGTCATAGAGTTTTGCATCCTAAATTAATAGAAATTTCTCAAGCAAAAAATTATGTGGAAGTATTGAAAAAAGCCTACATTGAAGTAGACTATAAACAAAGAAAAAGCAAAATTGAACAACAAATAAAAACTGCAGCTGAAGAAATTAAAGGAAAAGCAGAAATTTCGGAAGAATTATTAGCAGAAGTCACAAATTTAGTAGAATGGCCAACAGTAGTAATTGGAAAGTTTGATGAAGAATTTTTAATTTTACCTGGGGAAGTAACAACAACAGTAATGGAGACACATCAACGTTACTTTCCTGTTTTCAAATCTACAAAAACTTTTAAAGACATGGAGTTGTTGCCATATTTTATTACCATTTCTAATGGCGACCCAGAAAAATCAGAAATTATTGCTATAGGGAACGAAAGAGTAATTAAAGCGAGATTAGCAGACGGACAATTTTTCTATAAAACAGATTTAGCTAAACCATTAGAAAGCTATTTGCCTGAATTAGAAACAGTTACATTCCAAGCCAAATTAGGCTCAATGAGAGAAAAAGTTAAACGTATTGTTAGTATAGCTAAGTTAATTGCTGGACAGTTACAAATAACTCAAGAAGAATCCAAAAATATAGAAAGAGCAGCTCTTCTTTGCAAAGCTGACTTAGTAACTCAAATGGTTTATGAATTTCCTGAATTACAAGGAGTAATGGGAGAAAAATATGCTCGCGCTGCTGGAGAAACTGAAGCAGTGGCAACTGCAATTTTTGAACATTATTTACCTAGAGGTGCCGGGGATATTTTACCCAAAACTATTAGTGGTCAAGTTATAAGTTTGGCAGATAGACTTGATACTTTGGTAAGTATTTTTGGATTAGGAATGTTACCTACAGGTTCCGCGGATCCTTTTGCTTTACGTCGGGCTGCAAATGGGGTGGTTAATATTAGTTGGTCAGCTAATTTGCCATTAAATTTACATCAGTTATTAGAAGAAATTGCTACAAATTTTTTCAAAACTTATTCCCAAACAAACTCAGATTTATTAGCACAGTTATCTAACTTTTTATTGCAGCGAATTAAAACTATTTTACTGGAGGAAAAAAATATTGATTATGATTTAGTAAATGCGGTTTTAGGCGATAACGATGCTGAATATAAAGAAAGAGGATTAAAAGATTTATTAGATGTGCGTAATCGGGCAATTTTCTTACAAAATATTCGGCAAAATGGTATGCTTGGTAAAATATATGAAACTATTAACCGTTCAACTCGCTTAGCTGCTCAAGGTGAGTTGGATAAAATACAACTTAAGCCTTTAAAAGTTATAGATTCAAAACTGTTTAAAAGTGAATCAGAATTAGCTTTTTATAATGCTTTGGTTGAGTTAGTTCCTCAAACAGAAATATCTCAAAAAACCAGAAATTATCAACAATTAGTCGATGCCTTATTGAAAATAGCTCCTACAGTTAGTAATTTCTTTGATGGGCCTGACAGTGTATTGGTAATAGACCCTGACCCGAAAATTAAAAAAAATCGCTTGAATTTATTAGGTTTACTCCGCAACAATGCTAGAGTGTTGGCAGACTTTGGCCAAATAGTGAAAAATTAAGGTAGAAGCTATAGCTGAAGTCAGAGGTTAAATTCTTGCTGTAAATGTATTTTAAGAATTTGAAAATATCCGCGCTAATAATGGCGAGTCTTATAATATTGAAATTTGTTCCTAAGAAGCTTTCCTAGTAATTTGTCTAGTTGATTTTGAAAGAGCTTCCCCAGTTTCCAGAATAAATTGTTATTTTTAATAATAGATATCTAGAGTTAGTACATCTATTGTCCAATAGAATAAGGTTTGTTGCAGGTCAACACAGAAGTACAGGAAGTAAAGAAGTAGGTCAGCGCAGATAAATGGCTTGGTCACTAAGTCCAGTATAGTAAGAATAGTCCCCTAATTCTTTGGTCTAGGTATGCGCCCACTTATCCGATCCATACAGGAGCTTGAGCCACCGAACTTCTGGTACTTCTCGTACTGGGCAAAATTTGGCTAAAGTATAATTTGTATGAATGCTTTAAGAATTAATCAGCAAGCCCTATCTCGGAAAGAACCGAATTGAAAGGTTGGCCTGAGTAAATTCTGGAAGTATTAACTCAGTAAGGTGCTCTAAATAGCTAATATAGTAGTTAAAGTATAGGGTAGAACATTCCTAAATGTTGAAACTCACCTAAAAGGTTGCTTCTAGTTTAATAGGGTTAAGATAAGACGAAAATTTATAAGGTATCGAAGCATTAGAGTAACTCTTAAAATAGACAGAACTGCAAAAAAAAATACTTAAGTGAACCGTATTGACTTCGTGCTTTCTGACTTCTGAGTCCTGTTATAAATACTGCTCCGGCTATCCTTAAAAATTCAAAATAATAAGGCCTGGAAATTTGTTCTTCTTAGAAAATTCACTATGTCAAAAGCTCATATTATTGGTTTCGGAAAATCAGGTGTAGCTGCTGCGCGACTACTGAAAAAAAATGGTTGGGAAGTTGAATTGAGCGATCGCAATACTTCCGACTCCTTGCAGCAAAAAGAAAAGCAGTTAACTCAAGAGGGTATTACTGTTAAGTTAAATTATTCATTTGAACCAGAAACCTCTCTAGATTTAGTCATTGTTAGTCCTGGTGTTCCCTGGGACCTACCTGCATTGCAACGGTCTAGAGAAACTGGAATTGAAACAATAGGGGAAATGGAGTTAGCGTGGCGATATCTCAAGTCTTCCTCCTGGGTGGGTATTACCGGTACTAATGGCAAAACTACTACTACTGCTTTAACTGCTGCGATTTTTCAGACGGCCGGATTGTATGCCCCTGCTTGTGGTAATATAGGATATGCTGCTTGTGAATTGGCCTTACAGGACACTCTACCGGATTGGGTAATTGCAGAAATAAGTAGTTATCAAATTGAGTCTTCCAATACTCTAAGTCCACAAATTGCTGTATGGACTACTTTTACTGCGGACCATCTTAGTCGCCACTACAATTTGGAAAATTATTTTAATATTAAAGCTGATTTATTAAATCGCTCTCAAATACAAATTCTCAATGGTGATGACTACTACCTTCATGAAAATGCAGCACATCTTTATCATAATTCTTACTGGACAAGTATTCAGGGAAAAGCTAATTTAGTGGCAGATGTGACTAGAGGAATTTATCTTGAAGATGGATGGGTAGTAGCTTTGCAGGAAAAAATAATTCCTGTGGAGTTGTTGCAAATGTTGGGAAGTCATAATCAGCAGAATTTATTGATGGCAGTGGCAGTGGCGAAGTTTGCAGGGATAGAAAATGAGGCGATCGCCGAGGCGGTGAAAAATTTTCCTGGTGTCCCCCACCGTCTAGAATATATTTGCAGATGGAATGGAGTAGATTTTATTAATGATAGTAAAGCTACAAATTATGATGCTGCAGCAATGGGTTTAAAAGCTTTAGTAGCACCTATATTATTGATTGCTGGTGGTGAAGCTAAAGAGGGTAATGATAATGATTGGTTGCGACAAATTAAGGAAAAAGTTGTTTTTGTTTTGTTAATTGGTAGTGCTGCTGAGTTTTTAGCTAAGAGATTACAAAAGATTAATTTTCTGAATTATGAAATAGTAGAAAATATGGAACGTGCAGTAATTAGAGGTGCAGCATTGTCAAAAAAATATGATGCTAAGACTGTGTTATTATCTCCCGCTTGTGCTAGTTTTGACCAGTATCAAAATTTTGAAGAAAGAGGAGAAGTTTTTCGCCAGTTATCTTTAGGATTAAACCATAAGAAAAAAAATGACATAAGGTTTGGTTCAAGCAGAATTTAAACAAATAGTAAGTATTGAGGAAAAATCTATAGCATCTGCAACCCATAAAAAATTTTTTTCCAATGTTATCATTTTTGTGGGGATATTAAACAATTTGACAACCACGAATGGTTAAAATAAATTGGTTTACAAGAAATAAATTTGGTAGTAGGATGTTCTCCGTGTTAGGGTTTTTCAGTAGCAGGAAAAAAAAATCTATATGACCTAAGAAATAATTTATTTGGAGAGTTTTTGAGAGTAGTTTCTGAAGTTTGTCTTTGGTATGTTGTTATGGAAAATGTGCCAGGAATTATTACTATGAGAAAAGGTGCTGTGAAAAATGATATTTATCAAGAATTTTTCGATATTGGTTATTCTGATTTATCTGTAGAAATTTTAGAATCTGCTGCCTATGGAGTAACACAAATTCGTCCTATAAATTTTTTTATTGCCAATTAATTTGGTAAGGTTAATTCTTACCCAAAACCTCAACTATTACCTCACCAATATAAACCAATAGAATCAGCAATTTCTGAACTTCTAGAATTAACTCCTATTCCAAAAATTAATCATCAGTGGAGTCGACATTCACAGGAATATATGGAAAGACTTGCTTAAGTAACTCCTGGTGGTTATTTATATAAAACTTATGCTGATGGTTTACTTAGCTTCACCCGAAGCGGAATTAATGGAAACAGTGTAACTTTCGATAGTCCGAATTTCTTCTTTCAACTACCCAACTTCATCTGAAGTAGAATTAATGAAAACCTTAATATCCATCAGAAAAGGAAGCTCCAACAAAGAATGCTACTCAGCTTCGTCTGAAGCGGAATTAATGGAAATACTGGAAAAGTCAAATATATTATTAGTGGTGATATAGCAAATCCAACAACTAGAGCGAACTAATGGTATAATCCTATAACAGAAGTGTCTCGGAGATTAACGACAGAATAAATTTTTCAAGGTTTGGAGGCAAACTGAAGCCACAGTTAGGTTGGTGGTTAGTTATGTCAATGGGATTTTCGTTCATAGCTGCAAGAGTAACACAACAACACAAAAATCTAGTTTAGCGATCGCTCCCATCGTTGGTATTACTTGATCACTTTCCCCACACTTTCTTGATGTATTAACCCAAATCTGATGTTTTCATGATATTTTTCTAACAAGTAGAGATCATATTTTTAGCATTAGAGTTCTTCAAAAAATATACTCGTCAAATCAATTTTTATTCATAAATTATCAATTACTTCTCACTATTACAGCGATACCTCCAAACCTTCTAACCTTCTGATGTTTTTTTTATAATCCTTCTATTTCTGAATCTTCAATAACTTGCAAACCTCTAGGGTCTCCCACTCTTAACAAAGATGATTTAGCATCTTCGCGTACACCCATATCCTCATCTTCCTCTAATGCTTCTATCAAAGCATCAATTGCACCAGCATAAACAATATTAGAAGGTAATTCGCGACATAACTGACCAATAGCCCATGCACAATTACTCCGCACTACAATCATTGAGTCTCGTCGTAAACCTTCAATTAACGGTGGTATTGCTCCTACTACCACCTCATAACTTACTTTAGCCATTTGCCCTAAAGAACTAGCAGCCCATAAACGTACTGCCGGAATATCTGTTCTCAAGGCATCGACCAAAGGTTCCAGGGATCGTTGATCGCGACAATTCCCCAAGGCCCAGACAATACCTTTACGAACATAGCCATTAAAGTCCAAATTTAATTGTGCAATTAGGGGTTCCACAGCATCTGGACTAGGGTTTCGGCCCAAAGCATAAGCAGCACTTACCCGTATTAATGGACAATCATCCTTTAATAACTGAATTAACGGGGAAATAGCTCGTTGATCCTGAAGTTCACAGAAAACCCGAGTAGCCATCATCCGTTGGGAAGATTCTGAGGATGTCAGCAATGGTAAAACTTCCTCTGGATCTGGCTTCAGGACTTCTTCTTCTCCAATATAGTCCAGAGGACTTTCTGCTATTGACTCAATATTTGTTAAGTTAAGGTCTTTATTATGCATAAAAGTAATTTTAGCAAAAAATTCGGTTTAAAGCCTTATCCATAAGTGATAAACTTTTTAGTTTTTTTTATACATATGTTATGATATTATTGACTGCTCTTTGGTGAGTAGTTCAAGACAAAAAACAGACAATGAAGATAAGTATAGCCTACTCCTCCAACCCTCTTGTGGAAGTTTTTTGAAAGTGAGTGAACAGTCTATAGAGCCTAGAGCCAGGAACTTTCACCCGTAAAACTTTAAATCGTCCTTGAGCTTCACCTCGGTAAGTATTTCTCTCTATTTTCCTGCCTCACAGCTGGGGAGAATGTTAAAGCAGTTCTTATTAGTAGTAAGTGGGGACATTCTTCCTACTCTCTCTTTTAGTCCGTGCTGCGAATTGAATATCTGTGAGTCCTCTATCTGACCTCTCGAATTCTGGCTGCTGAGTTCATCTATACCCCGTTAGTTCCACCACATTAATTACCAAATATGCTGTATGACTTTTTGAGTCTTAAGTTTCTGTCGCCAATTCTTGAACTTAGGTGGAATTCTTGAAATACAAATATATCCAACTACTAGATCCTAACTAATTCCCATCTCTGTTGAATTCACAGTTCTGAGTTCTTAGTTCTCAGTTTTATCCTTACTCAGAAGGTTTACTCAACAAACTCTACAGCGCATTTAAGATAAATAAACCACAATAATACAATCTACTATTGACATTATCTTCGGTAAAGTGAAGCGATCGCTTCACTAATAATTAGACTTTGAGCTGCTGAAGTTCGGGCGTTGCCAAAATTTTGTGGTGCACCGTGTACTAAAAATCTAGTAATTAATGTTTGGGGTAACTCTTGAGTTGCTCAAATGGGTATGACAAGTCTGTATTAACTTTGGACATATTGTTTATGATCATTAGTGATAGCTGTATCTACAACAATACCCAAATAAGTATTTAACGTTCTATGGAAACTAGTATACTGGTAACAAAATGCCTACTGTTTTTCCTGGTTAAGATAACAGTCGGCACCGAGACAGAATATATATAGTAATTTCTATTTGAGTTGGGTAAAAAAACTAGCTACTTTTAGGAAAAAGGCAAGAGGTAATAGATAAGAAAGTTTCCCAGACCTTTTTACTTTTAGTAAATAACCAACTCTTATTTTACATCTCAGAGTGAAAATGTCATATTATGCTTACTTTAGAACTATTTATTCAAGAACTTTTGAAATTGTTGCATAGCCACAACACCAATATTAAATACAGCCCAACCAGCAGCAGCAAGTATAGGTAATAGAACAATTAACAAGCGAAAGTCAAAATCCATTTATTTTTCTCCTCAAGACTTAAAAGTATCTTTCTTTATTGTTTAATCTATCGCAATTTGAATTTTATGTTAAGCTTTCTCATCAAAAAATTTTCATATTCTTAACTGGTGAGTAAGAGTATTCCCTAGAAAAGGAAGACCCAAGAAGAAAAAAAGAAAAAGGTTAATTATTAATACAGCAGATGTCATCAAGGATAAAACACAACCATAGTATTACAAAATTTTCACCTTACCCTAATGTATTTCCTTCAATTAACTTTTTAATTTTGACAATACTAACTAAACCCAATATCAGTTCCTTTACCAGAATGAACCAAAGCTAACTTTTCATAATGTTCAGCGTGTTTCAGTAAATTAGTAACCTCTTGCTCCGAAAGATCTCTCACCTTTTTTGCAGGTACCCCGACTACTAAACATGAAGGAGGTACATCCTTAGTTACAATAGACCCAGCTCCAATTATACTACCTGCTCCGACTCGTAAACCATTCAAAATTACAGCTCCAATACCAATTAAACAACCTTTTTCTATATGGGCCGAGTGAATCACAGCTCGATGTCCAACTGTCACATAATCTTCTAAAACAGTTACTAACCCGGGGTCTCCATGCAAAACTGCCCCATCTTGAACATTAGCATGGTTTCCAATAATAATCTTTTCCACATCCCCCCGGACTACAGTTCCGTACCAAATACTGGCTCCTTTACCTACTTCTACTTTTCCTATAACTGTAGCGTTATCTGCAACAAAAGCGGCTTTCGATAAATCTGGAGAAGGCCAAAAAAAGGGCTGGTTTGACATTACTTTATTAATATTTATCAATATTATTATAATTGTAATTTAATCATCATTAATTACCTACTTTATAATTTAAATCATTATAGGTATCCATTACATCAACTATGACATAGCTGATGTCAGGTAGGGTGATTCTTAGATTAATCACCTAAAGAAGTTAAATTCCCAGCACAGACTAAATTTAAGAGGCGCGAAAATATCTACCATGGCCCTAGTGGCTACTATAACTGATAATTAATAACTGAAATGACCCAATTTTCTATTGACCCCCTTCTCAATTATCCAATATTTGGCCCTGAAATCCAGTGCCCCCACTGTTGCCAGACCATTCCAGCCCTCACCTTAACAGATACTTATTTATGTCCTCGTCATGGAGCATTTGAGGCTGACTCAAATACTGGTAAATTAGTTCATCTTCACTCTGGCCGTAGCTGGCGTCTCTGGAATGACCAGTGGTATCGGCAACATGCCCATGCTGATGGGATTAGATTTGAAATACATGAGGCTTTAGACCAATTATATACTCAAGGATATCGGGCTACTCGTGTAATTATTGCTCAAAGATATCGAAACTTAGTTAATGCTTATTTGGAACGGAGTACCTCCTGGCGTCATGATTCCGACTCTTGTCAACCAAAACTTTATGGTTTACCTGTAGAATTTAGTCCAGACCCACAAGATGAAGCTTGTTGGGAAGTAATTAATTTTAAATTGGAGAAAGAACAAGGGGAATTAGCTAGGTATCCTTATTTTCGGTTGTTTGAATAACTTTACTTTGAGTAGCTTTAAGGTGGAGAATTAATCTGGAAATCAAGTTAAAATATTAAAATCAATGCACCATGCCTCAATTAAGACTGCTGATATTCATAAAGCGATCGCTTTCTATGAAAAATTAGGTTTTACAGTCTGTGAACGCTTTACCACAGGCTACACTTTAGCATGTTGGATGGAAGGATTAAATAGTATAATTGAACTAATTCAAGTTCCTGAACCATTAACTGTATTTGATGCTTTTGGGGATGAACATTATGTTGGATATTATCATTTATCATTTGATTTAACTGAAAATATTCCAGATTTACCTAGTTGGTTAAATGCATTAAAAGAAAAGTTTGATTCAGCAATAATAGAACAACCAAAAATGTTTCAACCATTAAAAATTCTCTTAGAACCTACTCAACAAATGATTGGAAATAATGTTTATGAGGTAACTTTTATTGCGGATAGTGATGGTTTACCTCTAGAATTTCTTAGGAAATTAAATTCCTAGGTATTTATCTATCAAAATAAAACTTGTATTCAAGTACAAAAAAGTGATTTAATATGAACAAGTTTAATTCTTCTAAATTATAGATTCAACTTAATTATCATTAGGGTTTATTTATGAAAAAGATTAAACTTTATCTATTTAATTAGACTTTAAAACTTGATAATTACTATATATTTTTGAGCTTTAAAACAAGATTTAATATAGAGATGATTAAACAAAAAATTCGTCAATGGCACAAAGTATTTGCTCCCATAGTTTTCCTACCATTATTTGTAACTGTAATTACAGGAGTAGCTTACAGACTAGGTAGAAATTGGTTTGGATTATCCAAAGACCAAGCACATATTTTAATGGTAATTCACGAAGCTGGATATCTTGGTGAAAAAATTAAACCTTTTTATGTACTATTAATTGGTATCGGCTTAATTTGGATGTTAGTAACAGGTATTATGATTAGCGGTTTATTTAGTAAAAAGAAACCAAAAAAGAAGACAAGTTTAGAAGTTAATTTAACAGATTCATAACTAATAAAAGTAAATAAAATTAACTTAAAATTATACTGTTGTATGATCTAATATAGATACCAATAATCAAGATTAACTATCTCAAAGATCCTGACTTATAATAAGTTAATAACTAGTGTCAAAAAATGAAAATTTTTAGAAATAAACTTACAAATGCTTTCATACCTAAGCCACGCCCTGTTAACAAAAAACAACAACGTCGTGGTATAGAAATTAAATCTGAAAAAGAAATAGAAATCATGCGACAATCATGTAAAATTGTCGCAACGGTACTCAAAGAAATTTCTCAAATTGTTAAACCAGGAATGACTACTGCAGACCTAGATGCTTATGCTGAAAAACGTATTCTGGAAATGGGAGCAATACCAAGTTTTAAAGGTTATCTAGGTTTTCCTAGTTCTATTTGTGCCAGTATAAATAATGAAGTTGTACATGGTATTCCTAACAAAAAAAAGGTTATTCGGACTGGTGATGTTTTAAAGGTAGATACAGGTGCTTATTATCAAGAATTTCATGGGGACTCTTGTATTACTATTGCTGTAGTTGAAGTTGCTCCAGAAGCAGCTAAATTAATTCGCGTTGCAGAGGAAGCAATGTATAAAGGTATTGAACAAGTAAAGGCAGGTGCTTATCTACTAGACATTGCAGGGGCTATTCAAGACCATGTGGAAACAAATGGTTTTTGTGTGGTTGAGGAGTTTACTGGTCATGGTGTGGGCAGAAACTTGCATGAAGAACCTGCAGTATTTAATTTTCGGACCTTAAATTTACCTAATGTTAGGCTCAGAGCAGGTATGACTTTAGCTATTGAACCTATTGTTAATGCTGGTTCAAGGTTTACAAAGATTTTATCTGATAGATGGACTGCTGTTACTCTTGATAATTCTCTTTCTGCTCAGTTTGAGCATACAGTATTAGTGACAAATACTGGTTATGAAATTTTAACTGCTCGCTCTACTCCGGATAGGTAATACAAAAACAGAAAACAGAAAACAGAAAACAGAAAACAGAAACCAGAAAACAGAAACCAGAAAACAAAAGCTCAGTTTTTATTATAATAGATGTCAGTATGATTTAGATATCTTTGCAGAAAGTATTAAGCTAGCTACAAGTTTTATACTACTTAGATGTTAGTAATTTTAAGTCTAAATGAACTATACCTCTTTCAGTTTAAGTATAAAAAGATAAGAGTCTATTAATGTTTATTTTATAAATCAGCTTGAATACATCTGGTTTCTTAGCAACAGAAGAATACAAAACAAGTCAATATTCTGGAATATCTTAAGCTAAACCTGGTTTTGCTTTGAAATATACAACTCATAAAAAAAAACTTTAGTCAAGTGTAGTAAACAATATATTTTGTTCATTCCATTAATGATAAAAATTAGCTAAATTAGAACTAAAAATAATGAGTAAGGATAATCTATATTGATCATATTATTTTACTTAAGATAAAAATGAACTAGAGGAAAAATTAAAAATGTCACAAGTGTCAGGAAAAATATTATTAGTAGATGATGAACCAGGGTTACGCGAAGCCGTACAAGCTTATTTAGAAGATAGTCATTTTAATGTAGATGTTGCTAGTAATGCTAATGAAGGATGGGATATACTGGAGAAAAATTTACCTGATTTAGTAATTACAGATGTTATGATGCCTCAAGTAGATGGTTATCAATTTCTGCAAAAATTACGAGAAGAACCAAGATTTAAAGCTTTACCTGTAGTGTTTTTGACTGCCAAGGGGATGACTACAGACCGCATTCAGGGTTATCAGGCGGGTTGTGATGCTTATCTTTCTAAACCTTTTGACCCAGAGGAGTTAGTAGCTATTGTCAATAATTTGTTAGAGCGTCGAGCATCAGCACAAACAGCTAATGGAGACGAAAAAACTTCGGATATTGCTGCTCTAGCAGGTCAAATTGCAGAAATAAAGGCAATGTTGATGGGAAAAAATGCAATCGCTAAAACTACTTCAGTGATCAAAATAGATTTGACTCCAAGAGAACAGAGTGTTTTAGATCTGGTGGCTAGAGGGCTAATGAATAAGGAAATTGCTAGGGATCTAAGTACCAGTGTTCGGAATGTGGAAAAGTATGTGAGTAGACTATTTACTAAAACTGGGACGAATAGTCGAACGGAGTTAGTTCGCTATGCTTTAGAGCATGGGTTGACTAATTGATATAGCACTACAGGTAAGTCAAAAGTTAAAACTAACTGCATAACTAAAATTCTTGACCTATTCTAATTATGACAGGCTTTCTGGAAGTTTGATGGGTGAGGGTAGGAGGGTTGGTCGCTATGATCGGAGCGAAGAAATAGAGGCAGAAATAAATAAGGAATTCCAGAGGATGCGTCGAAAGTGTTTTCTTTGAATACTTCTGCTTGACATAGCTCAAAATTGAGGATTTTGCTCCGTTTGTTCTACAAACTTATACCTTTTTTGCACGAAAAAAAGCTCAAGCATTTATCTGTAAATTTTTTTAGTCTTGGAAGATTAGCTGATTTTATTATCGCAACAATGAGGCTAATTATGGACATATTGTAGTAGGAATTTAAGTACCACCATTAACAGTAACTGAATGGTACGTTTTTTCTCCAAAGCTTAGGTTATCCATCTTGGTAAGAACGCCAAAATACAGTTGATAAAAGGTTCTTAGTCTATTTCAAGAAAGTTTTTGTGCTTAACTGCTCCCTAATATGATAGTGTATATACTGTTTCGTCTTCTACTAGTTACTTGTTAGTCTTGTAAAAATAGTGTCGCTATTTGTTGTAACTCTCTTTGTCTTAAAAGGGACATATCAAAAACCGTGATTGGTTTACTACTGACGGCTATTTTTCTGAGGCTAATAAAATTTGCTTTAATTTAGTCAAAATGGCATAAATTTCTATCCATTTTCTCTCTATTAATTCAGCAGAGCTAGAAGTAATTTATGGAAACTTAATCTGCTCCATACCACTTGTGAAAGATGAAATATCGGTCATACTAGATAAACTGAAAAAATTTAGTGCAATCAAATACTGTTCTTGATCAAACAAATGATACAAAGTCCATAGAGTTGCCCTTTACTCTTCAAGAGGTGAAAGCAGCTATTCCTGCCCACTGTTTTAAATCTTCCCTCTGGAGGTCTCTTAGCTACTTCTTTCTGGATATTGGCATTATCGCAGGTCTATATGGTATTGCTTACAGTTTAGATTCATGGTTCTTTTTTCCCTTCTTCTGGTTAATGCAAGGAACTATGTTTTGGGCTTTATTTGTAGTCGGGCATGACTGCGGTCATGGTTCTTTCTCAAAATACAAATGGGTTAATAATTTAGTTGGACACTTGTGTCATACTCCTATTCTCGTGCCATTCCATGGTTGGCGTATTAGTCATAGGACTCATCATGCTAATACAGGAAATATTGAAACTGATGAAAGTTGGTACCCAGTTTCTGAGAGCAAGTACAATATGATGCTCTGGTATGAAAAGCTATTTCGCTTCTATTTATTGTTATTAGCTTATCCTCTCTACTTATTTAAGCGATCGCCTAACCGCGAAGGTTCCCACTTTGTCCCCAACAGTCCTTTATTCCGTCCCCATGAAAAATCGGATGTTTTAACTAGTTCAGCACTGTGGATGTTAATGGTAGGTTTTCTCGGTTGTCTAACTTATCAATTTGGTTGGGTCTTTCTAGTAAAATATTATCTAGTTCCTTATATTATATTTGTTATCTGGCTAGATTTAGTAACTTTCCTACATCATACTGACTCAGATATTCCTTGGTATCGTGGAAAGGACTGGTATTTTCTCAAGGGCGCGTTATCAAGTATTGACCGCGACTATGGTTTCATTAACTCTATTCATCATGACATTGGTACTCATGTTGCTCATCACATATTCCTAAATATGCCTCATTATCATTTGAAGACAGCAACGGAGGCAATTAAACCTATCCTGGGTGAATATTATCACAAGTCAAGCGAACCAATATGGAAGAGTTTTATTAATTCTTACATGAATTGTCATTTTGTCTCAGATACAGGTTCTCAAATATATTATCGATCAGCTTGGAAAAAGCCTTCAGAGGAATTGAGCTGAAGATATCTTTGATATTCAACTCTGATAATTCTGATTTACTGATTAAGTCTTAAAGTATTGATACATAAGACTTTTGACTTTTTTCAAGTTAAAAAAAGTGTCTTTTTTTCAGTCTTTAAGGTTTAAAAAGTTAGTATTTTGGTCTCACTATGGTTGAGGGTGACAACGGATAAATATATCTAGCTCCCCTCTCCCAGGTATTACAGGAATGGTTAGGGATAAGTAAATTCTCTGTTCTTTTCTATGAACTTTGGATATAATTTCCCTATCCATTTCCTGGTCTATTCTTTCTCTTGAGGGTGCTTTAGAAGCAAAAGATTTATTAGTTTTTGTCTAAGCTGTTTCTATTCTTTCCCTTCAGTTTTTGGCTATCAGTTAATAGCTGCTTTCAAATTTTGACAAAACTCGCCGATCGCTTTTAAACCTTCATCGGGACTTCCCTCTGCTAACCGCTTTACTACTGCACTACCAACAATGACTGCATCGCTTCCCCACTTTTTGACCTGTAAGGCTTGTTCCGGTTGAGAAATACCAAAGCCGACGCCTATGGGTTTATCTGTAACTTCCCGCATTTGTGCTAGCAAGTCTTCTACTCTGGTCTGCATTTGAGCACGCATTCCTGTTACTCCGGTTACACTTACTAAATATATAAATCCTTGGGACTGATGAGCGATCGCCTTTATTCTCTCTTTTGGACTTGTGGGTGCTACTAATAAGGTTAGCTCTATGCCAATATCTTTTGCTGGTTCTAATAAAATATCGGCTTCTTCTAATGGCAGGTCTGGTACTACTAAACCTCTAGCTCCTACATCATAAATTTTTTTTAGGAAGTTCTCGACTCCTCTGTACAAAATTGGGTTGTAATAAGTAAATAGGATAATTGGCGATCGCAATTTCGGACTAACGGTCTGGACTACCTCTAATACTGACTCTAAAGTAGTCCCTCGGTTTAAGGAACGGGTGGCAGCGGCTTGAATTACTGGACCATCAGCTAAAGGGTCAGAATAAGGGACTCCCAACTCAATCATGTTGGCCCCACTTCTATCCAATACCTCTAGAGCTTTGGCTGTCGTTTCTAAGTCTGGGTCCCCTGCGGTAATGAAGGGAATTAGAGCACACTGACTACTATTATTGCGTAGAGATTCAAAACAATCGGAGACTGAAATCATTTTTTAATTTTCAATATTAGATAGTAAATAATTCAGAATTAGGATAGGGGAGTATTTAGGTTTGTAATATACAAAGGTTGTTTTGGTGGAATTGAACAAGGTCTGAATTTAGAGGGTCTGAAGTCAGAGTTTGTTTTTATTAGGAGGATGAGTGAGCAATATTTGGGAAAGTTTATTATTTTTGCTCTGCATTCTCATGGTTTTATATTACTGCTATTTTATGGCAGAAATAACTGAAGGTTTTTTATGTGTTCAGTTTTTTTTTGCCTCAGTAATAAATTTTTTTATAGCTTAGAATTATTTAGTTTTTTTCTCTTTTTGAGAGTACTTTTTTGGGCGGGAAGCTGGGCTATTTTTTTCCGAAAAATATGGATATAGTCATACTTAAGATAGCTAAATAGTATTTTTTTCTGGTTTTGGATATGTACGGCGCTTAAATTTAGCTTTCAGAATTTGACTTTCAAAACTTTCAAAATAATGACTGATGTTTTGAAAAAAATTAATTAAAAAGTCGCCCTTGAAGGGCGAGACTTTCAACCCAATTTTTTGGTAATTTTTCTCAGATTAAATACTGAAGTTGATTTTTATTCAGTGACTATCTAAGACTATTATTATTTTGATAGGTTATTTCTGTTTGTGAGTCTTTGTGGCCTTTTCCTGCTCAACTTCAGCTTGCAACTGGGCTAATTCTTCTGGTGTCATTTCTTCGAGACGTTTTTGCATTACCGCCTCTTCATAGTCTTTTAACTGTTGATTATAAGTCATGTCACTATTGCTGACCCGAAATAAATAGCTCAGTAGCCAACCTACTAAACCGATGACTAAAAATGCTTGTGTCCAAACACCAGCGTCCATACTATCTATGCCTACTACTTGTAGTATTAAGTAGGTCAGACCACCAACAACAAAAATACCGATACTTATTCCAATAGCATCAATTCGTCGCATTAACTTTCAATTTGTTGTTTTCTAGGGCGAAAATTTAAAAATGGGGACAAAACTAACATTCCTGGGAAGAATAGGAACATCAGGAAGTACATGAATACTCTTTCTATGGAACTAACTACATACCAACGGGTCTTTAGGTAGGCATAAACTATGGCTGGCATTACTAGAAAGTAGGCTCCGGCTAGGGCTGCATATATGATCAGGATGATTAGGTTTGTGTCTAGGTCTAAGTTCATAAATAAGATGAGGACATTACAATAGTTAATAATAATTAATTATATTAATTGTGTTAATTGTATTCTGTTTAATATATTATTATAACGAGATTGTTTTTCTGGCTAATCTCAAGATTATTTCAATTTTTTGGGAAATATACTTGCCAAAATTTTGATGTTGTGATTAAATAAAATAATGATTGCTGACAACCTCGGGCAATCCTCCCAGTATTTGGGGGTGTGGCGGAATGGTAGACGCTACGGACTTAAAATCCGTTGACCTTAACAGTCGTGTGGGTTCAAGTCCCACCACCCCCATTTGAATTTAGGCCTTTCTTTTCTTTTTTTGAGTTTTGCTTTTAGGGCTGGGCCTCGGATTTGGTTTTATTGAAAATACTCTATTTTATCACAAAAGTTTGACAAGTGTGATAAAAATATTTTATGGCTTTCCTATTTAAAGGTGGTTTTGGTTATGGCTTTTTGTTGTTAGGTTTTATTCTGGGTTTTTACCTAACAATAATGAGCCTGGCATGGCTTTTCTGATCCAGTCTGTAATTAAAATTTGTTCGCGATCGCAGGACTGGACTATTTGACCATTTAGGTTGCGCAATACTATTTCTGCAGGAATTTCAATTTCTTCCCCGGTAGGTATTATTATTTTCTCTATTTGACTGGCGGCAAAAGGTCGCAAGCTTTGAAAGACAATATAATTTCCGCTTTCTCCGGCTACAACTTCGGCTAAACCAAGATTTTGTCGATATTTAACTAGTTTGTGCTTAGACTTCATTCGGGAAAACATTGAGTTAGTGCGGTTGCCTTTAAAAAAGGTTGACTGGGTTGGTTTCCCCCAGTTTTTCCGCAAAGAAACGGGGTCGGTTAAAATATGAGTACAAATTTTGTCAATGTCTACTGCTATATCTCCATTTTGCCCTAAATGTCGCAGGTCTAAACAGACTGTATGCAAACCACTTTTTTCTAAATTTTCAAGTTTGTCTAAAATAAATTGATCTTTATCCAAAAACATAAATGTGCCGTGGGCTGTTTCTAAGGTGGAAAAATTTCGGTTATTGCTATCCTCCGATGAGACTGTGGTTTCCAGGGGAATTTTTTTTTCTGAGTCTGGGTCTAACAAATGTGGAGACAGTAGGGAACGTGGGGAATAAAATAACAATATTTGCCCGACTCCCAGAATTTCACAAGCAACCGGGAGTTTTTGACAATATTCAATTAATTTTTTTTCTGGGAGCTCGATAGATAGTATTAAACGTGCCAAAGACTGAGAAAAAATTTCACACCAACCCCTCAGTGCTTCTAAGTTGTGGTTTCCTGTTTCGACAATGAACTGTAGTGCTATGTTTGGATGATGAGTTTTTAACCACCAAGCTGCTCCTGGGTCGCAAACCCGCACTGTTGGAAATTTGCTCAGTTCCCACAGACTCAGTTGTTGACAAATATTTTTCATGGTTTGTTCTGGCATCAAAATATCCCACACTAATACCGGGTGTAAACCATATTTTGTTGCGGTTGATGCTAGTGAATGTGTTTGTTGTTGTGAAAGTTGCCCTTGTCTGGCTAGGAGAGTGGGTTGCAGTAAAACTTCTTTTAAGTTGGCGGCCTTGACACACCTTTCTAGGTCGTTGATGGATGAGACAAAAGTATTAAATTGCATTTTGTTTCCCAAAAGAAAAATTTGAGCTTAAGTTTATTTATTCTAAAACCAAAAACCAAAAATCAAAAACCAAAAGTTTAAAACTTCAAACTTAAAACCAAAAACTTGACGCCTTTTCAAATTTCAAGTCAGCTATTATAATATTTAGTCAAACTATACTCTAAATTTCCCATGGACGAATTTTCTCCAGATGACCATTCTTTATTTCCCGAGGAACCAGATGAGACATCCCTAAATGTCCACTATCTCCCTGGGGCTGACTCGAACCC
>ENA-UENX01000262-UENX01000262.1-marine-metagenome-genome-assembly--contig:-NODE-262-length-27090-cov-3.696493_pt1 | contig 27090 bp, 22 predicted proteins | sample MGYA00237875_ERZ529327 | MGnify/ENA primary metagenome ERZ529327 (study PRJEB26372, sample SAMN05368347) | marine metagenome | biome: cultured habitat; feature: ocean water; material: water; isolation... | reverse complement strand
TTGGTTCGTGTATTGTTACTGGAGCTTTTGAGCAAGCTTTAGAAATCACAGGGGAGGAGACCCAGGATATAACCCTTACCTTATCCTTCTCTGTTAACAACAGCTTTGAGTGGGTCGATAAGAATGCTAATGGTGAATGGGACCTGGATATTCAGCAGGGCGGAGCGGAAGAGGTGGTAGATATGGGATTGAGAGGCTTGAAGGTGCTAGTTAACAATGAAGAATGAATAGTGTTTAATGGATAATTGTACGTCCCTGCTACTAGATTTGAGCGGTAAGAGGGCAGAGTGTTTCGCAAGGGGTGTCATCATCCAAGGTTATATAGTGAGTGTATGTTTGTTTGTTCGCACCTGACCTCGGAATTCCTCGTAGTTTAGTGGTTCATGCAGAAATCCGAGGTTCCTGATCTCTTGCCAGGGCCTCGGATTTTTGTCTATAAAGATATGCAAACTCTAAATCATCTTAGTTCGGTTATTCTTGTCTGGTGCGGCGAAGCTTTTCTTCCAGGCCGTGGATCTTTAGGTTACGATATTCATCTAGAGAAAGTCCTGTTAAGCCTTTGCTCTGCGCCAACTTGATAAAGTCGGCAGTAACGTCATGGATCTTGAGGTTGATTACTTGACGCAAGGGTATTTCTTTGAATCCGAGCGCATTCAAACTCTTGATGTATCTGGAACTGACATCATGAATAGCGGCATTCCTGATTTCGTTTGCAGGTACATTCTGGTAACCCATATTCGCCAGATCTTTTACGAATCTTGCATCTACGTCATGAATGGCGAACTGGATAATTTCCTTAAGGCTCAAATCATCATAACCGGCAGATTTCAATTCTCTAGCATAAGAAGCACTGACGTCATGAATGGCTGCATTACGAACCTCTTGTATGGATAGATTTTTGAACCCCATCCCGTTCAATTCCTTCACAAATCGAGAATCTACGTCATGGATAGCCAGTTGGACAACTTCCTGTAAAGAAAGGTCATCAAAGCCGGCGGCTTTCAGATCTCTAACATAGGCAGCGCTGACATCATGAATGGCGGCATTCTTTACTTCTTGAGGGGTTAGGTCTTTGTAGCCCATTTGATTCAATTCTTTGACGAACTGAGCGTCCACATCGTGAATGGCCATTTGAACCACTTCATTGAGAGTCAGGTCACGGAAACCGGCAGAACTTAGATCCTTTACATAAGCTGGGTCTACATCATGAATACTGGCTTGCTTAAGTTCTTTAATCGTAAGATCAGTGAAGCCTGCCTTTGCCATCGCCCGTACGTAATCCGGAGAAACGTCATGAATCTGGATATCTACAAATTCTGAAAGACTGATATTCTTATACCCTAGTTGCGCAAACTCATTTATGGTCTGCTTCATTTCCTGGAAGGGAAGACCATGGTAAGCGATCTTACGCAATTGAGCGGTTCCTTGCGGCTTCATGTTAATTTGCTTCAAGTACTGTAGATACTCCTTGCTGAAGTCTAGCAAGAATAGACTGAAAACAGTCTGATCTTTTAGACCACTATAGCCTTGCCCTGACATATATTGTGTGAAGCTATCATTCGGGGTGAAAGTGTGTCTGCCCAGTCCCTCGTTACCTTCAAATTTACCTCGAAACTCTATTTTGCCAGCTTCTCTTTCTAAGGTAAAGGTGCCGTCTTGTCCAGTAGGTAGTTTCCCAAAAGCAGATCTTGGAAAACAGCGTGTTTGCATCCAATAGTTATTCCGCCGTCGGTCAGAGTGATCGAAGTGAAAACAGATTTCATCGCCTTCAATATCCGCAGACCAGATTCCGCTTGGAGTGAGTAGGGGGGTAGCCGCAGTAGGAACAGTCTCGGTAATGGTAGTTGATTCCTCTGAAGAGAAAGCCTTATATAGGGCAGAAGTGCTGAAAAAATGAGCCTCTTTGAAAAGGATTGGAATGGCTTGTCCAATGCCATTTGTCTTGGCATCAATGGCCACAGGATTCATCAATGGACTCAATAAAGCCAGGCTAAGGGTAAGCCATGCGCATCTTTGAAAAAACAGTCGGGTTGATTTCTTTGATTGTCTCATGATTGCCGAATAATTTATGATAGTGCAATGAGGTTAAGCAATAGTGGTTAATTCTTCGGCAAGTTATAACTAATCAATTAGTTTGTCAACTAATCAATTAATATTTAAACTAATTTTTTAGTTTTTAATCGTGATGAATGATGCTTGATTTGGGTTTAAGTGTTTGATAGCGAGTAGTTTGTTTGGCTAGTTTAAATTAAAAGTGTCTTTTACCTTTTTGTCTGTTAAAATAGTGGCCATGGTTTTGTCAACGTGTGCTTTTTCCTGAAATGGACCCTCCTGGAACAATTCTGCATAGTCATTTTCGAGAATTTCATCCAGGGTTTTGTTCTTTTGATTCAAGGTCTCTTTGATCTGTTTTACATAATGAACATTGAACTTCATTTGCTCTTTGTCGACCCACCCAGCTTTGATGAAGCCAGAAGTTTTTCTGGCACAACGGCAGGGGTTTTGGGTATTGATCAATCCGCACTTTTTATTCATAAAGTGATAAAGGTCCCGACGAGCGCGCTCAAGTCGTTTTCTGAAATTGGCTTTGGAAATATCCAGCATTTCGGCACCAATAGTGTGGTCTGCCTGAAACAGCTCCCCTAGAATATAAACTAGCCGTTGCTCTCGATTCAGGCAAAGGAGCATGCCTGACATGCAGCTTAATTTGGCTTCGAGTATCAACTCTTTCTGTTCCAGTTTTTCTTGTTCTGTTAGCGCTCGATCAGGGATGGCGTCTAGCTCTGCGCCGTAAGCATCAAAGGAGGTGATTTGCTCTTCCAACCAGTACTTTTTCATTTTCAGGAAGTGATTGAAAGTGATGCGGTATAGCCAGGTTCGAAAGCTACTTCTACCTTGGAATTGCGACAACTTGGTCACCACTTTGATTAATACCTCCTGTGTAATGTCTTCCGCATCAAAAGGACTCAAAACCATCTTCAAGGCAATATTGTAGATGAAGTGTTGATGCCTTTGAATGAGTCGCTCTAAGGATTGGGACGAGCCATCCAATGCTTCTTCGATCAGTTGTAGATCTTCCGCTTGATTGTATTGTGCCTGGTCAAATGGGTTTTTCATGTCTGAAAGTTAAAGATTGAGTAGCATTCTCCGGATCCTTATGGTAATCCGGAGAAGCTGTCTACAGTTTATACAAATTTTTTGAAGTATTGATGCACCATTGGAGCTTCCTTGACCCCTCGGAGCAATTCTCCCATCTCTGGTATGTCCCCCAGCGCTTTACTAGCTGCCACTGCCGCCGGCTCATTTTCCCAAAATACAAGCTCTGCCCACTGATTGTCTCCCTTAGTATTTTCAAGCAGGTAACGGCCTTGATATCCCGCCTGTTTGGATAGATGGTAAGAATATCGGTTCTGAAATTCGCTAGCCTCCACTTCCGCTGCCAGTTGATAAACGACTAGTTCTGTTGTTGAACCGTTAGCATAGGTCAATTGATGCGCATCGGAGAGCCGGTAATGTTCAAAAACCAAAGTTTTATCAATCAATCCTACAAAGGCCTTTAGTTCAGGTATCGACATCATTTGTTGGGCTGCTGATTTAGCATTATCGGCATTGTCCCATTCTACCCAATCAAATAGCAGCTGGGGATTGCTGACGGATTGAAAGATGGTTCTAGTTTGAAAGCCGGCTAGGCTGGCCAATGCTTGATTGGTTTGATTTACGATTAGTGATTGGTCTTGCGCAGGCAGGGCTTTAGCTTGCCAAACTGCCAGTTCGTAAGCGGACTGTTTGTTAATCATTTCGTGCTTCATTTTGAGATTTTAAATTGTTCCTGAGCAAGTAAGTAGGTGCTGGTCTTCTCTTCCATCTTACCAAAGAAGGTTAGACAAACCTCCGTTTGGGCTGCCTTTTCCGCAGCAGCTTCGGCCAGGGCCATGCTTTCCCAAAGAATCACGTCGATCCATTTACCATTGGCCGTACGAGAACAGGTTCGTTGTACAAATCCAGGATTAGACCTCAGAAATTCATTGACGGATCGGGCGTAGTGGAGTGCATCCGCCTCAGAGATTCCGGGCTTGAAATCATAGGTAGCCACCTCCGTTACGAGTGTAGAAGCCGGAGGCCGCTGAGCCATTTCTTTTTCTTTCTGTGATTGACAAGCGGCTAATCCGATTAGCAGGCTTGCGAGTATTAGAATATGTTTCATACCTGTCTGATCTCAAAAAAGAGGGGGTGTGACAGTTCGAGGAAGAATTTCTATCTTTATAAAGGAAATAGTTGCATCCCATGCTTTGATGTAACTTCCAGCCTATCCACTTGAACTCCACTAAGCTTCGATCTGGCGAGCCTCTTCAATTAGCGCTCAAAGTATCAATCCAAGTAATTTAACTGAACCTACTTATCGTGTCGGTAACTATGATGAATTATATCATTTGGGTATCTATCCTATTTTCTTCTTTCATATCAGAGGAGAGACCACAGGGAACCTTACTATTACCTGCTCTTTTTTCAGATCATATGGTTCTACAGCGAGATAAACCTATATCCATCTGGGGCCAAGCTGAACCCAAGCAGAAGGTCTCTATAAGGTTTAGAGGAGACGAGGTTCAGGTCGTCGCAGATTCACTGGGATATTGGCAGACTACATTGAAGGCTCAGCAAGCTGGCGGGCCTTATCAAATGAGCATTGAAACCGATCAGGGGAAAATATCATTTAAGGACCTACTAGTTGGAGATGTATACCTCTGTGCTGGGCAATCCAATATGGAATGGCCATTAAGCCAGACTAGCACAGGTGCAGCGGATTGGCCAAAGGCTAAGCATCACAATATTCGCCTTTTTCAGATCCAAAAGGCGATGGCAAGCCAACCTCAGGATGATTTGGAAGGATCTTCATGGACAACTTGTACTCCTGATTACGCCAAGAGCTTTTCGGCGATCGCCTATTATCTTGGGATAGAACTGCAAAAAAAGGAAGATATTCCCATCGGCTTGATCCAAGCCACTTGGAGAGGTTCTAAGATCAAATCTTGGCTCAGTCCTGCGGTGGCTAAAGGCATCCCTGAATATGAGAAGTGGTTGAGTACGACTATGGATTTGCCCTTTGATAGGAAGACGGAGTGGGAAATTGCCGCCTATTCCCGTTGGTTATCCAGTTTGGATACGCTAGATGTAGGAAAACAGGAATACTGGGAACAGATTCCTAAAGCCTGGAAGGATAGTAAGGTAGTCGATTTACCCCAACCTCTTGACCAATTGGACTTGACAGGACGATACGGCGTGTTTTGGTTCAAAAAACGAGTTAGCCTTACTCGCAGTGAGCTGCAATCGTCTATCCGCATTCAGCTGGGGCCCATTGGAGATGTTGACGAGACCTATATCAATGGCCATTTGGTGGGGAGCACTAAGCATCCCAGAGTAAAACGCAATTATTCGGTTAGCAGCTCATTATTGCGGGAAGGCAGTAATGAAGTTGTAGTACGAGTCAAGAGCCTGAAGGGAGATGGGGGCTTTACAGGTAAGGCAGAACAAATGTCTTTAAAAATTGGAGATCAGCAGCAAATGCTTGCTGGAGAATGGATAGCGAGAATCGGGACGCCTGGAGTAGCAGATCCTCCGTTGAATATAGACCCGAAGTTTTATGTTAGTGCATTTTATAATGCCATGATTCATCCTTTGAGATCTTACCCGATGAAAGCCATCGTTTGGTATCAAGGGGAGGCCGATACCAGAGCACCAATGTTCTATGAAACAGCGCTGAAAGATCTTATTAAGGATTGGCGTTCGAATTGGTCAGCCGCAGATCAACCTTGGTTTCTGATTGTGCAATTACCAGGTTTTGGAAAGGAAAAAGGCTTTGATGCTAAGAGTAAATGGTCAAGACTGAGAGAAGCGCAAGCTGCGGCTACCAGCGGCCCCAAGACTGCTCTGGTTGTTAATATCGACCTTGGAGACTCCTTGAGTATCCACCCGCTAAATAAGCGACCTGTAGCTAGGCGAATTGCTAATCTAGCCCAATCACTTTTTTATGAACCTGAGTTGATCGCAAAAGCCCCTTGCTTTGAAGACCTGCAAGCGGAAGAGGGGAGACTCCACTTGCACTTTAATACCTTCGGCAGTAGCTTGGTGAGGAAATCAGAAGCATCAAAATTAGCTGGCTTTATGATTGCTGGGAAAAATCGGAAGTGGTGGCCAGCCACAGCAAGGTTGAAGGGAGACAATGTCATCGTGCTGGCAGCGAAGGAGGTTGCCCAACCGATAGCGGTTCGTTATGCCTGGTCAGACAATCCAGGTGATTTGCCATGGTACAATCTTGAAGGCTTACCACTGTCTCCCTTCAGATCAGATAATTGGGAAGAGTAAATTGCTGCACTAGCTCATACTTACCGCTTTCGAAACTTCTGCCAACAGTATATCTGTAAGTCTTGCTGGCATAGAAAAGAAGGGAGAATGTCCACTATCCAGTTGATAGACCTTGTCACAAGGGGATTCGGCCTGCATCAGTCGTTGTAATTTTAAAGTTACGGCGTGATCTTGGAGGCATTCTATGTAGGTACGAGGGATAGAGCCATATTTCGCTGCTGAAAGCTGAAGCTGAGTAAATCCGGGGAAATTAGGCTCAGGAGTGAGTAGGGCTTGGGCCAGGGCAACTATTTCAGGGGGGCAATCATGGTATAAAGCATCGCGATAAGCCTTGGGATCTAGTAGATGCGTTCTTTGTGTTTTTTTGCTGAATAGATGCAGAAGTAAACGAGTTATGGGTTTCCTGTAAAGTTTTCTTACTGTCTCGATCTGGGCAGCGCTTGTCCTGGGGATAATATTCTGATAGACGAGAGACGCTTCATCCAATTTGGCGAAATCCATCATGGACTTTCCATCAGGAACCAAATAAGCGGCGAGATAAACAAGCTTAGCGATTTTGTTGGCTCGATATTCGGCAGCTTGGGAAATGACAATGCCATTTCTGCTATGAGCAACTAGAATGATCGGAGGCTCCATGCGATCAATCTGCTTGATTAAACATTGCACGCAATCTTGCAGGGAAACCTGGTGTACAGCTGAGTGATCAATTCCATGTCCGGGCATATCAATGCAACTAACCGCATGCCCAGCCTGCTCTATTAGCGGAACAACCTTGTGCCAATTCCAGGCACCGTGGAAAGAACCATGAACTAGAATAAAACTTGCCATTGTAAGAGATTTGGTTGATAAAGCCCAAAGCTCCTGACATTGTTGAGGAGTAACAATCCGATTCTTGCGTAATCCTAGGTTCTTGCTAATGAACCAGTATTTAGAAATGCTTGTTACATCCTTTACATTATCTCCTAATAGCTGGAGGGTTCAGACCATTTAACCAATAGGCAGAAACACCCAAGTATGAAAAAATTTGAATATAAGATTGTGACCGGGACCACGAAAGGGATGGCCAAAATGAATCTTGACTTAGAGGCCACCGAAGCGGTTTTGACTGGCTTAGGATTGGTAGGTTGGGAATTGGTAAATACCTATTTGTATACCAAAAGTTCAGGTTTATCTGAACATCTTTTCGTCTTGAAGCGCGAATTGGGTGTTGATCGACCCGAAGAGGACTCAGCTTTTGGATTTGTGGAGTAGTGGAGATATAGTCAACTGCCATTATCTCCACTTTCCTGTATGCTTAGGCTTCCACCGCAGCAGATTGCGGCAAAGTAGGTTCTTCTTCTTCTCCTTTGTGGTTGATCAATAGACGGAGAGACTGATCATAGGTCAGATAGCTCCAAGCCCAATTGATGAAGACAAAGAGTCGATTCTTGACTCCCACAATAGCCATTAGGTGCACGAACAACCAAAGCACCCAAGCCAAGAAACCTTGGAAGCTGAAGAAAGGCAGATCTGCCACGGCTAGATTTCTTCCGACCGTAGCTAGAGACCCTTTGTCACTGTATGCAAATGCTTTTTCTGGTCTTCCATTTTGCCAAGCACGTAGGTTTTTGTGCAGTAGATTAGCCTGTTGGATGGCTACCTGAGCTACTTGCGGGTGTCCATTGGGGTAATCAGGAGTCTCCATGTAAGCCAAGTCCCCAATGGCATAAACATTCTTCAAGCCTTGTACTCGATTTTGGCGATCAACGACGAGTCGGCGGGCTCGGCCATATGCTGCTGCTGGCATGCCAGCCACCTCATTTGCTTTCACCCCTGCTGCCCAGATTACGGTTTTACTTTGTAATGTTTTACCATCTTTTAAACGTACGGTAGTCCCATCGTAACCCTCTACCATGGCGCCCGTCTGCACATTCACCCCTAACTTTTCTAAGTAAGCCTTGGATTTGGCCGATGCAGCCTCCGTATACCCGTTAAGGACCTGAGGCCCCGCCTCCAGCAAGCTCACCTCCATTTGACTAAAATCGAGCTCGGGATAATCCTTCGGTAAAATCACATTCCGCATCTCGGCGATGGCCCCTGCCAATTCTACACCGGTTGGCCCTCCTCCTACTACGACAATGTTAAGCAAGGCCTGCATATCAGCCACTTTAGAAGTATTCAAGGCTTTCTCAAAGTGACTCAAAATGGTATTACGGAGTTGCAATGCCTCGGTTAGCGACTTCATCGGAACAGCATTGTTCTCGATCTCCTCATTTCCAAAGTAATTGGTGGTGGCACCAATCGCCAGTACCAAATGATCATACGAAAGTTTCCCAATATTGGTAAAGACTTCTTGCTTTTCCGTGTCTAGGCGTTCAACCATAGCCATTCGGAAATGCAATCCTTTTTGATCCTGGAAAACCTTTCTCAAGGGAAAGGAGATAGCACTTGGCTCCAGACCTGCAGTAGCTACTTGGTAGAATAGCGGCTGAAATTGGTGGTAGTTATTCTTATCAAAAAGGACTACTTGAAATTGACTTTTCATCAGCTTCCGCGCTAACTTCAGACCGGCAAAGCCTCCTCCGACGATGACCACACGTTGGCGATCTGTATCCGGGATATTGGGAATCGTATTCATAGGCAGTTATATATTAGTGTTAATTGTTTTCAAGTCCTACAAACAGCCACACAACTCACCTATAAAAACAGTATAAATGGTGTTAGAGTTCTACGCAATTGGATTGTTATTTGAAGTCGTTTTTGTCGCCATATTTAATGGGGGAGGACATGGTTCGGTACATCTTTTATGGGGTACTGGGGAATGTTCGCCATATTTTTGCTGGCAGAGAATTTGGCTTAATTTCCTGAGCGTTTTCCACCAGTGGTAGAGACTAGAGCGGCCTTAAAAATAGAGGCAACTAATCCAGGAAAAGATGAACCGATCTAACAAGAACGGTGATAGATGGCGACTAGCGTCTCCCTTGACCTAAGAACGGGCCCTACAAGTCGTTCATTCCTCTTTAAATGATAGTCTATCCATTGAGCATTCCCTTGATATCTTTCCAATAGGACTGCAGGATTGGCTCTTGGAGTAGGTTAGATTGTACCCGATTGAGTTCTTTACGCATTCGCCAAGCGGCAAAGACTCCGGCGAGCAGATTACTGAAGCTGAGTCCGACGAATATCCCCAGCACTCCCCAGTAAGAACCGACCCAGGTAAGCGGTAAAGTAAACAAGAAGGATTTTGCAAAGCTTATACTCAAGGCTTCCATTGGACGTTCAAGACCGTTGAAGATCGATGAAGTGACCAGATAGAGACCGAGCAAGGTGTAAGATAAACTCACGATGTAAAAGTATTGACTGGTTTGCTCGATAATGGTCGGGTCATTGCTGAACAAAGCGGCAAGTGGTCGGATGCTTAAGAACAAGATTAGGGCTACAGCTAGGCCTAGGTAGGTTGAGGCCTTCCCTCCAAAAACAATAGCTTCCTCTACTCTCTCTTTTCTTTGGGCGCCTACATTTTGAGCAATGAAAGGGGTGAGTGCTGTACTAACGCCTAAGATACCAATCATAAGGAGTGTTTCAATTCTACCTGCAATCCCAAAGGCAGCCACCGACTCAGCAGATTCTAGGGCTAATAGAAAGGTGAGATACATTAAAGTTAGGGGACCAATCATCTGATTGACGATCGTCGGAGCACTTAGATTAAAGATTTCTAAGATGGTCGTTCTCCACACTTTCCATTTAGGTAGCCGAAACTGAAGCAGTTTTTTGTGCCAAAGCAGTACCAGCATCCCAAGACATACAAAGATCCAAGACAATACGGTTGCCCAGGCTGCTCCCTTTATCCCCATTTCAGGAAACCCCCATTTGCCGAAGATGAGTAAGTAGTCAAAAATAAGATTAAGTACACCCGCTAAAGCCATCAGTACTTCTGGCCGAAGCACATGGCCAGTAGCTCGAAGCGCCCCACCAGCTACCAGGGCTATCGTGAGGAGTGGCATGCCGAACAACAAGGGTACTAGGTACTCCTCAATCATGGACAATACCTCTGCCTCGGCCCCTAGTAGGCGAAACAGCGATGTTAAACTGACTTGGCCTATACCGGATAGAACCAGCGCAAATAAGAGGCTCACTCCTAGAGCGATTAAGGTAATCTGTTTCACCAATGCCTGATCCTGCGCTCCAAAGGCCTTCCCCACCAGTATAGATACCCCTACGGCTAAGCCGATGAATATTCCGATCATTAAGAAATAAAGAGTAGAGGCAAAACTTAGAGCCGCCAGCGCTTCTCCTCCAAGCTATCCAACAAAGTAGGTGTCAATTACTTGGAAAAGGAAGGTAGATAACATACCTAAGGCAATCGGAACACTCATGGCGATGAGTGCTCTGTTGGTCTTGTCTTTAATTGGATCCATAACTGAATAGGTAAGCCCGGGCAGTGCCCAGGCTAATGAAGGAATAGGGAGCTAGTATTTGCCGGCAAATGGGTAGAAATGATCTTTCATGATCTCAACGAAGCCTCCTTTTATCTTATCTCCTTGCATGGTTTTAGGATGGGTGTAGGATCGCAGAATTTCCGCACCGGCCCCTTCCCAAGTAAAGGGACTGGCTCCGGCCTGAACCATCCGTTGGATCGCCATCTCATGAGCTACTTTCGTAGCATCCCTCATTACATCGGCCAAAACGTACACTTCATAACCATCTTCTAGGGCATCAAGAGCTGTGTAGGTGGGGCAGCCAGAGGTCCATAGCCCGGTAATCAATATCTTTTTTCTTCCGGTTTGGCGTACTGCCTCAACCAAGGCGCGATTTTGCCAAGCATTGAGCGAAACCCTATCGATGTTTTTTACGGTCTTGGGTACCCACTTCTTAACGGCTGGGACTGTTGACTCACTCCCGGCCATTTCCACACCAATCGTCGTTTCAATTACGGGGATGTCAAATAAAGCTGCGGTCTTGACCAAGGCTTCGATATTATTCATCATGATATCTTGATCAATATTTTGCACCGTTTGAATGAGGTCGGGCTGCCAATCGATCAATAGGATCACCGTATTCTCTGAGGTCAGTAGATTGTCGGCTACTGGATTCTTTGGTGTGAAATTGCTTGCTGGTCCTTGAGCCCAGGTCAGTATGGCCAAGCTGCTCAGCAGAAGGATATTGACTACATTTTTTAGGTTCTTCATGTTATAGTATTATTTGGAAATGATTAGGTATCGAAAGCCAAATAGCATTAGCGTATTTATCCTTTCGATATCCATGACAGTCTGGTTATTGAAAATGAATTGATAATTGATTTGAAAGGAGAACTGCTTGTTGATCGGGCAATTCAATTGTGTGGCAGAATTAATTCCCCAAAAATTGTGTTTGTCTAAAGGGTGATAGGACTGTGCTTGCCAAACTAGATGGCCGATTTTCCCGAGGGGTACGGCTAGTTCGACAAGACTCCCAATAGCGGCTGAACTTTGAGCTACTTCCCCCGCGAAGTCGAAATTTAGATAGCCCGCAAAAACATTAAATTCCAAAGAGCTGCGTTCTGGACGGCGCCAAAGCTGACTCCCCATCCCTACTCCTAACAGAAAACTGTGGTCGATCCGATAGGAGAGGGCGTAGCCCAGGTTCATAGCTACCATCGGATATATAGACCGCTCTCTATGCAAGGTCAACTTTGCCTGAGTCCAGAAATCATCGATTAAAACAAAGTCACTGGCTTTGAGCAATTGATAATTACTTTGTAAGTCCACCAGGTATCGCCTATTACCCCATTGAAAGCGTAGATTAGGCTGAATGCCAATTTGATTCAAGTTGCCTTGTTGCCATCTTCCTCTCAGGTCCAATTCCAACCTTACCCAGGTGCTATCCAGCGTGTTGCATAGGCCCGGATTGGGCGACACGCTCCATGCCAATACCAAAATTACAACTGATCTAATCCAGGCTATCATTCTACTATACAATATTTGTACATACAATAATTGGATGAAAAAAAATGCACAAAACTAGGCTGCCACTGTGCTAATTGCTTCCAAGAAAAGGCGAAGTGTTATGGCAAAATCTTCTCTCAGCTTTTCATCCGTAATCCCTTCCGTATTCGTAAAATTCTTATAAAAGGAGGGGAGAGAATAACTCCTAATGGCTCCCTTGGTCATAAAAGCAAAGGAACGCGTGGCCAATTCCAATACCGTTTTTCCTCCTCGTCCACCTGGAGAAGTCGCCAAAAGCAACATCGGTTTGTCTTCCCATGTACTACCTTCCAATCTGGAAATCCAATCCATCACATTCTTAAAGGCAACGGTATAAGCGCCATTGTGTTCCGCGAAGGAAATGATCACGAAATCCGCTGCCTTTATCTTTGCCTTAAAGGTCTTTGCTAATTCGGGAATCCCTGATTCTTTTTCTCTGTCAATACTGTAGATCGGCATCTCAAAATCATTGAGATCCAAGACTTCTACCTCCGCATCAGGAGTCTGTTTGGCGGCAAATTCAGCGAACTGTTTATTGATTGAGTTCTTGCTATTACTGGCTCCTATAGCCAACACTCTTTTACGCATTATTATTTGATTTTAATTTGATGATCAATTGTTTCAATTGTTGTAATTCTTCCTGATTTAAATTGTCCATGAATGGATCATGAAAAGCTTTTACCTTTTCATCTAGTCTATGTAGCAATTCACAACCAGTAGCTGTAATACTAATATCCATCTTGCGCCGATTGGTAGGACAAAGTTGTCTTGTCACTAGCTCTTTTGCCACCAATTTGTCTACTATGCGCGTAATGTTACTGCTTCGCTGCACCATCTTTTCCAGGATCTCTTGCGCTGTGATCGGACTATTCTGGGTGTCAGCAAGTATCCGGAGTACATTGTACTGAGGTTCTGTAATGCCAAATTCCTTTAGTTCAAGACTGATCTGATCAGTAATCCAATGTCCGGTTGTGATAATTTCATGGATAGTAGAAAAATACGGCTGACTCATATCTGTACAATATTTGTAGGTACAAATGTGTGTCTAATAATTGTAAAGTGCAACTATGTTTTAGATTATGTCTAGTAATCCACTACAATTGGAGGATTAATCAAACCTTGGTAAGAATCTAAGTTGGAAGCATTGATGTAGGTAGTTTCATTTTCTATCAACGTTCCATAGCTGGCATGAATATGGCCAAAGATGTGCAATCTGGGTTCGATATCTTTTACACAATCTAATAAGGCTTCACAGCCCAAGTGATCGTAGCTTGACGATTGATCCAGAATTCCGAAAGGAGGGGTATGGGTAAGCAATATGTCGACTTCCCCAGGCACAAACATCCAGTGCTCTTCCATCTCGCTCCGGCGCTTTCCGAAAGCCCAGTAGATCATATCTGGTGAGACTGGGGATCCCCAAATGTTGATGCCGTTCACTTGACAACCATTATTTCGCAGGTAAGTAACATTAGTAGGGAGCAGTTCTAACAGTTCCACCGGGTACTCATCCAGGAACATGTCGTGATTCCCACCGATGAAGACCTTGTGGATAAAATCTAAGTTTGAGAACCATTCAAGAAAGGCGACTACCTCAGGTTCACTACCATGGTCAGTGATGTCACCGGCATGAATAATGATATCGCCTTCGGGGAGAGCTAGTTGTTCGTGTAGACCGTGTGTGTCCGATATGCAAATGATTCGCATGTTTTGGGGTTCTAGGGTAATTTCATCTTAAATCAGTTCCTGTAGTTAATACAAGAGAACAAAGCTGTTTTAAATATATATACAGGAATATGTTTACTTATACAAAATCTGCACTGGCTTAAGTTCCCTTTGTAGTCTCAGGTTGATTAAACAGCAACTCTCCCTACCCCACTTTCATGTGGTTGTCCACCTTCATCTTTTATTGCACCTTTGTAGCGGCTTCTAACCCATATTCACTTCATATGAAGATCAGCAAAGTTCTTTTCCGGGAAGTAAATATCCCATTGCGCTTTCAGTTTGCCCAGTCGAATAATCGCGCTAGCCACTCCTCTTCATCGGCGATCGTGGAATTACATACGACTGAGGGCCTTGTAGGATTTGGCGAGGCCTGTCCACGAATGTACGTTACGGGTGAAAGCATGCAAAGTATGGAAAAGGACTTGCAGGGAATTTCTCCACAACTGGCTGATCTCAGGCTCGAAAGGATGGAGGACTGGCAACGACAATTGGCCAACTGGCGCAAACTCGGTGTAGGTCCCTCCACCCTTTGTGCCTTAGAACTTGCGGCTATTGATCTCCTCTGTCAGAGTCACCAACACACCTTGGCTCAGCAATTTGGATTATCAAATATTGATGCTCCTATCGAATACAGTCAGGTTATTCCTATGTTCAAGCCGGCAAAGATGGCTCAGCTGTTGGAGCGAATACAGCATCTCACTCCCAAGAGTGTTAAGCTAAAGGCAGGCGATCAACTGGAAGACAATGTGGAGAATATCAAACTCTTACGGGCTAGTTTTGGAGATTCGCTGGCTATACGACTCGATGTTAATGCTGGTTGGACTTTAGAAAATGCTATTGAGTTCATTCCTGTATTCTTGGATTTAGGGGTAAACTCCTTTGAACAACCACTACCAGCGGAAGAGACCGGTGCGCTTCAATTGTTAACCCAGCGATTCGGGACGGAGGGCCGCATTATGGTGGATGAGTCCCTGCTGACTATCGAAGATGCTCAACACTTCTTGGAACATCAGATCGGGAATCATTTCAATTTGAAAATTTCTAAATTGGGAGGGATCTTTTCCGCATTGCAGATCTACCGCCTAGCTGAGGAGGGGGGAGTACCTTGCCAATTGGGTGCACACTTCGGCGAAACTAGTATACTGACAACCGCGGGTATAGTTTTGACAAAATTGGCTGGCCCGATGAGTGCGAACGAAGGGGCGCTTGGAGAAATGCTTTTGGAGCAAGATATCACCCAACCAAGCGTGCAGCAAAACAGCAAGGGAGAGCTAGTTCCAAGTCAAAGCTTACAACAAATCGGGTTCTCACAAGGCATTGACAGAGAATTATTGGAATCCTATACCGTGAAACAGAGGAGTTTCCAATCTTATCGCTTCGAAGGTATGATGAAGCGCCTCAGTTTATAGGATGGATAAATAGGCTCTGTTATTAGCCCCCAATCTATTTCATTCATTAAGCTCTTTCAGGGCAGCAATCGCTTCCTTTGAAAACCGATAAAGGCTTTTGTCTTTTTTAGCTGCCTTTTGGTATTGAGCAAAGAATCTTACAGAGGAGTACTGAGCTTTGACCAGTATTTTTCGCCCTCTTTTTTTCTCAATGGCACTCGACATGTAGAAGCCAATCACATGACCGCTCCAAGGTAGTTGTTGAAAGATCTGCTTCCCTTTTTCTGCTGGCGTGGCGGCCGAGGTCAAAATGGAATCGATCTGAGCAAGGTTTGCAGGTGCTTCGGCAACAAGTTGTTGAAATTCTTCAATGGTTTCCATTTGGTTAGGATGAATAGCAGACGAGTTACCATAGTAGGCCTGGTCAAAGTATTTGCTTTTGTCCAAAATGCTGGCAACACCCTCTAGCGGAATCTTATTCAATGCTTCAATTATAGGATATACGGTACTGGAAGTCGGAGCATACAATTGATGTTTTTGAGTATGCCCTCGCAGGGCATGATGGAACTCATGGGCGAAAAAGTCAAGATTTTCTTCCGAGGTTCCTCGGAGCAAGTGCAGTAAATCCATCGTGATCACCTTTCCTCCGAAGCCGTTGTCCTCAAATAAGGCCAGGTAGATATTTAGCTGTACTTGATCTTCTTCAATATCAAGTGGCAAGTAGTTTAGGCTTTTGCGGTAAGCAACTTTATAACCTTCAAAGTCAGCAGCTGAAAGAAATTTCGCCAAATCTTTTCGCTTGGATTTGACCTCAACCAAATGCTGGGCAAAATACTGAAAAGCGGATTCCTTCCCCTCCAACACTTTCTTTAATTGTTCCGATTTTGAAGGCATGAAGACCAGTGGCAGTACCTTTTTTAGAAAAGATACCCGATTGCCGGATGCCTGGATTTGCGCATAGGCCGGGTGCGTGGCAAACTTCTCCCACAAAACTACTGAAGGTGCTTGATCTGCACTTAGTGTATCGGCTATCTCCCAGAAAATGGGTATGGCGGAGGAGTCGATATGCACTTGACTCAGGGCGGTGTGCGAAAAGTGAAAACTAATAATGAAAAAGAGGAGAAATGGGTAAGGTTTGTGGATTAGCATACGAGTGACCAGTTTAAATCAGTTCCTGCATTAATGATGATTCTGCACATTCAAAGACTCCTATTTTTCGCCAGCGTTGCAAACAAAGGTCAACTTTAACCACATCTAAATGTGGAGGTCATGAATTGAAGTTTGAGCTAACTTGATGGCAAAAACCAAGTATCATGGCTACCTCCAAGGAACAAGCTACACCATCTTTTTTTAGTCGTAGCATCCAATGGATCACGGAACTACTTACTAACCTATCCAACCGAATCCGCTTCTTCGTTGAAGTTCTATCGTCTAACTTCTACACTTTTGTTTTACTCATCGTCATCTATCTTTTTTATTGGACCTTCCCACAGGCCAAGGATTTGCTACTTACCATTAACCAAGAACACGACGGACAGATCTTTCTCTTCTTTACCAGTTTAATGACTTTAGCCGCCATTTCCTGGTATATGCCTCGCGTGTTTTATAATCTGGCGGAGAAAAGAAATGAGAAGGAAGTCGGAAATTACGAGGCTACAACTGCCAGTAGCACTATGCGCGATCTATACATGGCGGATTTCAGTGAACAACGTTGGGATTACGATCAAAAGGCGCCTTATGATCATGCGGAGAAAGAAGATTGTTATCGGAAACATTTTCGGGAAATGATGCCCCGAATCTTGGCGGCTTCTTTACTGTTCTTAGTAACCTTGGGTATCTTGAATGTGGGCAATGAAATGAACAATACGGAGTTTCCCTGGCGACTCAACGCTGGACTTACCCTTAAGATCAGCCTACTGATTTTGATTACCATCCTTCTCTTTGAGCGTGGGCAAGAGCCAGTCCTGATGTCGTTTAATCGGTGGTTGAATAAACGGTTTGAAGGAAGAGCTTGGTGGTTTATTGGTAGCGTTCTGGTACTGATCATTATATTGAGGTTAACCAAAGCTGCTGGAGAAGATGGACTACCTGCTTTCTTTGGCCTTTCTATATTATTGAGTTTTGCTTTTCTGATTTTCACGATCATCAGAAAACAGATTCCCTTTTTTCAGAATGATAATCTGATCAGAGTCATACTAGCTACTACAGCGATCTCCTTGTCCTTATTCTTTATTTTGATCAATTGTATTCCCCGTATTGCGCAACACTTAAATCCCCTAGTTTGTGCTAACCTTGCTTTTGTGTGTTACCTCACCATCCTCTATGGTGTGCGACTTTGGGGAGCTAGTAGAGGGATAGCCGCTGTATTTTTCTTATTCGTGTTCATATTCACCATGGTGGGATTGACCAATAGCTTCCGGTTACACGAGGTCTCCTTCAAGGAAAGACTCATTCATCCAGACCAAAGACTCAGTCTGGAAGACTACTTCGATGCCTGGCTAAAGTCAAATCAGGACTCAATCAGTAGCTACCTGGCTAAAAACCCAGACCGTAAGTTTCCTGTAGTTGTGGTGTCTGCAGAAGGTGGCGGTTCCAGGGCTGCCTATTGGACTAGCTCCGTCCATAAACAGCTGGAAAAGGAAATCCCAGCTTATTATGAGCGGCATCTATTCGCCATGACTGGAGCATCGGGGGGGAGTACCGGGAACAGCACTTACTTTGCCATGAAGCGAGGCGGAGTAGATGCTCCGCAGATGGACGAGAAAGGAAAAGAGATGTTTGAACAAAATTACTTATCCTCTTCTTTGACCTTATTATTAGGGGCTGATTTGGTTAAAGATGTTTTCGGAATACCGCTTGGTAGAGATCGAGCCAAACGCCTTGAAAGGGAATGGACAGAAAGCCTCCAGCAACTGATAGGGGAGAAGCAGGAAAACGTATTTGGAGCCCCCTATCTATCCCTTTGGTATGATGCTGCCAGTGATAAGACAGGGCAAGTGAAGCCTGAAATGGATCCGCTTTTATTCATCAATACAACCCAAGTACAAGGTGCTGGGCATGCTATCTTTTCCCCGGTACAGGTGGATCAGCGGCATTATGAAGGTATGGATCTGCTGGCTGCGCTGGCTGAAGAAGAAGACCAGAAAGCAACAAAGACAGATCATACTCCACGGACTGTTCCTTTAATCACAGCCAACCTGCTAAATGCAAGCTTCCCTTATATCAATCCTGCCGGGCACATTGGTAAGCTTGGAAGTTTTGTAGACGCGGGTTATTTTGACAATTACGGCGCGCGAACGGGTGCTGGTATCTTGAAATCCTTGTCCGCTTTGCGGGAAGCCAAAAAAGAGACCCCAGATTCACTACTTTATCAACAGTTGGAATTTGTTTCTGTATTAGTTCGGAATAGTACGGTTGAGCAGAAGCCAGAGGTATTAAGAGAAAGTGGTCAATTGACCGCCCCACTCGGAACCATGGCCAATCTTCGGACTGCTTTCAATGCCCATAACTTTTGGGACCTGGAAAATTCAGCAGACCACTTTTACAAAGTTGATCTGAAAAAGGTCAAAATGGAACATACACAAAGACTTCTGTGGACCTACAAGACCGATGAAATATCCCCAATCGTTCCCTTGGCTCGATACCTATCTCCAGTAGCGATCAATGCTATGGATGCCTCATTACATGCACTTAGCGAGGATCCAAACTCGGATCTACATCGATTGATTAACGAACGATTACGCTAGGTAAACGCTTAGAGCTTTAAGCAGGTTGGTGGTATCTCGGCCAACCTGCTTAAAAGATCTTCTCTTTCCTACCCATATCTCATTGCCTCCAGGTCAAAGTAACGCCGCAGAATGCCTAGTTGTCCAATATGATAAGCTTCATGGTGAGAAATGAAGGTGATGAAGCCGCGAAGCGTTTGATTTCTGGGCGTCATGGGACTTGGGACAGGCGCTTCGGAATTCAATTCTATTTCCGTCAAGGATTCGAGGCGGGCAAGTAGCTTGTCGGAAATAGCTGGCCAATCTTTAGTTAGCTCCTCCAAACTTGGATAACGTATATGCTCTTCCAGCCCCTTTCCTTTCGCGAAAAGTTCTGGATAAGGCTCCCTCGCAGGTACGCCCAAGACAAAAGCGGCCAAATACCTGCCAGATACCAAATGCCCAATGATCCAAGCCACGTGATTGGTGATCCCATTTAAGCGTTCATGTAGGTGTTCTTCTCGAAAGCCTTCCACTACATTCTCAAATAATCGGGTTTGTAAGTGAAATTGATCGATTACACTGGCGAGTGTCGTTGATTGCGTTTCCATATTGCTGATTTCAGTCGTGATGAGGATTTAAGTAATGTGACACTAGACTCTCCGGCTTTTTGGCTTCCGTGCCTCGAGCAACGACAAAATCTACTACTCAAAATTGCCCTATTACTATTGTCGCACTCCTTAACAAGGTAAAAATAAATGTGCTAACTGAGCTTGTTAGTTAGGCAACTAATTCGTTTTCAGTAGTGTTTACAGAGAGAGATGAAAAGAAAAAGACTGCCTTGAACAGATGCCAACCCGACCTTGGAAATACCCAACAGGTCTAAATTTCACTACTAACTAACTTTGGGAAGCCAGTAAGAATGGTTAAATTGAAGAAGCAGTCTCTGCATGCCGTTGCATCTCATACACTTAAACTTGTCAGCTACACAAAACACATAAGATGGGATACGTACGTTATTTTGATTTCAATCAATATGATCAACGACTTGATTTCCCCTTTAACGTCAAATTTTGCTTTAAAAAGATCTTCGAATTCTGGGAGGCGCAAGCCGAAAGTGAAGACTTAGAAACCGCTGCCGAAGCCAAAGCCCTACTGGCTCGCCTGGCTTCCAGACCAGCGCTCAAGGAACCCTTTAATGATTTATCGGTAGTAGAAGAGAATGAGAAGGAGGTTCGTCTGCTCTTGGATCCTTTGTTTCCTAAAATGCTGGGAGATAATGAGATCAAAGCGGCCTGTATGCCTTTCAGCCCTTATTTGTTCAATATTACGCCACGCTTTCATCGAATCATTGATAATGCTGGAGGAGATCACAAGATCTTGATGCAAAATGCCGAGCACGACAAGCAGTACGTGTTCGCTTGCGTCTTCGTACTGAACTATCTCTACGGCGCTGGCATCAATTACCGGGAACCGACCTACTTCGATATACCTGATGAAAAGGCTGGAATCACGCGCCATTACCGCGCCTTTTTTAACGCGGATTTTTCCAGCTTTACCGTCAATGATTCTTTCCAGCCGCTTACGCCGGAAGAAATTCAAGAATTGACCGATAATTTTGACAATTACGAATTATGGAAAGAGCGTATTCCGCCGGGCAGTTTTGATTTTGAAGGGTTTGCATTGGTTAATCTATTTGATGTAACCATCGAAGAGGCCGTCTCCAATCTAAAAGTAGATCTGTTAAAGAAAGATGCCTTATATACGCCAGAGACGGTAGAGCGCATCCGACTCAATCTTTGTTCGATGCTCAACCTTAATGGTCTGAAACTAGGCTTCATCGCCTTTGATGCGGAGCGGAACATGATGAAGTCCCTAGGTTATGGTTTCTGGAACAGTATTTTACTTTCCGATAAGGGCTTAAAGAAACAGGAAGAGACTTTCTGTGATTATTCTCAAGTTCAGATTTTTCAGCACCATAAACCCTTTGCCATTTCGGAGGTGAAGGAAGAATATGCGGCTGAAAGCCCGCTGATTGCCAAATTGGTGGAACATAAACTAAAAAGCTATATCGGGGTACCCTTGATCTACAACAAGGAATTGATTGGCGTGCTAGAGTTGGGTTCAGAAGATATGAACGCCCTCAATAGCGTAGTGGCTAGTCAATTGGAGAAAGTGGTCTCTCTGTTCACTACCGCGCTGAAGCGTTCTATGGATGAATTAGAAACTCAGCTAGAAGCCATCATCCAGGATAAGTGCACAGCCATCCACTCATCGGTGAGTTGGCGGTTCTTCGAGGCAGCTGAGAATCTCTTGAAGAAGCAACTCTTTTATGATACCAATGTGATGGAAGAAATTGTCTTTGAGGATGTCATGCCTTTGTATGGGCAATCGGATATCAAAGGATCTTCTACAGAGCGAAATAAATCAATCCAGGCAGATCTAATCCGTCAATTGGGAATGGCTCGTGATGTGTTAGTCGCAGCAAAGGAGCGCGAAGCCTTGCCTGTTTTTGATAATCTTTCTTTTCGAATTAGCGAATATGTGCAGAAAACGAAAGTAGGCCTTGGAGCAGGAGATGAGCTTAAGGCCTTAGAGTTCCTTCGACGTGACATCTATCCTGTATTTGATCATATTGCGGAGCTGGATGAAGAGCTTCACCAAAGAATAGAGGCTTACAAAGCAGTGCTTGACTCTGACCTAGGTGTGATTTATGATAAGCGGAAAGATTACGAGGAAAGCGTAACCGCCATCAACACCAAGATTTCGACGGTGCTGGAAAAGGCTCAAGAGGAAGCACAAGGGATGTTTCCGCATTATTTCGAAAAGTACAAGACAGATGGGGTAGAGCACAATATCTATATCGGCCAGTCCTTGGTTAACAATAAGCCCTACAATGACATGTATTTGCACAATCTTCGACTGTGGCAGCTGATGACCCTTTGCGAAATTGAAAGTGCCGTTCGTAAACTAAAACCACAGCTGAAAGTGCCACTGGATATTTGTTCCTTAATCCTGGTTCACGGCAATTCTTTGAGTATTCGGTTCCGACAGGATGAGAAGCAGTTTGATGTAGATGGTGCCTATAATGTTAGATACGAAATTGTAAAGAAGAGAATTGATAAAGCCTACGTGAAAGGTACCAAAGATCGCCTGACCATCCCCGATCGTATTGCGGTGGTGTATTCGCATGATCAAGAGGCGATCGAGTATCAACGCTATTTTGATTATCTAAGGTCTATTGGCTATCTCAAAGAAGAAGTAGAAGACCTAGATTTGCAAGATATGCAAGGCGTCACAGGCTTGAAGGCGCTCCGCTTTCAGGTCAACTATGATCTTGTATCTGTCTCTCGTTCTGAGAAGATTCAGGCTGTTCCAGCTAAAGAAAAGGTGGCTTAATTATCTGAATAATAATTAGTTAAATCGGGTTTGCAAACTTTTTTACGACATTTGTCGTAAAAAAGTTTGCTTCTACGACAAATGTCGTTTATATTTGTTCTTGTAAAGGAAACACACCATCTATACATCGACCATTTAATTTTTAGAACCAATGTCTTCAACATCATTCCGACAACCAACTGAGCCAGAATTAGAGATCTTGCAAGTGCTTTGGGAGCATCAGCCGGCGACAGTTAAGTTCGTGCATGAGCAGTTGGTTCAACATCGAGAAGTAGGATATACGACCATCCTCAAACAGATGCAACGCATGTTCGAAAAGGGAATGATCGGACGTGTAAAGGAAGGAAAACAGCATTTATATAGTGCTAGCTTTTCAGAATCTCAGATACAAGAGTCACTTTATAACAAACTGGTGAAGACGGCCTTTAAGGGATCACCCATGCAGTTGGTGATGCATGCTTTAGGTCGCAATAAAACCAGTGAGGCAGAATTAGAAGAGTTACAACAATGGCTTGACGATCAAAAGAAGAATAAGAAGGAATAGGCCGATTGGCGCAACTTTCTAAACAGCAAGCCGAACTGTAATCTTAGACTACAAAGTCTCTTGATTAGGCTGTACAAGCTTAATCGCAGTCACTAAATTTTTTCCAAACCAATGTTTGAATACTTACAGACACATCCAATAGTGCAAGCTATGGGCTGGACTCTAGTGCATAGCCTCTGGCAGGCGGTCATTATCGCCATCATTCTTCGTGGGCTACTAATTTTTATTCCAGCCGCACAAGCCAGATGGCGTTATGCATTGTCCCTGTTAGCCATGATTACGGTTTTGGCTAGCTCTGTATGGACCTTTCAAACACATTATAGGGTAGAGCGAGCAGCGATGGACATTAAGATCGCTACTCAATCCCTACCTGCTATTGAAACAACTGGGGCTGCTCCGGCAGCACCTACTGTACAGGTGAATTACGAACAAGGCCAAGATTTTTGGAACGAACTCAATCGACGCGCCCAAAACTTAATTCCTTTACTCCCAACATTTGTTTTATTATGGTTAACCGGAAGTATGATGGTGTTGATTTGGTTAGCCTATAGTTGGTGGGATGCGAATCGATTGGTTAATCTAAAAACAAGTCCTGTTCCAGCGGAGTGGCTCCAGCGTTTGGAGGATCTCAAGGAAAAAATGGGCGTGAGTAGAAGAGTAAGACTCTATTTTTCAGAAAAGGTGAGCGATGCCTTAACCCTAAAGCATTTCAAACCCGTGATTTTATTGCCGATAGGCATACTAAACGCGCTCTCTACCGCAGAAGTGGAAGCTATTCTTCTGCACGAATTAGCACATATCCGAAGATGGGATTATTTGGTTAATTGTTTCCAATTGGTGTTGGAAGTCCTTTACTTCTATCATCCGGCAGTATGGTGGATTGGTCGCCAGGTAAGAGAATCGAGAGAGCATTGTTGTGATGACCTGGCCTTGTACTTAGGGGGAAGCGACCCCTTGGAGTATGCCCAAGCCTTGACCAACCTAACTGCCTTTTCATTCACTCAAAAAATACCCTTTGCCATGAATGCAAGAGGAAATAAAAAAGATTTTACTGTTAGAATTAAGCGTTTATTTGGTGTTCAACCTGCGAGGTCTTTAGGTAAGTCATTCTTGTCGGCTTTACTAGCAGGTATTATGTTACTCGTTTTTACCCTTTCAGCTAGAGCTGAATTCTATGAGTCTCTGGCCGAAGAGGATTGGAGTGAGGTGGAAAAAGTCGAAGCAGATACAACGGTCGATGCCACCCTGGAGCAATTTCTCCTAGCTTGGTTATACAAAGATCCCGCGGCGAAAGGGAAGCACATGGTATTGAATGTACCCTTAGAGGGAGGCATGTCGATCGATATTTCAGGTTCTACTGGGACGATTTATGATGGGAACAACGCCGTATTCTTTCTGAATGGACAACGGGTGGATAATCCGACAAACGCTAGAGTGCCTGCGGCGGTTAAAGATATAGACGTAAGAAATCTGTATAAGATCGGTCTAGTTCGTGGGACGAAAGCTGCTGACTATGGTATTTCGGATCTACAACAGAAAGTACTGATCATAACCACCAACGATTGGGCAGCTGAGCATATCGTCAAAGAAGAAGAAGAGAAGGAGGTAGCAGCCGTCGTAGCGGAGAAAGAAAAGGTTTATACGGATTCTATGAGCATGGTTGTAAGCCACTATATCAGAGCTGACGACTTCTTCATGACTTCAAATACTGGGCATAAGCCAGCGACTATTCAATTTAAAATCTCACAAGAAGATAACCCCACTAGTTATCCGATTTATATTCTGAATGGAAAAGAAGTACCCATTAGCCGATATGGTAAGTTCCCACCTTCTTTCCGCCAGGTTAAGCTTGACTCTGTGGTCATCTTGAATGATGCCCAAGCTGCCAAGTATGGCGCAAGAGGACAAGAAGGAGGGGTATTCCTGCTCTACGATGAGTTGGAAGGGGAGAAACCAGTCGGTCGGATGAGCAGAAAGGAAAAGCGGGCGGTAGAATCTAACCTATTGATTAAAGTTGATGCCTTAGCTAAAGAGCTAGAAGTAACTTTTGACCTACCCTCTACCAATATGGTCAAGGTGCACGTACTGGATCAAGAAAATGAAGAGGTGAAGCAGATGGCGGATAGTTGGAAGTTTCCAGGTCAGAAGAAGTTCAACTGGAAGTTTGGAGAAGAAGTGTCAGGCGTTTACCGTTTGAAGGTGGAGGTAGGAGAACTTGTCATGCTCCGAGATATAAAGCTATAAAATTATTGTGGATTGCCCATCAGCTCTAGCGTTGATGGGCAGCATTCTACCCCTACTTTTGGCGGAAAAGATGTATTTTGCTGGCAGTCCAAAATTGTCAGATTACAAAGTTGAATTAGTATGCAATCCATCTTCCGCCTGCCATTGCTGGCCCTAACGTTTCTCTTTTTCTTTCTTACGGCTGTAAATGCCCAAGTTGGGCGCATCCCCGTACCTGCTAAACATGGTATCGTTACCAGTAGCCAATACCTGGGCTCCGAGGTGGGTACAGCCGTATTGAAAAGCGGAGGAAATGCGGTTGATGCCGCAGTAGCTACCGCCTTTGCTTTAGCCGTTACCTATCCCTCTGCCGGAAATATCGGTGGAGGTGGATTCCTAGTCTACCATGACGCAGATGGAGAAGTTACTTCCTTCAACTTCCGAGAAAAAGCACCTTTAGCCTCAACTTCAGACATGTATCTGGATGCAAGTGGTAAGATCAGGGACAATAGCAATCACGATGGCCCCTTGTCTGTTGGCGTTCCAGGAACTGTGGCCGGCCTGTGGGCTGCTCACCAGAAATTTGGCTCCAAGCCCTGGGCGGAGCTCCTGCAACCGGCTATCGATCTAGCTGAAAAAGGATTTCCTTCTTCTTGGAATATGCAACGCATCATGAAGTATTTCCAGGATCAAGATAAGGCTTGGTATGATGCTTCAAAGGAGGCTTTTCTCAAGAAAGGCAAGGAATTGTATGAACCGGGCGAAACTTGGAAACAGCCTGATCTAGCTAAAACGCTTAAGCGCATTCAGAAGGACGGGAGAGACGGCTTCTACAAAGGAAAGACAGCAAAGCTTTTTGCCAAGTTTATGAAGAAGCATGGTGGTATCATTACGGAAGAAGATCTCGCCAAATACGAAGCGGAAGAGCAACAGCCCATTCACGGCAATTACCGCGGATATGATGTATATGCTATGTCTCCCCCAAGTTCTGGAGGCGTGGCCATGATGGAAATGCTCAATATCCTCGAAGGATTCAACTTAAAGGAGATGGGGCATAACTCAGCCATGTATTTGCATGTCGTCACCGAAGCTATGCGTCGGGCCTATGCCGATCGTGCTGAATTTCTGGGCGATCCCAATTTTAACCCGAACATGCCGGTGGAAAAGCTAATTTCGAAAGCGCATGCTAAAGAATTGCGACAAACCATCGATCTGTTTAAGGCTTCACCTAGCGATTCTTCTCGCTTTAATGATGCTTTGTTAGCTTATGAAAGTGAAGAAACGACCCACTTTTCCGTAGTGGATGGAGAAGGGAATGCCGTTTCTTTAACCTATACCCTGGAATATAGTTATGGCTCCCGTATCGTGGTAGAAGGCGCTGGCTTCCTACTCAATAATGAGATGGGTGATTTTAATCCTGTACCAGGGCTCACTAACTCTCGCGGCCTGATTGGTACAAAACCAAATCTAGTGGCTCCGGAAAAACGCATGCTGTCCAGCATGACTCCGACTATAGTGGCAAAAGATGGTAAACCACTGCTGGTGATCGGTACACCTGGGGGGCGTACTATCATTAATACGGTTCTACAAGTGGTATTGAATGTCCTCGATCATGACATGAATGTGGCACAGGCCATTGAAGCTGGGCGCATTCATCACCAATGGCTACCCGATATCACATCCTTTGAGCGGCACTCCATTTCTCCCGATACTCGTCGTTTATATGAGATGATGGGGCATAAGATTCGCTATCGTAATGCCCAAGGCCAAGCCATGGGGATCTACATCGATCCAGAGACCGGGATCAG
>ENA-UENX01000261-UENX01000261.1-marine-metagenome-genome-assembly--contig:-NODE-261-length-27166-cov-3.393948_pt1 | contig 27166 bp, 10 predicted proteins | sample MGYA00237875_ERZ529327 | MGnify/ENA primary metagenome ERZ529327 (study PRJEB26372, sample SAMN05368347) | marine metagenome | biome: cultured habitat; feature: ocean water; material: water; isolation... | reverse complement strand
ACTATTGAATTGTACAATGGCGGTTCAGTGGTACAGACCGCTACCGGAGTAGGCCAGGAAAGCGGAACCGCTACGTATACCTTTACTGATTTGAGCCCTTCCGTAGGGGCTAACGGTAATGCAAATGTAGGCTATGGCATTGTGGTGTCAGATGATAGTCAAGCTGCTGGTGCTGCGGGGAATTGTCAGGTCACGTTTCCAAGTAGTTTTAGCGCGCCTAGTACAGTGGGTGGCTCTGATGCATTAATAACTGTGACACCTGGTAGTGATCCGGAGATCGTGAGTATCGTTAATAATGGTCCGCTCCTGAATTGCTTCAATAATGGGTTTGGTAATAATGGCGAATATACCGTTCAGACCGTCACCGGGGGGACGCCGCCATACGAATACTCTAGCGACGGTCTTAACTGGCAAAGTAGTAATATCCTAACAGGGCTATCAAACTTCGAAACACTATATGTTCGAGATGTGAATGGCTGTACCGACTCCGAAACGTTTAGCAATGATAATTTCGTTTCTTTCCCATCAGCTTCCGGAGTACAAATTCAGGCGGCAACCAGCGGATGTGAACAAGGTATCGTCCAAGTTAATATTTCAGGCGGCACGGGTGGGCCCTACGTGGTTGAATTGTTCGAGGAGGGAGATTTGTTCTGCGATGAAGTGGCACCTGACTTGGGGCAAGGATTCCGATCTGGAACCACCAGCGGTTCAAGTATAACCTTTGACGACATTGCTGCTGGCACCTACGAAATCAATATCTATGATCAGGCCACCGGCTGTTACGAATGCTTTAATCCTACCTTCACAATCTCAGAAATAACCGGCCCATCTTTGGCCGTTACAGGTACGACTAAAGAGACTTGTACGCCAGGTAATGATGGTTCCTTTACCTTAAGTGTAAGTGGTGGTACTCCACCGTATACTGTACAAAACAACAACGGAGCAGGCACCTTATTAAGCTCTGCTCCATATAATATTACTTATAATGATCTGACAGATTCCATTCCTAATACATTCTCCGTAACGGATGCCACGGGCTGTTTGTCCTACATCACCCAAATAGTGGAGAGAGTAAGTACCATCGAAGGAACCGCAACTCCTACGGATGTTACCGGTTGTTCTGGTGATCCTAGCGGATCAGTCCTATTATCCGCTACCGGAGGAACACCGCCATACAATGTCGTCTGGTTCTTTGACGAGCAACAAGGTAATATTGCCTCTGATGGAGGAACTTTGGAGCGAACTGGATTGGTTGCTGGAGAATATGAGGTGGGAATTAGCGATGCAAACGGCTGCTTTACCCTATTAACGGCTTTTGTTGATCAACCATCAGGTGTTGTGGCAGAAGATCCAGTAACGACCGATGCGACTTGTACGGGAGTAGATGATGGTACCGCCTCGGTTTCAGCGTCTGGAGGGACAGCCCCGCTTGAATACTCCTTAGATGGGGGTGGCTTTCAAGCTGGTTCTTCCTTCTCTGGAATCGCGCCTGGCGACCATACAATAACGATTAGAGATGCCGCCCTGTGTACTACTGATGTGGACTTTACGATTGGTGTGGGGGCAGACATTACGGCTATTTCAAATGTAGATGACACCAATTGTAATGGAGAATCCACCGGTAGTATCACCATTACACCTTCTGGCGGTGCAGTCCCATACAGTTATTCTTTGGACGGAGGTACTCCGCAGAGTTCAAGCGTATTTGCTGACCTGGCAGCCGGAACTTATGAAGTTACCGTTTTCGACGATAATGGCTGTTCAGTGGTAGTTAGCACCATTGTGGTGAATGAGCCAGATGTATTAACAGCCACGGTAGAAGTGGTTGCTGATGCCACCTGTCTAGAACCAACCGGAGAGCTAAATGCCTTACCCGTTGGCGGTACAGCGCCCTACTCTTACGTATGGGATGGCAATAATAGTTTAACGAGTCAAACGCTGACCAATGCGGCGGCTGGCCCACATACGGTAGTAATCACCGATGCCAATGGCTGTACGACCAGTGCATCTGCCAGCATCACGGCCTTTAATCCAATCTCTTTAGAGCTTGATTCATCCGTCGATGAAGCTTGTGGTCAAGCCAATGGATCTATCACTGTTACTGTGGTTGACGGTACTGCTCCTTTCTCCTTTACTTGGAGCAATGGTGCCCCCGATAGCCCCACCGCTACCGGTCTTGTTGCAGGTACCTATACAGTAGATGTGATAGATGCAAACGGCTGTGAAGATCAACTGGAAGTAACCATCGGCGAAATCGCCCCACCGAGTTTGGTGATTGATGCTACGGAAAATAGCTTATGTACAGACGGAAACGGTAGTATTACGGTAGAAGCCATCGGCGGTACCGCGCCTTTCCAATATAGTATCGATGGCGGTGCATTGCAAGCTTCTCCAATCTTTGATGATCTTGATGCGGGAACTTACACATTTGACGTAGTTGATGCACTAGGTTGCGAAGCTACAGTAGATGGTTCTATTAGTTTAGAACTACCACCCAATGTCTCATTGAATACGATCGATGCTGCTTGTGGACAAGATGATGGTGAAATTCAAGCGGTGGTGACTGGAGGAAATCCGAGTTATTCATACGCCTGGTCGGTTGGCGGCCAATCTGGAGCAGAAATTACCGATCTTGCTCCTGGTACGTACACCGTCACCGTTACAGATCAAAACGGTTGTGAAGTTATCGAAAGCGCTACCATCAATGAGATTGCCGCCCCAACCGTCAGCCTAGCAAGTAGCGCTGATGCCACCTGTGGTGATAGTAATGGTGAAGCGACCGTTAGTGCCGCTGGAGGCACGCCACCTTATGATTACAATTGGAGTGTTCCCAATCCGAATGTAGCTAGTGTTTCCAATCTTCCCGAAGGGACGCACTTCGTTACCGTAACTGATAATAGAGGATGTGAAACGGTACAAGAAATTGTCATCGATAACATTCCTGGACCATCTAGTCTAGGCTTCGATGTAACCAATAGTATATGCGAACAAGGTAATGGATCTATCACGGTAAGTGTCACAGGAGGAACTGCCCCATTTGACTACAATTGGAACAACGGCAATCCGAATTCTGCTACCGCTTCTGGTTTATCTTCCGGAACCTACTCCGTCACGGTGACTGATGCCAATGGTTGTACGATCGTGGATCAGGCGAGCGTGACCTTTATAGAAAGCCCTTCCTTAGCGGTAGAAAGCACGGAAAACTCACTCTGTGAGGATGGCAACGGCTCTATCACCGTGGTAGCCAGTGGAGGAACCCCTCCTTATAACTACAACTGGAGTGGAGGAATTGGATCTGCCGGCGCCACTGTTACTGACCTGAATGTGGGAACCTACTCCATCACCGTAACGGATGCTAATAATTGTACAGATATAGTCAATGCTACAATCAATTTAGAGCCCGCGCCTATCGGCTTTGTGGATAGTTTCGATGATTCTGATTGTGGAGCTGACAATGGATCTATCGAGATTGGTATTGTTGGCGGAACGGGGACCGCCCCCTTATCCTATAGTTGGAGTCACAACGGTAGTTTAGATGATAATGAGGCAACAGGATTGGCACCGGGCACTTACACCGTGACGATTACGGACGCCAATGGTTGCGAGGATATCGTAGAACAAACCATTAATGAACGACCTGGCCCAAGCCTAAGCCTTGGCAGCACTACAGCTGATATATGTGGCCAATCCATTGGAGCTGCTACCGTGGTTCCAAGTGGAGGGGTGAGCCCTTACAGTTATGAATGGTCAGGTAATCCGGGAGTAAATAGTCCGACCTTGTCTGGTGTGTTAAGTGGCACCTATACGGTAACGATCACCGATTTCTACGGTTGTTTCTCAAGTTTAGAAGTAACGATCGACGAGATTCCAGGACCAACGGTCGTTTTAGATGGCATTGATGATCTCCCTTGTGTACAGGGAGAGGTAAGAATTCGAATTTCAGTGGATGAAGGTACTTTCCCGTTTGAATATGATTGGGATCATGACTCTTCCTTAGATGGACCTATTGCTTCTGATTTAACATCAGGCACCTATACAGTCACGGTCACCGATGCCAATAATTGTACGGATGTACTCGAAGTGGTGGTAGAGGATGTTGGTCCCCCCTCACTAGAGCGAGGCACGGTAGTTGATAGTGACTGTGGAGCAAATAATGGTTCCATCACCGTTATACCAAGCGGGGGTACGCCTCCGTACCAGTTTAACTGGGGACAACTGGCCACTACAGATGTACCGACCTTGACTGGAGTTCCTCCAGGCACCTATTCCATTCAAGTAGTTGATGCCAACGGATGTACCGCGAATGTCGGTGCTACTGTAGACGAAGTCGGAGGAGCAGAGATTGAAATCGTTGAGGTGAATAGTTCCGGCTGTGAAAATGACAATGGAAGTATTACGGTACAAGGAGTAGGCGGTGTTGAGCCCTATAGCTGGGCATGGGATCACGATTCCGACTTGGACGGTCCTGTTGCTACTGGACTACCAGGCGGTGACTATAGTGTCACATTAACAGATAATTTCGGCTGTGAACGCTCAACCACCATCACGGTTGAAGAAACACCACCTTTTGTAGCAACGATCGCTAATGTTGAGCCCTCACTTTGTGAAGATGGAAATGGTTCTTTGTCCATTAGCGCATCGGGAGGACAAACACCGTACTCCATTGACTGGAATATCTTACCAAATGGCGCTGGATTCAACGTAAGCAATTTGGCCTCCGGCAACTACGAAGCAACTGTAACAGATGCTAATGGCTGTGAAGTTATCCTAAGTCAAGCCGTGCAATTGATCGAAGGACCTACTGTCGAGATATCTCAACAAGGTGAACCGGGCTGCTTTGGCCCAGACGGTTTCATTGACCTGTTGATTAGCGGAGGTACAACACCTTACGATATTAGTTGGAGCCATGATGCTGGTTTGACCGGAGATTTCGCTGGAAACTTAGCGGCAGATGATTACAGTGTTACTGTAACGGATGCAAACGGATGTGAAACTATCCTTTCTACCACCCTTACTGCTCCTACCGATATAGCAATTGAGATAACCGAACAATCCCCTGAAAATTGTGACCTAGCCGATGGCAGCGTTACTATTTCCGTAGTTGGGCAAACTGGAGACTTTACTTACAGTTGGTCGCATGATTCTGATCTTGATGGCCCGACAGCTACTGGATTGGAAGCAGATACCTATACCGTAACAGTAAGCGCTGATGGGTTCTGCGATGAGGTACAGACCATTGAAATTGCAGCTGTTGCTGGGCCTAGTTTAAGCGATCCTAATATTACCGATAGTGATTGTAATGCCTCGACAGGGGTCGTTAGCTTCACTGTTTCGGGTGGAACAGAACCTTATACTTATGACTGGGATCATGACAGCAACTTGGATAGCCCAACTGCTAGTGATTTAGCCGCAGGCAGCTATACTTTGATTGTGACCGATGCCAATGGATGTAGCGTTGAGGGTGTAGCTACGGTGTCTAACTTGGAAGCACCTAACCCTTCCATCGAGACAGCAGTCAATCCGAGTTGTTTAGATAATGATGGATCCATCAGCGTACAAGTTACGGGAGGAACCCAGCCATACACCTATGATTGGAGTCACGATGATAATGCTGACGGTCCAGATCTAACTGGCCTAGGAGCCGGGGTATATTCGCTTACCGTAACTGACGTCAACGGATGTCAAGGCATCGTTTCTCAAACATTAGAAGACGATAACCCACTCCTACTAGAATTAGTAAGCAGAAGCAATTCCATCTGTGAAGATGGAAACGGCAGTATTTCAGTAGCGGCTAGTGGTGGAGGTGGAGGTTATCAACTCACCTGGGAACACGATAATAATCTAACTTCTTCCAATATTGATGGCCTTGCTGCCGGCAGCTACACGGCTACGGTAACCGACGCTAATGGGTGTACTGCAAGCTTGACCGTCAGCATTGAGTTGATTGCGGGACCCGAAGTCAGTGTCTTTACTCAGACCGAAGCCGTTTGTATCGATAACGGAAGCATTACCTTGGCGGTAACTGGCGGGGTAGAACCATACAATTACACTTGGAGTCATAACGATCAACTGAATAGTAATACTGCCACCGGCCTTGCTGTAGGATCTTACACGGCTACGGTGCTTGACGCTAATAATTGTTCTAGTAGTATCACAGTAGAAGTCGGCGGAGTCGGCGGGCCTGCCCTAACGGCAAGTTCCGTAGATCCTGCCTGTACCAATGACAATGGATCTATTAGCATTCAGGCCAACGGAACTGATGGGCCATTTGAATACAATTGGAGTCACGATCAGAATCTGACTGGAAATGAAGCAACCAATCTGCCGGCGGGCGACTACACCGTCACCGTAACGAACGCTAGAGGTTGTAGCAGTATCATTACGCAACAACTCACTTTTGCGGCAGGGGTATCTGCCTCTATCGCTAGCCAGTCGGACAGCGAATGTGTTGAAGGCAATGGTACAATAAGCATCACCACTGACGGTGGTGAAGCTCCTTATACCGTGGCTTGGTCACATGACGATAATGCTACTGGCTTAAGCCTTGAAAATTTAGCTTCTGGTGACTATAGTGCTACAGTGACCGATGCCAATGGATGTGAAGACATCGTCTCCACCACTATTGGTTTGGTAGAAGGTCCAACTATTGTTTGGACAACCGAAGCAGGTGCCTCTTGTGATGATAATAATGGTGCGCTATCTGCTTCCGTAAGCGGAGGAGTACCGCCATACACCTATGCTTGGAGCCATGATGATGATCTCGACGGACCGATAGCACTTGGGTTAGCTCCAGGCGACTACACTTTGAGTGTGACAGACCAGAATGGTTGTACCACCACTCTATCTAGTACCATACAAATTGGAGAATTGGGTCTGAACATCACAAGTTCTACCGACCCAAGTTGTAGTGCCTCTACAGATGGGACAATTACTGCGATGGGAACAGGTGGTGTAACCCCATACACTTACGTTTGGAGTAATGGTGCCACCGGGGAAACCATCTCCGGACTTGGTGCAGGAACTTACACCGTAACGATGACAGATGCCAGCGGATGCGAATCCTCCGTTGAAGCGACGCTGACAGCTGCTGATGATCTCCAACTCTCTTTCAATGTCCTTCAAAGTGTGTGTGAAGGTGGAAGTAATGGAGAAGTGGAAGTGAGTGCAGTTGGAGGTACAGGGAACTACACTTATAACTGGGATGCTCCGGGTAACCCAACGTCCGCAGCGATTAGCGGCTTAGCGCCTGGCGAATACGGCGTGACTGTAACTGATGATAGTGGTTGTGGAACTGCCGAAACCATCACCATCGAAGAAGTCCCAGGCATTACCCTATCGCTTAGTTCAAGCCCATCTTGTCTGGATGCCTTGAATGGAACAGCAAGTGTGGTAGCTACAGGCGGAACCGGTAATTTCTCCTACCTCTGGGATGACCCGAATGGTCAAACCACTGCTACAGCCAGCAATCTATTGCCTGGTGTTTATACCGTAGTAGTCTCTGATGATCATGGATGTACTAATAGCAATAGTATCTCTGTGAGTGCTTCCCCAGCAGTCAACTTAGAAATTGGAGCGGTGACGCAGCCTGATTGTACGACCAATCCTGCGGGCGCTGCCACAGTTATCGCCTCAGGCGGGACTGGAGCAATTAGCTACCAATGGAATGATGCTAACGGGCAGACCTCTGCTACAGCAAGCGGCCTCGATCCAGGAACCTATGAAGTCGTAGCTACCGATGAGAACGGATGTACTGCCAGCGTTACCGTTGAAATATTCGCGCCAGGTGACCTAGAAGTATCCGTAAGTAATATTACACCTCCTGCCTGTGCAGGTGATGCAACTGGTTCAGCAGGCGTATTTGTCAATAATGGTTCGGGAGATTATACCTATCTCTGGGATGATCCGGCAGCCCAACCCACTGCAAGCTTGAGCAATGTTCCTGCAGGAAGCTACCAAGTTCGAGTGACCGATGCTGCTAATGGATGTTTTGTAGTACAAGAAGTAACAATCTCAGATCCTGAGCCAGTAAGCATCAGCTTGATTTCAGCCACTCCCCCACCCTGTGGGCAAAGTACTGGTGGTGAGGCCTTGATAGAGGCTAGCGGAGGGGCTGGTAACTATAGCTACAGTTGGAATGACCCTAATGGCCAATCTAGCGCCTTTGTTAATGGTCTAGCCTCGGGCGACTATGAGGTAACCGTTACGGATGAAAACGGCTGTAGCACTACGCTAATCGTTACCATTCCAGAAGGTCAGGAGCTTTCTGCCAGCATCACGGATTTCAGTGGCCCAAGTTGTGCAGACCAGAATGATGGTTTTGCCACAGTAAGCGTAGTGGGAGGTTCAGCCAACTTGACCTATCAGTGGAATGACCCAGCCTTCCAAACTACAGCAACAGCTACAGGCCTAAGTCCAGGAACTTATACGGTTGAAATCATGGATGACGGAGACTGCTCCACTTCCGTAAGCGTAGAAATTCCTAGCACACCAGCGCTGACGCTCAGCTTGGCAAGCTCTACTCAACCTAGCTGTTCTGGATTTAATGATGGAGAATTGAGCATTACAATCGCTGGAGGAACGGGCAGTTACACCATTCTATGGGATGATGCCAATGCCCAAACTACGGCAACAGCAAGTAACTTAACCAGTGGGGTATATACTGTAACCGTTACGGATGAAAACGGCTGTGACTTGACAGAAACCTTCGTCCTAGAAGATGCTGCAGCCTTATCTCTGACCTTGGAAACGATCGAAGCCACTTGCTTCTCCGGCTCTGCAGATGGCAGTATCACGGCCTCCATCGAAGGGGGTACCGGCCCCTACACCTATCAATGGGATGATCCGGCAGCCCAAACAACGGCCACCGCTTCCAACCTAGCTGCCGGAACCTATATGGTAACCGTCACTGATGCTAACGGATGTAACATCAGTCAATCGGTTGACTTAGGAGCCAGCGCTTCAGAAATACTAGTCACGGAGGGACAAAACAGTCCTTCGTGCGAAGGAGGTACAGATGGAGATATCACCATACAAGTAGCGGGTGGTGCCGGCGGTTACACCTACGCCTGGTCAACCGGAGCGGCCACAGCATCTCTAAGCAATCTAGGTGCAGGCTCTTACTCCCTGACAATAACTGATGCACAAGGTTGTACCGCTGAACGTGATTTTATACTTGAAGATGGGCCATTATTTACGGTTGATCTTGGTAATGTTGACACAACGATTTGTGAAGGCGAAGTACTCTTCTTTGACTTCAGTGACCTGGATTATGATGTTAGTTGGACTGGGCCTAATGGTTTCTCTAGCACAGACAAGATCGTGCTGTTGGAAGATGCCGGTGAATATACCGTTGCTGTGACCAATGCCGGAGGATGCTCTGATGAAGCTACGATCAATCTAAGTTTTGGATCAGATCTATTCCAAGCCTTGTTCTTGGCTCCTACCGATGTGGTCGTGGATCAAGAGGTAGTGGTGGTTGAAGTATCCTGGCCCGCACCAGATATGGTAGAATGGGTTTACGATCAGGATAGCGTCAACTTCAATGGTAGCAACCAGAACCAGTATTTCTTCAGCTTCCCCTACCCTGGCGAGATCGATCTCACCATGATCGCTTCTGCTGGCGGGTGTGAAGGGATATTAACGAAAACACTGGTTGTCCATCCAGATTCCAGTTCGATTCCATCAGCCTTCCAAGGCCAACAAGAGATCATACAGTTTAGTCTGAGCCCAAACCCGAACATGGGTGACTTTAATACCATCGTGGAACTCTCCGATCCTAAGCCGATTGTTCTTTCCGTATTCGGCTTAGATGGGGTTGAAGTGGATCGAAGAATACTAAATGGCCAGGCGGTTTATAGCGAGACTTACAATCTCTCTGTTACCCCAGGCGTATACATCATGGTGCTGCAAACACCGACACAACGAAAATCCATCGTCTTCTCTATTCTATCACCATAATCATTGAGAAGAAAAGCTCGATATGATCTCTTGGATCATATAGTGTAGTTAATCGAATAAGAGAAGAGGGCGATAAGTTTTGACTTATCGTCCTCTTCGTTGTTTTATAATACCGGGCGTATGCCCAAACTCGCCGATCCTAGATAGTAGAAGCCTTCATATTCACTAGCAGAAAGTGTATTTTTATTTCTTAGGTGGGCGTTTTATTACTGAATCTTAAACCACTTCTCAAAAATGAAGTATCTCTTCTGGATTAGTGTAACCTTATTGGTCGTTTGGAGTTGCACGGGGACTCGTCAACTGGCGAGCAAAATGGATAAAAAAGGACAATTCTCCCAAAGCCAACTGGACTTGATCATGGAAGCTGATACTTCCAAGCCCATGCGCGTGTATAAGATCGTTAATCGAGCAGATTCGATTTTACTCAGAACCAAAAGCGAGCCTGTAGTAGTTGATCCAAATGATCCGGTTTTGAGCAAGTTTATCAAGCGATTATACCGAACAGTAAGAGACAGTATGTCTCTGGGAGTTGGGATTGCCGCGCCTCAGGTCGGAATACTGAAAGATATCATCTGGGTACAAAGATTTGATAAACCCGGTTTCCCTTTTGAAGCATATTTAAACCCTAAGATTCTACAGTATTCTACCCTAAAACAAGATTGCCTAGAAGGTTGCCTTTCTATTCCAAATCGTCGGGATACAACGCAAACTAGAGCTTACGCCATTCTATTAGATTATGATCGACTAGACGGGAGTCATAACACCGAGATGGTAGAAGATTTTACGGCAGTTATTTTCCAGCATGAGATTGATCACCTGAATGGGATTTTGTATTTGGATCATTTGGAGCAAGAAAAGCGGGACGCAGGGAAAAGATCAAGGACACCGTAACATAAAATCACATTGACAGCTAGCTGCGTTTGCGATGCAGGCTTTGAATTATTATGTAAAGAAGATTGTACTATTGCTCAATTAAAAAGATCGGCCTGGGTACTGACGCCAGCTGGGCAAGGTTTGCCAAGGACTATTTTAGCCTACATATAATCGCTTTGACAAATATCAGGAATCCCGCCTGATAATCTTTGAATGGCCTCTACTTAATACACCCGGTTTACTTCGATTGAAGTCAAGTTTCTTAGGTTGCGTTTACCCGTGATTTGATCCTGCAGGGATACCATCATGATGGATTGTGACATTTGATCTAAAGATTTCCCATTGGCTTGCGTAATCAAGTACACGCTGTCTCCAGTAGGACTGTTGAACAATTCGTTCCAGGAGTACACGGATTGATAACCATCCACGGCCTTGCAATCTACATAGTACGCGCTATAGTTCTTATTGGTTTGCCCCTCAACTGGAAGGGATCCTAGAACGTCCTTTAATAGGACGCCTTTGGTTTGATCCAACTCTAGATACACTTCACCATCCCCCTTACGAAGCTGAACGGTTCCTAAGTCTTGCTGATCAAGCTCTAATAAGCTTTCTTTTGAAAAAGATGGAATCTCTTCTACTAAACCAGTGATGGAAAATGAATCCGTTGCCCGATTGTCAGTATCATTTTTTGTGGCTCTACTACAATTCAGACATAGAAGGAGCAGGCATTCAACTATTAATCTATTGCTCATGGTAAATGGTTTTAAATGAATGCGCTAGTTTGTCAAATATGCTAATCCGTTCATCGGTCATTTAATGGGTTCTCTGTTTCACGATTGAAAGCTAATGCTCGCGCATTATCGTCTAATACAAAGATGCATGCCTTTGTAGTCGCAAGCGTGTGATATTGTCTTAAATAGGAGGATTATTGTTGCAGCCCATTACAACAAAGGAAGTAGTGGATGAAAGGCTGATGGAGAAATACTTAAGGTATATCTAAATCTATGACTGCTAGTCGAATCAAAAGAAAGCCTCCCCGCGGTCGTACCACGGGGAGGCTTTTTGCGTAGAGCTTAAGGCTTTCTTTTGGGTTGGTATCGCACAAAGTAGAGCCATTAATCCGAAGCCGAATCTCCCTCCATATCAATTTCCTGGATCCATTCTCGAATCAAGGCCACACCTTCTTCATGCACCAATAATCTGCCCAATTCTGGCATCATGGCGCCTGGGTTGGTGGAATTCATTCGATATAGCAAAATGGATTCATCGGGATTACCTGGCACAATAGAATACAAATGCCCACCAGTACCCGCACCGGCGGAAACAGTTGCTTTGTAGACCCCGAGTTCCGTCCCCAATTCCGTACCATACACTAAGTGTAAACCTGAAGTATTCGCAGCGCCCTCAGGATGATGACAATGGGCACAGTTGATATCCAAATAGGACATGGCTCGATCGTGCAAGGTACCACTATCGGGGTCGTCCCAAACGGCAGCTTTCTGATGGGGAATCGTTGGATCAAAACCTTCCAGCATACCCAAGGTGGACCATTTATCCAACTGGTTCATCTCCCCATCTGCGTAGGCATAGGACTTATTCAAGTTACGCACCTTAGGACCAATAGGCTGCTGCTTCTGGCCATTAGCATGGCAGTTTTTACATTGATTCTTATTGGGAATAATATAGTTGGCGGTTCTGGCTACACCTTTTTTGTCAGTCCAAGCTACCTCCTTGATGTCTCCTATCGTTTCATAGTAGGCTTCGGTTTGCTCTTCATTCCAGATGTAGCCAATAGCTTCCCACTCCTTTTCTCGATTAATCAAGAGTCTCGTTTCGATGATGCGCCTTCCTTTAGCCACATCTTGCTCATCATTCTCGTAATAGAAATTCTTAATCAAAACCGTTCCTAGTGGGAAATCAAGAACAGATTCAGCGGTATACTGTGCCTTCTGTCCTTCGGGTATCCATACAAACCTGGCCTTATGGGCATAATCGGAGAAAAGTGGACTATTCAGGTCGTATGGTAAAACGCCTTCATTTGGTTGGAGATTAGCTAGATCTCCGGCGAAAAAGCCATAGGCAGAAAGCTTTTCGTGTGGGGATTCGGGAACATTAACTTGGCTTACTTCATTGGTCTTACAATTCGGCAAGCTAAAGAGAATCAACATCAGTAGTGTAGAAACTAGCAAGACGCGCATAACAAGCAGATGTTTTGTGAGTGATATACTTCTTTGGGATTATGAAGGAGTTGGGAGGAAGGTTGGTAGCGACCTTCCTCCCCTATTGTAGAGGACTAGTTGCTAGCTAGCCAAGAATCATGATCACTGGTATCAAATCCATCCAACTCACAGTTAAATGGAGTCATATCGGTATTCATATTTTTAGCAATTTCTTCTGGCTTTGCGCCCATGCCAGCATTTAGATTCACAAAGGAAACTTCTCCATTATTTCTAAAGCAATATCCAGTAGGGGTACCATCTTCCGAAATCGACGAAGGTTTAAATATCCCATCCGTAATTATATCCACCGCTTGTCCCCCAAGAACCGCCGTCAATAACTGCCCAAATTCTGTGCTCGTATCCGCTGGACCTTGGGTACCGCTAATCACATTATCATGGATATGGATATTGCTACAATACGGATCAAACTCTTCAGATTTGAAAGGAACCCCCGTAAAGAGCCAACTGTTGATCGCAATACCTAGCGTCTTATGGTTGGTTATGGTATTCTCGAACATCTCGATATTTGAATGGGACATAAGGATCATACCAGAGCCCGGAGGAATCGTGCTAACCACCATACCCTCTGGAGCGAAGTTTTCGCCATTGTTGCCATCCATGGTATTGTTGTAGAACTTAATCCGATCGCCATTTGCTTGTGGAAGGTCAGGCATATCGAAAATGAGCATACCTCCCGTATTGTTCTTCGCTACATTGTTGTATACTTCGCCAGAAATGGTGTTTTCAATTTCAAGGCCTGCCACATTATCGTGTACGTAGTTATCTCTAACCACTACGTTGGTAGACTGTCCAACGTATATTCCGGCATCCATGGCAAAGGAGGCTTCACATTTTTCCATTAAGAGGTTTTTGCTACTCACTGGATAAAGTCCATAAGCTCCATTGGTGGGCTTCTTACCCTGTGTCCAAGTGGCTTCCAGATCACGCATCACGATGTTTTCGCAATCCTGCACCTTTATAGCATCACCTTTTGAATCCGCAACAGTAAATCCTTCTAGCGTAAGGTTAGTCACATTCTTCACATGTAATCCTTGCGCCCCCTCAATCTGACCCAAAAAGGATAGGATCGTTTTCCCCTTACCGGCCCCTTTGATCGTGATATTGGGCACATCATCCAGCGAAAGTCCACGCTTAAAGCTAAAGGTACCTTCGGGAAGAAGGATCTCATCGCCCTCCTGCGCATCGATCAAACGCTTTTGTAGTTCGGCAGGGAGGTTCTCAGCACTAAGGGTCTTAGATCCCTTGGTTTCCTGTTGGCAACTAGTCAGTACCAGCGTAACGAGTGCCAACAAGCTTAATAGTCTGAAGGTTGATTTCATATTGTAGAATGAATTTTATGAATGAGTAGGAAGATCGCCTCTACGCTTCGTAGTAGCGACTTCCCATTCTATAATTTATTAATGGATCAAAATCTTTTCCGTCACTATTCCGCGATCAAACTGCACTTTAGCGACCAGCATACCTTTCGGAAAGCCTTTCACCTCAATTTGGCGCTTAGACAATTCGAGATCCGTTGCCTGATAAATTACTCTTCCACTCATATCTACGATCTGGATGGCCGTAACCGCCTCATTGGCACTAAAAGTAAGCACATCGCTAACGGGATTGGGGAATACCTTAAAAGCCAAGCTAGGCTTGAGGTCATTGTCTACCGTCGCTGTTGAAAGATTCATCACGGCAATCAATCTTGGCGCGATGTAGTTGGTCATGGTATCGATGAACATTTTAGAAATGGCAGCATCGTTAGGATTACCCTGGTTGGCATTAAAGGCACAGATATAGATCGGAGATGGAATGGTTTGATTTTCTATACCGTCCCAAGCTGCACCAAAAACCGTCTCATCATACCAGTTCCACGGGTAGGTATTATTACCATAGGTATCAGCATCTGCTCCGGGCGTTGGATCGCATTGTACCGTCAGGTCTACTTTGAACCCGTCATACAATAATAGGCCTTCCAAACCACCCGTACTTTCTACTGCATTCATGGTTAGTTCATCCGTTAAACCTGCTTCAATAAAAGGATCCTGATTGCCGAGTTCTTGAGAACGAAAGACCAAGGTATCCGGGAAAGCCCCTGTCGGAATAATAATAGATCCACCGGCAGTTAAAGAAACATCTCTGATTCCAGCACCAGCAAAGCCTGATCTTCGCTGGAAAGCAATCATTGGCACATCTCCTTCTTCAATCCAGGATAAATCTCCCAACCCTCCTTCAATATTTATGATGGCATTCACTTCCGATGAATAGCTAGGATAATTCGGGATATTCAGAAAAGCCTCATTCGTTCCTTGTGGATTACCATGTACTTCTTCAATGACAAAAGGAGTAGGTGGAACAGTGGATAAGTCAACAAATTTGACCAAGTTTTGTACCTGTTCTACGGTCTTTAAGTGAGCCAAACTAGCTGCTCCCCAACCGGCCGAGTCAAATCCGCCAATAGCAATTTTGTCCACATCAATCTTAAAGGTATTCCCTTCCTCGGCAGCATGATAACGAAGGTATCGCACCACATTGTGCATATCTTGAGAAAGTCGGTAGGAGGCTTGTAATACCCCTTCCTTAATCTCTTTATCATTACCAAATGGGTTCCATCCTATCCGGTAAGCCATGGAAATGGCTACGAATCCCCGTTTTGCCATATCCTTACAAATCTCCACCACGGCGCTATCGCGTTTTGAACCATAAGGCGTCTGGTTAATGACAGGAGGTAGAAAGTCCCCACGGTGCGCAAATATCACGACTGGACGTTCCGTTAAGTCATCACCTGCGGGCTCATATACATCCATCTTTAGATCTTCTGGGCCTGGTTCACTACTGAGTCCGAGGATAATCTGTACGATACTGATATTCGTTCCGTACTTGACGTCCTCAGTAACGGTAACCTCATCAAACACTTCTTCCATATAGCGTTGAGCCGTTCCAAGGCATGGAATAAGTAATACAAAGAGAAAGGCAAAAGTCTTGTAAAAGTCTACTTTCATATCCAATGTTTTTAGTTGTTACTTAAAATCGAAACGGGCACTGGCAAAAATAAATCGTCCAATTAGTGGTCCTCCATACAGTCCATTTTGTAATCGGTTCAACAAATTGGAACCACTGATTCGAAGGGTCATATTAATGGCCGGAATATGTCGACTGATATTGGCATTCAAATGCATTTGGGCGGGTATTCTTCCCGTGAATTGCGGGGAGCTTTCAAAGGTATACCCCTCTACCCAACGGAAGTTGGCACCCATTCCCCACTTATCGGAATTCAGGAACTGCAAGTCACGCAAGTTGACGCCTAGATTAAACTTATGTGCCGGAGTATTGAAAGCTGGAATCAAAGGGTCATCACTCCTTTTGAAGATCTGATTCCAGGAGTAATTCCCGTTCAAGGTTATATTACGATTTACGAAGTAGTTCAAACCCAAGGAAAAACCAGTGGTGAAGGTGATGTCCTCTGCATTAGCTGCAAAACGATATGCAATAGGAATTCCAGGAAATCCTCCAATCACAAAAGGAACCTCAAGACCAATCTTATACCCGATGAAATCTTCGTATCGATTAAGATAATAAGTGGCCTTAACATCCAACTTGTTATCAAAGTAGATACCGGAGTAGGCCATCTCCATAGAAAGAGCCTGCTCTGGCTTGATGGGTGGCTCATCGAAGTAAACCAACAAGTTTCGGTCTAATCCATTCTCTAGATACTCTTCAAAGGAATCCAGGGTAATCAAGCCTTCGTAGCCATTAATATTGCCCAGCAAAAAGGCACTACCTACTTTAAAGTAAAAGTACTGCTCGATCAGGGTAGGATTTCGCAATGCAGAGGAAACAGAGAAGCGCAACGAATGCTCCATGTTCATGCGATACTGCATAGAAAAAGCCGGACTAATCAAATAATCATAGTTTTCGTGCTTATCGAGACGTGTAGTGAAGTTGGCTTTCAGGCGATCATTTAAGAACCACTTCTCAAAACCCAAATAGGCTCCATATTCGTAAGTACGGATCCTCGTACCAGAAGTATCAGCAAAGATGGTTCCCTCTGAGTAAGGCGTGTAGAGGCGATAGTTGCCACCAATAGCGATTTCGTCAAAAAATCGGGTTTTAAATCGATATTCTCCGTGGAAGTGGTACAAACTAGATCGATCCACGTACTTTGTCCCACCTTCCGAAACGACGGTACTGGTGATATCCTCAAATACCTCATTGAACAAGTCTGTTCCGGGAATCAGGTAGTTGCCATCCATGGCTGCCCTCGCCTGATCATGCCATTGCTGCAACAAGACAGGGTTGTCTCCCAAAATTTGAGTAGCAGCCTCGAAATCGTAGGTGAAAGTTGGAGGAGGGCCCAAGGTGGGAAAGCCTGGCAGTTCCCTGACTTGACTATTGATGTTTCTATTCCAGTAATCCCGATACCCAGATAACCAGTCGCCATCACCTCGCCTTCTACCTTGCATAATATAGGCCGTTGAGACGATGTCATAGGTGTCGCCAGCATCTTCTCTAGTGGTATAGAATCGGAAGAAGAACTTGTCTTGTTGCTTAATTTCAAACTTATTCTGCATCGCCCATACGTCCCGTAAACCTAATCGGTTATCCAACTGCATTACCGTAGTTCCCATGCCAAAGTTGGTGGACCCAATCAACTCCCAACCCGGTGCAAATTTGTAATGTAAGGCCGCACTACTTTTTAGATTATAGCTGTTGTAATCCGCTAGATCCTTCTCCCAATAACCCGTTCGGAAAATCTTACCCAGACCCGGGTGTTCATATTGTTCGAAAAGAGAAGTATTATCACGAGTGGTTTCATCTCCGTAGCGATTCACCGCATCGTATCCTCCGGGATTGTCGATCCCTATGGAATCCTGCAAACTGCCAATGGATGGCCTCGGGTCGTCCGCTTCCCAATCGTAGACGCGGGAGTAAGAAAAGTTGACCTTAAAACCCAACACATCACGCCCTTTTTTATTTTTGAAAGCGTGGGCAAATCGCAACCCTCCCTCAAAAAAGTCGCGTTGTCCACCTTTCAATTCCAGTGTTAGACCTTGATATTTAAAGGGATCTTTGGTTCGCATATTCACCACTCCATTAAAAGCGCCAGGTCCAAAATAGGCAGAACTGGCTCCAATGACCAGGTCTACGCCTTCAATATCCAGACCCGCGACTCCCATGAAGTTACCCAGCGGGTAATTCAAGCCAGGAGAGGCATTATCTATTCCATCAATCAGCTGAAGCGAGCGAATGGGTGTGCTGCTGTTGAACCCTCTTGTATTAATCACTTTTACGCCAAAACTTACAGTCATCATGTCAGTCTCCCGCATATTGGCGAGGGCATCGTAGAAGCTTGCTTCGGAGGTGCTTTCCAATTCCCTAAGGCCCAGGGATTCGACAGTCAGGGAAAGTTTATTCTTGAGTTTAGAATATTCTGATACTACTTCTACCACTTGCAGGTTTACGCCTGCCTCCATCCGAATTTCCAGCTCGTTTTCCAAGCTACTTACCTCATATTCCATATCCTCATAGCCCGTGTAAGAAATGATAACTTGGAAGGGTGGTGCTGGACATTTCTGGAGTTCGAATTTTCCATCTAGGTCCGTAACTGATTTACTATCGTGATTTTTCACCATCAGGGTAGCCCCGATTAGCGCTTCGCCATTCTCGGCATCTACCAGTTGTCCCGTAAGCGTCTGGGCATCGGCTGTAGCAGATAATAATATTAGTCCCAAAACAAGACCCAAAACTGGGTTTACTCGACCTTTTCGCAGCATTGTTTTCCGTTTTGACGGTGCCAGAGCACCTTCCTTCGCAGTAGAATCAAATTGGGCAATTCAAGGGCATTTAAAACAAATAATTGCCGCATCAATCACCTGAGCATATAATCTTTTAAATGAAATCTTTTCACGTTCCAGAGTAGGTCAGTACAAGAAAGGAAAAAAGTGGCGGGTCTGGGATATTTTGGGGTGATTTGGGGTTAAATGGGGCTATTTGGGGTTAAACAGGAGCCTAGAAAGCAGCAATAGATCAGTTGTTCATCAGTCGAAGTATATCCGCCTTGTAGGTTTCTGACACCTTCAATGGTAGATCAGGTAACTGTTTCACTTTGACTTGGAGTTCCCCATTTTTTCGATCCACCGCAGATAGATTATTGATATTGATGCTGTAAGATCGATGTATTCTTAAAAAATGTGGGGCAGGTAACTGCTGAAGGATATTCTTCAGACTACTTCGGATTAACTTCTTTTCCACTTTCTCCTCCTGTCGAAAGAAAACAGCCGTATAGTTGTTTTCCGATTTCAGGAGTAGAATGTCCTTTTGTGCGATAGATAACATGGGCTTGCCATTCTCATCTTTAATACTCAACAACTCGGTAGCAGGCTTTTGCAATTCTAACTCCGTTTCGGACTCTTGTGGCATGCGTATCACCGCGAGTAAGAGGCAAGCCATCGCGTAAGGTAAAATAGCCAACAGAGCTGTCATGCGAAATACCACTATAAATTCAGTGATCAGAGGTCTACCCATCTCCCGGTAGATAAGGAAGAAGCAGATGGACAACAGGAAAATCTCTAAAATCACCCATGTCAGGAACTGCCAAACTAAGAAGGTATTCAGTTGGAATTTTGGGCGCAACCAGAACTGCGTGAATATTAACACCAGCGCTCCCCAAAAAACCAGGCCTTGGTAGGAAAAAAGACGAGCCAGAGTCGTTTCCTTGCTAATCCCTGAAACATTCAAGGGATCATAGAAAAGGATAAAGACCGTGGAGAAGATCGTACAGAAGAGTATCAGTAGCCAACGTGCCTTGGAATCATCCAATAGTTCAAAAGGACGCCCCAAATACTGCCGTAAGCTGCTTATACGAGTTTCCAATAGTGTCAATTGTTGGCCTATACAATCATAAAGAAAGCTTCTTAAAATTACAAATTTTGTGGCTTTCATGCCCACATCTTATGGGTATCTTTTTAGATCCTGGCTTTATGGGTGGAAAATCTAATCTGATTGCTCTGGCCGACCCACGCAGAGGCCGTTTGCGCTAGTCAGCGTTTTTATATCAGGTGCTAGAATGGCACCCGCCAAATCTGTTTAGTAGAATCAATAGATGATACCTTCGCCAATAACCATTCTAATGCCATACCTATACTAATGCAATAAAGCCAAAGTACTCAGTGGAAGAAACTTCAACTCTAAGCTGAGAATGCATATAAACTGAAGAATATCGAATCTGGCCCAAAAACACTTCTCTATATTATTTGCAGTCTAGCATACAATAATTGTAAAAAAGTCAGGAATTTAAAAAATAAATGAAAAAATTATAATTTAAGTAAAGTATTCACCTGTTTTCGGGTAAGTCTAAAAATGGTTTAAAAGGGATAGGTTTTGGTGAAACACCATATAATATGGTTTGATCTATTTCATTTTAGAATTGCTTTCGAGGAGATACTATCCTACCCACAATAATTTTGAACTTGAAGCCTAAAATCTATGGTTCTCGCCGATAATCTACTGCGTATTGACAGTTACCTGACCTATCTTCTATGCGTGTCGTGGGTGCTTTACGCGCCTAGTGTGCAGGGCCAAAGTCAGCAAGAAGCTGACGTTTTACTGACAAATGGTCAGATTTATACCATGGCGGCCGCCAGAAACAAAGTTCAAGCGATAGCCATCAAATCCGGTCAAATCATCTTTACGGGTCCTAACCGATCCGCAAAAGCCTATCTCGGATCGAAAACGAAAGTTATCGACCTTAAGAACAGGATGGTGCTACCAGGCTTTACAGATAGCCATATCCATCCGATTGGCGGAGGAACCCGCCTAATGAATTGCGACCTTACAGATCTGCGAACAGCTGGAAAAGTCTTGGAAAAGGTCCGGGCCTACGCTCAATCTAATCCCAGCAAGGAATGGATCATAGGAGGAGGACTTTGGCTGCCTGCCATTGACAATGGCCAGCCCTCCGCAACAACATTGGACAAAATCGTACCCGACAAACCCGTCTACATCACTTCTGCAGATGGGCATTCTGCCTGGGTGAATACGAAAGCGCTGGAAATCGCTGGTATTACCGCAGATACGAAGGACCCGAACAATGGCGTGATCGAAAGAAGAGCGGACGGAAGGCCAATAGGTACTTTGCGCGAGTCCGCCATGAGTCTTGTATCTAAACACATCCCCGCATCCTCCGCTGAAGAAAAAATTGTCGCACTGCAAAAAGCTCAAGACCTAGCTCATCAATACGGAATCACGGCTTGGATAGATGCTTCAGTAGGAGCCTCAGCCATCGAAGCTTACTTGACATTGGAAGAGGCTGATCATCTGCAGTTGGATGTTGACCTATCCATCACCGCTAGTGTGACCAAAGCTGCCAAAGCAGTACCGGATATCCTAGCACTGTACAATGAATTTTCTCCTAAGAGTCGAAACATAAAAATGAAGAGTACCAAGATCTTCATCGATGGTGTAGTTGAGGGAAAAACGGCGGCCCTCTTTGAAAACTACGTGGGAGAATCGCACAATGGGCTTGCTTACTTGGATCAGGAAGCCTATAACGAAATGGTTGCGGCTTTTGATAAAGCAGGAATACAGGTTCACGTGCACGCCTGCGGAGATAAGGGCGTGAATATGACCTTAAATGCCTTCGAATACGCCAGGCAACAAAATGAAATTTGGGATGCTCGTCATCATATTGTACACATGCAGTTGATGCACCCGGATGACATTGATCGTTTTCGGGAATTGGACGTTGTCGCCAATATCCAACCCTTATGGGCCACGCCAGAAGACACATATATCTCAGATCTAACCATTCCTGTGGTCGGTCCAGAGCGGACCGAATGGATCTACCCTTTTGGTGCCATTGCCCAGTCGGGAGCAGTGATTGCTCACGGCAGTGATTGGCCTGTGACGACAATGAACCCGTTTCATGCCATTCAGGTAGCCGTCACCCGCAGAGGGCCAGATGAGATCGAACGACCAGCTTGGACACCCCAACATCTGCTGGATCTCTACACAGTTTTGAATGCTTACACCCAGGGAGGTGCTTACTTGATGCACCGAGAGCAAGATTCTGGAAGTATTGAAATAGGGAAAAGAGCCAACTTGATGGTATTGAATCAAGACCTCTTTGCTATACCCAAGACAGCCATTCATCAAACGGAGGTATTACTAACCTTCTACGAAGGTGAAATTGTCTATCAAAACGAAAAATGGAAACCCTAATCATAACATTGAACGCATCGACTCAAACACAACACAGAGGTAGGTAAAACAGCCGGCTATATGATGGCTAAATGATCAAGCGGCGTTAAGATGGAAAAAAAGGAAACCCCTCTTCCGCTTGCCTAGCATGATGCCGACCTACGCATCGACTACTCGCTAACCAAAACAACTTAGGAACTCAGCAGCAGACTGCAAGGTGCTTTTGCCCTTGTTTGTCCTGGGATTGGTATTGATGTTGTCTAAGGTCTTCTCTATTACCAGCAAAAGCCTGTTTTCAACAGGGGTAGAAGCCTTTAGACAACACCATTAATTCTTTTCACATTTCATAAAACTCACTAGTATGAAAAGACCACTAAGACAACTTTTGGTTGCCATGCTTTGTCTGATGAGCTTCACAGCCATCGGCCAGCGAACCCTCAGCGGAACAGTTACCGCCGCCAGCTCTGGCGAGACCTTAATCGGGGTAAACATTCTGATTAAAGGAACAACTACAGGTACCGTCACAGACTTTGACGGGAATTACAGCCTTGAAATTCCATCCGATGATGCCATCTTAATTCTTTCTTACACTGGTTTTGCTACCAAGGAAGTGCTCGTAGGGGCAGCTTCTCAATTGGATATCAGTCTTGAGGAAGGATCTGAAGTCCTAGACGAAGTATTGGTCATCGGTTATGGTACACAAAAGCGAGGCGATGTTACCACCGCTATTTCTTCCATCAACGGCGAGGACATTGGGCAATTGCCCGTAGCTAGTGTGGAGCTAGCCATGCAAGGCCGAGCAGCTGGGGTGAATATTTCAAGTTCCTCTGGACAACCCGGTGCGGCCTTGAAGGTCCAGATCCGCGGGGCTACTTCTATTACCGCTAGTAGCGAGCCGCTATACGTAGTTGATGGAATCCCAATGACGTCGGATAATAACTCCAGTTTGTTCACCGGAGGCTACAACTTTAACTCCATGGCTGACATCAATCCAGATGATATCGAATCCATCGACATCTTGAAAGATGCATCAGCTGCCGCTATCTATGGATCTCGAGGCGCCAATGGTGTAGTACTGATTACCACAAAAAGGGGGAAATCAGGGAAAGGTAAAATCGAATTCGACACCTATTTTGGCACCCAGGCTCCAGCCAAAGTAATCGAAATGATGAACTCCGCTGAATTTATCAATATGATGAATGAAGCTTCTGCCAACGACGGCTACATTGACAATTGGTTCTCTGATCCTAATTCTTTCAACTTCATTGGTGACCCCAATGATCCCGATCTAATTAATACAGATTGGTATGGCGAAATTTTACGGGATGATGCCCCAATTTCCAACTATTCCCTGAGTGCCAGTGGAGGTTCCGACAAATTCTCCTATTACGTAAACGGATCTTACTTTGATCAGGATGGCTTCCAGAAAGGTACCTCCTTCAATCGGATGAGTGCCCGGACAAATCTAGATGCACAAGTCAATGACATCCTCAAGATCGGTACCAATGTAATGATCAGTCGAAGTGACTCAAAATCCACTGTTGGGGACAACTCCTTGTATGGGGTGATGATCAATGCCCTAGCCGCTGATCCCACGATGCCGGTACAAGAGGAAGATGGCACCTACGCCGATCCTTTCTCTTATTTCTCGTGGTGGGCCTTCGAAAACCCAAGAGCTGCCACGGACATCTATGAACGAAACACCTTTACCAATCGATTCTTGGGTTCAGTCTTTGCGGAACTGTCCCTAGCTTCGGGCTTGAAATTCAGAACTTCTTGGTCCGCCGATTATCAAAACCTTGAAGACCAATTGTATTATCCCTCCACTACCCTACAAGCCATACGCGGCGGGATTACCGGCTTAGGACAATACGCCAGTGCTGAAACGATTACCTGGTTGAACGAAAATACCTTGAACTACAACTTCAGTTTAGGGGCTCAGCACAATCTTAGCGTCCTAGCTGGTTTTACCATGCAGGAAACAGATCAGGATTTCGTGGACATCACCGGGGAAAACTTTGCCAATGACAACCTCGGTGCCATCGCCCTGGCGGCAGATATTACCAATGGCTCTACACAGGGAACCTCCTGGGGCTTGATCTCCTATCTGGCCCGTGCCAACTACAACTTTGACAACAAATATTATTTGACGGCATCGATTCGTACCGATGGTTCTTCCCGATTTGGAGAAGAAAGTCGCTACGGTGTATTCCCTTCCTTTTCGGCTTCTTGGCGGGTATCTTCGGAGCCATTCCTAGCCAATTCTGACTGGTTATATGATCTAAAGTTAAGAGCTAGCTGGGGACTTACCGGTAATCAAGATGGGATCAACAACTTTGCTTCCCGTTCCTTGTGGACCTCCGCTGTAAATTACAACGGAGCTGCAGGTACCTCTCCTTCCAGAATGGGTAATGCGGATCTTGGTTGGGAATCTACCTCTCAGTACGATATTGGATTCGACTTGAGTCTATTTGATGGAAGGGTCAATCTAACCGTGGACTATTTTGACAAACGCACCACAGATCTCTTGTTAAATTCCAACGTACCCGGTTTCTCTGGATTCACCACTGTGACTCGTAATATTGGAGAAGTAAAGAATGTAGGCTGGGAGTTTGCTTTGAATACGGTGAACTTCCAAACAAGTGGTGGCTTTAGATGGTCCACCAACTTCAACATCTCTACCATCGAAAATGAGATTACTAGATTGGAACAAGATGGTGAACTACAAGGAACAACGCATATTTTGAAGCAAGGCTATCCCTTAGGAACCTTCAATCTAATCCGTTGGGAAGGCATTGATCCAGAAACCGGGAATTCCATCTTTACCGATACCAATGGAGATGGTGCCATCAATTCTGGGGATGCTACCATCGTGGAGGAAAATGGCAAAGCCTTAACCGTTTGGCCGGACTTCTTCGGCGGAATCACCAATACCTTTAGCTACAAAGGCTTCGACCTATCCGTATTCTTCCAATATTCTTCGGGTAACTATCTCTGGAATCACTCTCGTTACGCTCAGGAACAAGTGGGGTGGAGTTTCAATTTTGGTGGCTTCTTCCTACCCTATGGCAATAATACCAAGCGAGTGGAAGAAGAACGTTGGCGACAAGCAGGTGATATAACCGATATTCCTAGAGCAGGCTTGGGATATGTATTTGACGATGATGGCAACGTGATTGGCGAGTACCAAAACTGGCAGGAAGATTCTGATCAATGGCTAGAGGATGCTTCTTTTATCCGTCTCAAGACGCTAGAATTTGGCTACAACCTTCCTAAGAATTTAATGACGCAGATTGGATTGAGTTCCTCCAAGATTTACTTCCGTGGTCAAAACCTTTGGACTTCCACTAAGTATTTGGGCGTTGATCCTGAAGTAAGCTCCAACGGAGAAAGTGTAACTCGGCCAGGTGAAGACTACGGTGGTCTCGGCCAGCCTAGAACCTTGATCTTCGGAATCAAAATTGGCATCTAATGTAAGAGGACAACCCTCCGTTCAAATCAATCAAAAGCAAAAGAAATATGAGTACCATATCTAAATATAAACTTCCACTTTTTTTGGTGGGCTTCCTGTTATACTCTACTTCCTGCGAGGTTCTCGATCAAAGTCCACAACAGGACATCACCCCTGATCTCGCCTTCCAAAGTGAAAAGGCCGCCAGGGCTGCCTTAGTTGGCCTCTACAATGGTCTTCAGTCTGGTGATTACTATGGCGCCTATTTTCAATATACTTCAGACAATTATGCGGATGTATCCATTTACCTAGGCTTTTTTACGGGCTTCAATGAGGTAGATGACAAAAACATTCCTTCGAGTAACCTAAACATCGAACTGATCTGGTTACAAGCCTACGAAACGATCAATATTGCCAATGAGATCATTGACAATGTACCGCTGATCGAGGATAGTGGATTTGATCAGGCGGAAAAGGATGAGATCATTGCAGCTGCTAAATGTATCAGAGCACTTTGCTACTTGGACTTGTTAACACATTTCGGGGAGCATTGGGATGATACTTCCACTTTTGGGCTTCCGTTGATCACCAAATCTACAGGGGGAGATTTTGCCAATGTAGAATTCGTACCTAGGAATACCGTTGCTGAAACCTATGACCTCATTCTTGCCGATCTACTTGATGCGGAGAAGTCTCTCCCAGACAGTGACGATAGGACAGTAGCTAGTCTTGGTTTAGCTCAAGCTCTATTGGCTAGGACTTATCTCTTTAAAGGAGATTATGCTAATGCCATAACCAAGGCGACGACGGTGGTAGACAATGCTAACTATGCCCTAATAGATAACTACCTAGATATTTTCTCTAGCGATCTTAGTGGAGAATCGATCTTCGAGCTAGCTTACAACTCACTCGATCCGAGTAGTTTGGCACTGTATACCATTCGACGCGATGAGGTTCGCCCTGATCCAGCCTTGATCGCTTCCTTCGAGGAAGGGGATGTTCGCGCTAGTTTGATCGCACCAGTTGATGGCTTCGTAGGAGATCGTTTTATTAAAGCAGAGGATTTTGCCAATGATGAGAACCCAGCCTATATCATGCGCATGGCGGAAATGTATCTGACCCGAGCCGAAGCCAAGTTCCTAAATGGGGATGCGGAAGGAGCTCTCGAGGACCTTAATGCCGTGCGGACGCGAGCGGGCTTGGCCGCGCACGATAACTCAGATGATTTTGTCAACAAACTCCTTGACGAAATCAGGTGGGAATTCTTTGCTGAAGGACATCGTTTTCGTGCCTTGGTTCGACTAGGTAAAGCTGAAGAAGTATTGGGTCTTCAGGCCTTCCAGCGCATCTACCCGATTCCGTTCCGAGAATTGAATATCGAAGGGAATCAGATGGCGCAGAACCCAGGGTATTAAAATTTGTAATGAAGAATGTTTAATGTTTAATGTTTAATGTTTAATGTTTA
>ENA-UENX01000260-UENX01000260.1-marine-metagenome-genome-assembly--contig:-NODE-260-length-27316-cov-3.674193_pt1 | contig 27316 bp, 22 predicted proteins | sample MGYA00237875_ERZ529327 | MGnify/ENA primary metagenome ERZ529327 (study PRJEB26372, sample SAMN05368347) | marine metagenome | biome: cultured habitat; feature: ocean water; material: water; isolation... | reverse complement strand
TACTAATTCTCTATTGCATCTTGGGGAACATAAAGACTATTTCGCCGTATAAGAAAACGAGTCAATTTATTCCCAAACTAATAAAACAAACACCGAGAAAACTATGCGTAATTGGCTGGTTACATTATTGCTCCCTATCGTATGTTGGTCCTGCCAGCCGGATCAAGTTGCCCCCGATTTTATACCATTTGTAAACGAGAGTAGTGCAGAAAGCGATAGCCTTTTGCAATTGATGACTATAGAGGAAAAACTCGGGCAGCTGCTGTTCTGGGAAATTGATACCCTGACAGATTCTACCTTTATACTGGTGCAGGACCACCTAACCCAAGGACAGTTTGGAGGACTGCTGTTCAATCACATTCCCTATGACAGTTTCCTACTAATACAGGATTCTCTGCGTCCTCTAGCTTCCATCGATCCTTGGATTGGAACCAAGGAACAGCTCCTACTTAACAATCAGTTTTCAGATGCGGCTTATGTGCCTACGAAGGCTAGCGTTGAACAAATGCAAGACGATAGCCTCAACAGTATCTTGGAACAAATATTTGCAGAGCAGTTAGCTACGGTGGGTTTCAACTGGGCGCCGCTTTGGTTACAAGGAACCCAAACTGGGCAAGCGGCTGAAAAACGCCGCCTTGATCAACTCAACAATCATCGGATATTAAGTCCATTGTGCCATCTGCCGGGGCATAGTTTAGTAGTAGATGCTGATTCGGTGAAAATGGATGCCTCCATATTGAGCAGTTTGGCGGAATTACATCAAGAAGGACTCCCGGCCATCTTCTTAGATACCGTTTTCTTTTCCCAGCTGCGTATTCCGCCAACATTTGTGCAAAGTTTCTTCCGGAAGCAATTGAATTACAATGGATTAATCTTTGGTGATTTTGGACGTCAGGAAGGAATGGCCGATCTCATTGCAGCGGGAGTAGACGTTTTTTGGGTGAAAGATGGTGCGCCTGGCCTAGCCTTGGCCGAACTAAAGCAAAGTATAGAGGTTGGTCTTTTGAGCTTAGAGGAGGTGGATCGGAAGGTGAAGCGGGTGTTACAAGCTAAACAGTGGCAACATCAGTTGGTTGCTAAGCGAGAAGCAGAAGAGGAAGTTCAGCCCAATGAGGCCTCTATGATGAGTGGATTGGCTTTGGCATCTACAGCAGATGAAATAGAAGATACGAGTCAACACTTACCAATTGCACTGGCAGATTATTTTCAGCATCCATTTTGGGAATACTGGAGAGAGGAGGTGTATTTGGATGCCGTATGTGTGGTGAATAATTATAAAGACCTCATCCCATTCACCTACACTTATAAACGCAACTTTAACCTGATCCATACCGGCGAGGAGCGATTGAAGACCTTTGACAAAGCCTTTGGACGATATGGGGGATATACCTTACGACAACTGAGGCCAGTAGCAGGAGATACCTTGCCAGCCATCCAATCATTCGGGAGTAACCGAACGTATGTCGTCACGACTAATGAAGCTTCGTTTGATCCCGTACGAGATTCTGCCTTTGTAGCGTCTCTGCATGCCCTTGGAGCCAGTAACAAATTAGCTCTGATCTATTTCGGTGATCCCACTTTGCTGTCTTCCTTTGATACCTCAATGACGATCATTCAGGTCCCGGATCTTAATCCAACCACGGAACGCCTAACGGCGGAACTATTGTTTGGAGCAGTGCCCTCATACGGAAAGTTGCCAGTAGCGGTGAATGATTACTATCCTGCCGGCACTGGTATCGAATTACCCGTTGTTCGATTGCAATACAATTCACCTTCGAGTGTTGGGGTTTCGCCAGAGAAACTGGTCGGGATTGACGCTATTGCCAATACAGCCATCAAAGACAAGGTTATCCCGGGCTGCCAAGTTTTGGTTGCTAAGGCAGGTAAGGTGATCTATCACAAGAGTTTTGGACATCACACTTTTTCGAAAAGGCGAAGAGTAGGCAACAATCATCTCTATGATATAGCCTCCATTAGTAAAGTTGCTGGAACTACCTTAGCAGCCATGCGATTGTATGATCAGGGTAAGTTCAAGCTCAATAGTACTTTGCACGAACTTGGACTCGTAGGTGCTAATTCAAGCTTAAAGAAGGTGCAAGTCCGGAAGTTGTTGACGCATGAATCAGGCCTTCAACCTTTTATGCCAGTCATACCGTATTTGCTACATAGAGACGAAGGAAATGCGGCTTGTGACAGCTTCTTTTGCAAGCAGTATTCCGAAGCGTATGATATCCATGTGGCGGACAGTTTTTATTTCCAGAGTAAATATATTGATAGTGTCTGGGCTGCCGTTGAGGAGCTGCCATTGAGAAGAAGTGGTCGATTTCGATACAGTGATGCCAACTTCATGTTGGTACAAAAACTAGTGGAGAAGCTTAGCGATCGACCTTTGGACGAGTACCTGGAAATGGAGTTCTACCATGCACTCGGTTTACAAAAGATAAGGTATCAGCCACTAAAGGAATTTGACCGGGATCAGATAATCCCGACGGAAGAAGACGAACGTTGGAGACAAGGATTGGTTCATGGATTTGTACATGATGAGACCGCTGCTTTGTTTGGTGGAGTGGCTGGGCATGCTGGTTTGTTCTCGACCGCTAACGATCTGGCCGTGCTGGGACAACTTTTGCTGAATGAGGGTAGTTATGGCGGTAGAGAATATTTGAATTCTGAAACGGTAAAACTGTTCACCAAGGCGCAGTATGGTACGCATCGAGGCTTAGGCTTTGATACGGCAGATCCCCGCAGTAGATCGGCCTTTAGTCGGGTTATTCCTAAGAAAACCTATGGACATACAGGTTTCACGGGAACTTGCTTTTGGGTAGATCCCGAAAATGAACTGGTTTATGTCTTCTTATCTAATAGACTTCATCCTTCCGCCAAGAATCGACGCTTTTTACGGAAGCGAATCAGAGAGCGAATTCAAAGAGTCATTTACGAAGCCCTAGAGACAGAAGAGAATGCCTGGCCGGAACTGGCTTTGCTACAACGTGCTGCTGATGGAGGTGTGTCCCAGGACTAGGTGTGTTGGGTCAAGTATATTGCTGGCTAGGCCGGTTTATGATCAATGTATTTGGCCAAACTTTGTGAATGTTCGGCAGTTGGTTTCAATTCTAAGCGGAAGACAAATTCCCCTGGCTTTTTCAGCTTGTCGAAGAATCTGTTGCTGCATCTGTCGTAGGTCTTGGATTTGCCTTTCTAGATCTTGGAGTTTAGCTTGAATCTTTTCTTCAAAAATGTGACAATTGGCTTCATTCCTGTCTATTAGGTCCAACAACTCACCGATTTCATTTAGCGAAAACCCAAAGGTCTTCGTTTCCTTTATCAACAATAACCTTCGCAATACGGACTCAGGATATTCCTTATAGTTATTGAACTCCGAAATAGAGGGACCGGCCTTGATCAATCCTCTTTTTTCGTAATAACGTATGGTGTCTCTTGATAAGCTTGTTCTTCGACTTAGTTCTCCAATCCGCATTTTTTTGAAATAAATCTACATTTTTTCTTGACCGTGGACTATACTCCAGGGTTTAATTTTGTCTTGATAATTCATATTTAATCAAGTCAAACAAGATGAAAATGCAAATCTCCACCATCCTTTTAGGCATGGGCTGGATTCTATTGGGAATTTTCCTACTGTCAGGAACATACTTCAAGAAATTAAGCGGAAATACTGATCACTCCTTCATCTCTCCTATTGCGTGGGAAGATCATCTCCAGCTCTTCAAGGGAGTCGCGTCATGTACCTTAACTAGTCAAGAATTGCTTGAACGCAAGGCCTATCTTAAGGATCAGGTCATGTCAGTAGTGTCCGGTTATAAATCAAAGATATTCAGTTGGTTATGATTTGGGGTGTTTGATTTTTTGGTATTAATATTAGTAATTAGTTGATTTACAGGCATTTTGCTCAGTGCTGACACACTCAATATTTGTAATATTTCATTCAAAGAGTGTTGAGAATTGAGCTTCTTCTTAAGAATAGCTACGAGCACAAAGGTGCATACGGCAATCCATATTTGAGTTTTGACAGCGTTGGGTGTTTCGCCCCAGAACCGTTTGATACGTAAGTGTTGTTTGATCCATTTGAAAAAGATCTCTACTTTCCAGCGATTCAAATAGAGAATCACGATTTGCATAGGTTCAGCTTCAAAATGGTTGGTCAGATAGACGTATTGAACTTGATGCTCAGCATCATAAAACTTAACTCGCCTGAGTTTTTCAGGATAGTTTTTTGAGGCATAATACCCCTTCAGGCGAACTGTTTGATCGCAACGCAACCCAGTTGATTTGTCAACTTGCCTGGAATAAATTCGTTGACAAGACAAGTTTTTCTTGGCACGGATGACAAAGAATGCTCCTGATTGATGGATCTTATAGAGCCCATTCCAATCAGTGTATCCTCGGTCCATCACATAGAAGGCATCAGGTTCAAACTCAAGTATGTTCAAAACATTGACATCATGGTACTTGCCGTCTGAGATATGGATGAAACAAGGTATTTCACACTTCACATCTAATAAGGTATGAAGTTTGACCGCTGCTTTATGCTTACGGAACCGAGCCCACCAAAAGACATTTAAGCAAAGTTCAATGGTGGTCGAATCCAAGGCATAAACAATATGATCCAGGTCAATCTCAGTTGGACTATGTTGATATAGCTTGCGTGCTTTTACAATCAATTTGTAAGCCAAAGATTCATAGATTCGATAATCTCGATTTTCATTGGCATCAGCTAAAGTTGATCGTTTCACGCCTTGGGTAAAACCAAGATGATACAACTTCTCCTGATGAGCATTTAAACAAGTAACGATATCACGCAAACTTTCACGATGAGTCAGTTGACCAAAGCTCATACACAGGAATTGATGCCAACAACTGAAACTCCGAACTCGATAGTTTCCATTGTACTTGTTTACCAGTCTATTGAAACTCTGACGGTGAATCAAACTCATCAACTGTGAGAAAACGTAAGTTCCTTGATGCATCGATACCCTCTTTTGGGCATCCTAGTTATTTCAAATCCGTCACAAATAAAAATGCGAGTAAACCACTCTCTTTTAGACGGTTAATTAGCATTTGATATTTCTTAACCGGACACTACTGAGGTCATGTCAAAGGTGATTCGAAAAGAGATTCGACCCTTGGCTTACGTTTTTTACTTTGAAGATGATCCTGATTTATTACTCCATCTCATGGAGTTTGTCCAAAAAGAAAAGGACTGCTGTCCCTTCTTTAAATTCGATCTTTCTATCCTGCCATTTGAACAGGGTTTGGCTTTGCAGATTTCAGGTTCAGCAGCGGCCATGGAAATGATGAAAGAGGAGGTGATTGATCTTCTGTAAGTTTCCTGTGCTTTGTCAGGATCGTGGTTCCCTGGGGGAAATCCCAGGGAAGCGGAAGGTTAGCAGTGGGTCGGGTGATTTCTTAGTTAGTAGTGAATGTAAAGTGGCTGTTAGCCTCTACACGACCAAAGACTAGTCAACTTTGGAAAGGTTGCTTCTGATAAGATAAAAATGGAAGATTTTTTGGCTGTGGTGGTTGATCCTAATTCAAGACCCCAATGAGGAACCAGTCTGCCAATAACTGGCGATTGCGTTCTACAATAATGCGCTGTTGATCGCTGGTGTTCCTGATATTGGCTAGTTCGATGTATACTCCAGGTACTTGTATTTCTCGCAGCATATGTAGGTCTCGGCCAGAAACGGTTCCATTGTATTGCCGCTCCTTTTGGTACTTTTTATACTGCTGCCTGACGGCACGAAGCATCTTTTGTGCCCTTCTTTTACCTGTAGTATTATCTGGGAAATGATAAAAGAATAGATCTGTCCTTTCTTTTTTACTTCGGGAATCTACGTGGATCATGATGGCAAGTTGTTCTGCAACACCTTGCTTTTCATGCTTTTCATAGAGTTCATTGATTACATCTGAACGCTGGAAAAGCCGAGTTTTCTGCCCACGAGCCATCTTGATCCCGCCCCATAAGACTTCGTCGTTATCGCACTTCAGAAACTTTCCAGACCTTATCCCGTCATTCGGATCGCGACTAATCATGTAGGCTGTCGCTCCATGTGAAATTAAGTTGCGGCAGAGTCGTAAGGCTACGTCATAGGCATATTCATCCTCGCAGAGATTATAATTGCCTCGTGAGCTTACTGCCCCAGGATCGGGGCCGCCGTGACCCGACACGACGTAAAACACCTTTCCTTTCAATTTATTGCTGCTGAGCGGGGTGTAGGCATATTTCTTACCGAAGATGGGGAATTGTCGATTGCCTTTGCCGGTGGGGGCGGCAGCTTCGGGTTGTGCTAGGGTAGGGGCTGGGGTAGGTAGCTTTAGGTCTTGATCTGGGCAATTTAATAAATGATAAGGTACCCACAGCACTTTGTCCTTTTTGAAGGAATTGGCACGTACCCCCGCTTCCTGTAGATCTTCGTTGTATTCTTGGATGCTGATTGCCAGATTCCAATCGTTAATCCCAATGCTTGAACGAATGGTTTTGCCATTGAAGGTGTAGACCATCAGGGGCAGCGTATACATTTTGCCTCGAACGAGGCGAGCATTGCGTTTAAGATTATTGAGAGAGTAGAATTGCTTGAAATTACAGGAGTGTTTATCAAGATTGTATCGTCGCATCACGGAATAGATACCATCCCCAGGTTGTGCTTTCACCTGATGATAAACGGGGTTTGCTTTTGTGTCAAAAATAATCAACAAAAACAGCGCGATGGACAGGGCTAGCCTTTCATGCATGCCAACACGGTTGAGTGTTAAAAGGATGACTGAAGTAGTTCAAGTAAATCCAAAAATAATAATTATGTCAAAAGGTTGTAATCTCTAGAAAAAAAATGCGCCAGGAACCAGCCAGCAACCAATTTCTCTTAATTTTGCGAGCATGCAGATTTTCAACGAAATAGCAGTATTGCTCGGCAAAGAGATCAAGTTGGAATGGCGCAATAAATATGCCATAAGTGGGATCCTATTATACGTGGGCGCCACGATTTTTATTGTCTACATGGCATTTGTAGAAATGGAGCCAGTAACCTGGATCATCCTGTTTTGGATTATCATGCTATTTGCCTCCATTAATGCCATCGTCAAGAGCTTTGTGCAGGAGAGTAAGAGTAGACAGCTTTACTATTATACCTTGGTCAATCCGACTGCCTTGCTAACGGCCAAAATCGTTTACAACACTCTATTGCTGTTGTTGATCGGTTTGTTGACCTGGGGGGGGCTAAGCTTATTTGTTGGAAATGCTGTGGTCAATACCAGACCATTTCTATTGGCCGTAGGATTGGGAAGTTTGGGTTTTGCAGTAACCTTCACTTTTATTTCTGCAATTTCAGCGAAGACGGATAATAGCGCCAGCCTCATGGCCATCTTGAGTTTTCCGCTTATCATTCCTATTCTGGTTACTTTGGTGAATTTATCAAAGAATGCGATTGAACCCCTTGCGAGCGAGGGTGTACAAAGTGACATAAATATGCTCTTAGCTATCGATCTGATCGTAGTGGGTATGTCTTTACTGCTTTATCCCTACTTGTGGCGAGACTAGAGTCGGAGAAAAGGAAAGTCGTAGCTTAGCACAATACTATTTTTGATACAACATTGACAAATTATGGGCAAAATCAGTTGGTGGAAATGGCTAGGAGTAGCCTTGATTTTATACACTTTCACCGCGGGGATGCTAGTGCCATTGCAGCATGGAATCGTTGAAGTTACACCGCGTTCAGCCAGAACTGGGGAGCAAGTAACCTTGGAGTTGACCGGTTACAATAGTAACTATGACCAACAAAGTGAAAACCTGAAGGCCTGGTTGAAGCTGGATGATGAAAAGGCCATCGGCGCACGTTCTATTGAAGTGCTGGGACCTCGACGACTAGCTATCGGATTTGACCTTCCAGCCTATCTTCCTGTAGACAGACGAGTGCAGGATTTCTCCTTAATCTTGGATAGTGAGGTAGATGGGACCGCAATCTTACCTACAGCACTTTTAGTTACGCAAGATTCAATCGATCCAGAGAAGGGAATTGCCCTTTGGGTAAATACGCCGGTAAGTGATCTAACGGTGAGTACAGGCATGACTTTCCCTTTCCGGCCAATCATTTATGAAACGATCAGAAATACCTATTTCCATGTAGCCTTATGGTTATCCATGATGTTGCTATTTATCGCAGCCGTAGTGTACAGCGTTCGTTATGTTCGCAATCCTCTCCCGGAATGGGATAGCAAAGCTCGTGCCTATACCTCCGTCGGACTCTTTTTTGGAATCCTGGGATTGGTAACGGGTATGGTTTGGGCAAAGTATACTTGGGGACAAGCCTGGAGTAATGATGTGAAGCAAATTACCACGGCCATAGCCCTATTGGTATATCTGGCCTATTTCATTCTGCGGTCTGCCTTCGAGGATCCGGAACAGCGCGGTCGGATTTCTGCTGTCTACAACATTTTTGCCTTTGCCTTGCTAATTCCTTTAATATATGTCATTCCTCGTATGGTAGATAGCCTCCATCCGGGAGCCGGCGGCAACCCTGCCTTTGGTTCTGAAGATTTGGATAATACCATGAGAATGATCTTTTATCCCGCCATTATAGGATGGGCGTTGATTGGTGCTTGGATTGCCAACTTGCAATATCGTTTAGACGCCGTAAGAGAAGAATGGATTGAACGCATGGATTAGGAAAACCTATGATACTTTTGAGTATGGACTGATACTTCTCTGTCAATTTCTGAAGGGACACGTTTTATCAAATCAAAATAAATAACATTTACTAGATGCACTGACGAAATTTTTGTTGCTTTGCAGCAGAATTCGGTGCGATATGTAGTAATGAAGACTAATAAGTTATGAAAAGAATCATCCTTTTATCCTTGTTTGTAGGTTCTATGTTTAGTCAGCCGCTACTAGCACAGAATGCCACACCTGATTTTATGCGTAGTATGGGGAAGATGTATGTAGTTGTGGCCGTTATCGTAGCTGTTTTTATCGGAATTGTAATTTTTCTAACCTATTTAGATAATAGACTAACCAGATTGGAGAACCAAATTCATGACAATGACCAAAAACAGTAAAGCCTCTGAAGGGCAACGCTTCTATCAAAGTGTGCAAAACTACTTTGATAAGGCAGCTGCTCACACTGGCTTACCAACAGGACTGTTAGAACAGATCAAAGCCTGCAATGCCGTATATCAAATGCGGTTTCCGGTGAAAATCGGAGATGAAGTCAAGGTTATTGAAGCCTACAGAGTTCAACACAGCCACCACCGATCACCTACCAAAGGAGGAATCCGCTACAGTAATCACGTAAACCAACAAGAGGTAATGGCTTTGGCCACCTTGATGACCTACAAATGTGCCATCGTAGATGTACCATTTGGCGGAGCCAAGGGCGGAGTAAAGATCAACCCTTGGGAATATTCGCCTGAAGAGTTAGAGCGTATTACCAGACGCTACACCACCGAACTCATCAAGCGCGATTTTATTGGACCATCTATTGACGTGCCGGCCCCAGATTATGGAACTGGAGAACGAGAGATGTCCTGGATTTATGATACCTATCGGACTTTCAAAGGGAATGACATTGATGCAGCAGGATGTGTCACTGGAAAGCCTGTAACTCAGAATGGGGTACGAGGTCGTACGGAAGCCACTGGACGTGGCGTCTTTTATGGAATCCGCGAGGCTTGCTCGTTCAAGGAAGATATGGCTGCTTTAGGACTTGAACCTGGAACGGAAGGTAAGACTATGGTAGTACAGGGCCTAGGAAATGTGGGCTCAAATACGGCGAAGATCTCTCAAGACGAGGGAGGTATGGTAATCATTGGGGTATCTGAAGTGGAAGGAGCCATCTATAAGCCTTCTGGAATAGATATTCATGATCTACTACATTATCGCAAGGAGCATGGTACCATTATCGGATTCCCAGGTGCGGAAAGCTATCCAAAAGAGCAGCGTTTGGCCGTGATGGAATTCGAGTGCGATGTGTTGGTGCCTGCCGCCCTAGAAAGCCAGATCACGATGGACAATGTTCATCGCGTCAAGGCTAAGATTATTGCGGAAGCAGCAAACGGCCCGGTTACATCCGGAGCCCAGGAAGAATTGATCAAGGCAGGGAGAATGATTATCCCGGATGTGTATTTGAATGCCGGCGGGGTAACGGTATCCTACTTTGAGTGGTTGAAAAACCTTTCACACATGCGTTTTGGCCGAATGGAAAAACGCTTTAACGAAAATACCTACCGCAATTTAGTGAGCTTGGTAGAGAAAATGACTGGCAAGCAAGTCAATGAGCAAGAAAGAATGCTTATTGCTCGTGGAGCTGGTGAGATTGATTTGGTTCGATCCGGTTTGGAAGAAACCATGATCTCAGCTTACAATCAAATTCGCGAGGTGAAATTAAATAACCCAAAAGTGAGCAGTCTTCGGACAGCTGCTTTCTTGAATGCTATTAACAAAATTAGTAGCGATTATATGGCTTTGGGTATCTTCCCATAGCGGCCAAAGACTTTTCAGAGGGCGGCTTTTAGCCGCTCCCTCTGGGAAGTTGTGGTAATTGGCTTTTGGGAAATTTTATTGTAAATAAGCCTGGAAAACAGGGGTTTTTGAAAATTTTGAACGGTATATTGTAAATCCGGTTGTATTTTGTTTTCTTTGCTTAGAACTTTAAGCGATTTACATTTTTATTTAAGTAACCAATGAGCGATGTCAGAAAACAAATTGGACAAAATTGACCTGAAGATCCTAAAAATATTACAGGACAATAGTAAGATAACCAACTTAGACCTATCAAAAAAAATCGGATTATCACCAGCCCCAACCCTTGAACGCGTTAAGAAATTGGAGCAGTCAGGAGTGATTGAGAGTTATCATGCTCAAGTTAGTCCACAGACTATCGGACTAAATGTTAAAACTTTTGTTTTGGTATCGCTCGCCTGGCAAAAAGAAAATGCCTTAAACCACTTTCTAGAAAAAATCAAGGAAATAGAGGAAATTACGGAATGCTACATTATCACAGGTGAAGCTGATTTTCTGATCAAAATCGTTTGTAAGGATATCCCTACTTACGAAAAGCTGCTATTTAAAACGCTTTCTCAGATTGAAGAAATTGAACGCTTAAAAACTTTGATGACCTTGAGCACTGTCAAGGATAGCAAAGTACTTCCTTATAAATACGAATAACTTAGCCAATCCTTATTACTAGGCTATTCGCTTCGGGTCATTGCTGTAAGGTGCAGCAATGACCCGAATTAATTTGGGCCCCAATGAAAAAGAGCAAAAGAACTCTCTTGTGGGAATTAAGTGGAGAGTCGGTTAGGAAACCATCCTTTGTTTTTGGAACCATGCACGTCAGAGACCAGTTGGCTTTCAAATCCTTATCCCAAATCTATGCCTGCATAGATCAATGTGAAGCCCTGGCCACAGAGTTCCGGCTAGATGACATGCCGAAAGATGGATTGGGTGCCGCTCGTATGGCTATGAGTCATCCTCCACTGGACAGCCTATACACACCCAAAGTATATCAACGCCTAAGGAAGGCCATGTATAGGCATTTCGGCCTGCACTTGGACCTAATGAAACATTTGCCTCCCTTCTTTGTCCTCAACTTCATCAATGAACAAATCCTTGCTAAGGATATGCCCATGTCCTTGGATGAACAACTTTCGTCTTATGCTCGATCAATGGATAAGGAATGCCTGGGCGTAGAGACCCTGGCAGAGCAAATGGCTCTATTGGAAAAGATCCCATTGAAGCATCAATTAAAATCATTGCGCTCCTTGCTAGAGAACATTGGGAGTCATCGCAGACAGCTTTTGAAACTAGGAGAATTGTATGCTACTGGAGATCCTCATCGGATCTATAAGGCCACTCGATCAGGTGCGGGGGGACTTCGCAAGCTGTTGATTTTTAACCGAAATACAATCATGGCTGATCGCATTGCCGAAATGTGCCAATATCAATCGGTCTTCGTAGCCATTGGAGCAGGACACTTGGCAGGTGGTAAAGGGGTTCTGCGGTTTTTAAAACATAAGGGGCTAACTGTCCGTCCTATCCCTTTGTAAACTGGAGGACACGCCAAAAAAAATTAACATTTCTCACGTATCTTTTCGAAACCTACCCCGTATAAAAGAGCATTGTCAAATAGTATAACTAGACCGTTCTCCTACCCCGAATATGGCAAATTAGTAGTATTACATGGGCTGAATTCAAGCACTAAGGCAAGTAAGGGGACAAAGATTGCTAATCTAAACAAACTTACTTGTAAAGGAATCCAAACTCAGCAGCACAAAATTGTAAGCTATTTTCCCCGGTGTACATTAGGAACAAAATACTTTTTAAGAATAGCAACAGTTGGTTAGCTGATCTAGCTTGGGCTATTGTTCTTAAGCGTAGTTAAGTTGGAGATGACCAATTTTGAACATCAACAAACATCTAATCGTGAACGCTCATCCCATGGGACAGAGAATACTGATTCTACTATGTGTCGTTTTTGCCTGGCAATTGCAGGGGCAAAGATCCTCAACCGTAGATGCACCTTACTGGAAAGTAGAGAAGACAGATCCTGATCTTTATTCAGCAGATTTTCCCGCCTTGCGCGAAGCATTGCTTCGCGATAGCCTTCCCAATAAAAGAATAGCCATACCGCTTCCTGGCATCGGTTTGTCAGAGGTTGTATTCAATGAGCATAGCAGTTTCAGTGATGAGTTGAGCCGCCAATTCCCAGGGATTAAAAGCTTCAGGGGAGTGGTTCCAGGTTACAAGGATAGGGAGGTTCGACTTTCTGTTTCCCACAAAAGAATACGCGCCATCTATCTTTGGCCCGGCCAGCGTTTTTTGCTTGAAGAACAGAAAAGCAACCGAACTTCCCTGTATCGATTAGCTTCTATTAAAGATCTCAGGGCCAGAAAGCACTTTGGTCCATTTTGTGCTTTGGGACACGATCATGACGAGGAAGCCCCACCCGTGCAACCGAAAACAAATGGGCGGAGCCGTGGTTTCAATCTGCGCGTTTTTGACATTGTCATCGGAACTACAGGTGAATATGCCCAATATCATGGCGGTTCTGTTACCGATGTAATGGCGGCATTTAATGAAACCCTACTGCATGTCAATGCAGTTTTCGAGACCGAACTGGCGATTCGCTTGCGCCTGGTAGAGAATACGACGCGGATGATCTTTCTAGATCCTGCCACCGATCCCTACACAGAAGGAGATAAGGAGGCCATGTTCCAGGAAAATCAAACTACAGCAGCGCAATATGTTGGCCTAAGCAAGTTTGATGTCGGCCATCTATTCAATACGACATTTGGAGGATTAGCTTCCATTTCCTCTCTATGCAATTACTCCCGTAAGGCAAAAGGTGTAAGTGGACTAGACATCCCAGAAGGTTATTACTTTGATTTGATTGTTTTGCATGAACTAGGTCACCAGTTTGGTGCAAAGCATACACAGAATTCGGATTGCAACATAACTGAAAAGTCAGCCTTTGAGCCCGGAAGTGGATCCACTATCATGAGTTATGCTGGACTTTGTGAACCGAATGTGCAAAGCTTACCAGATGACTATTTCCACAACCAGAGTCTTAAAACCATCACTAGAATTGTCCGCTCAGGGGTAACGGCCTTTTGTGTGGAGAACATCGAAATTGATAACAATGAACCAACGGTCAATGCCGGTCCAAATTATACCATTCCCATCTTGACTCCTTTTGAATTAAAAGGTACGGGCTATGATGCGGACGGAGATCCCATACTCTATAATTGGGAGCAATTTGATCGGGAGTTGGTACAACACCCTCCGCGCCCAGAATATACGGAAGGCCCCGTCTTTCGATCCTATCCTCCGTCTTCTTCGCCCAACAGGATGATTCCTGCCAAGAATTTCTTGATCAATAATGTAGATCCCATTTGGGAGGTTTTACCCTCCGTAAGCCGGCAAGCACATTTCCAGCTTTCGGTGCGAGATAATCATGAAGGGGTGGGGATTTCGGACTATGATGAAATGATCGTAATCTTCAGCGAAGAGGCAGGTCCTTTCCAGGTAGAGCAACCCACACAAGAGGAAGAATTTTGGTTTATTGGTGATTCCATAGATATCGTTTGGGATGTGGCTAATACCGATCAGGAACCCATAAATTGCCAGAAGGTGAATATTCTCATGTCTCAGGATGGCGGAGAAACATTTTCTGTGGTCTTGGCCGAGGAGGTGCCGAACAATGGGCAATTTAGTTTGGTGGTTCCAAATTTACCAGGGACCCAAAATAGAATCAAGATAGAAGCGGTTGATAATATCTTCTTTGATATTTCTAACCATGATTTCATGATCATGGATCTACCGCCGCCATCGGTATCTGTAGAAATAAGCCCAACGGAACAGACGGCTTGCACGAATTTTGGAGTGATGACGTTCCAGTTGACGGCAGAAGCTGCCTGGGGCTTCTCCGCGGACCTGAATGTAGAAGTGCTGGAAAAACCCATAGGGACTGAGGTAGAATTGTCCAACCCCATCTTGGCTGCCGACGGAGCAATTACGGTAGCCCTATTGGAGGAAGGTAATGTGCCCATTGGCACTAGCGAATTGAAAATAAGGCTTACTGGAGGTGATACAGAGATTCTCCTGAATGTCCCCTTGCAATTAGAGGGGCCACCTACCGTTCTGCCTTCTTGGTATACACCCACCAGTGGGATGGAGATTTTTAGTCCTAATGTACTATTGAACTGGAATGTAGTGGAAGAAGCTACGGCTTTTAAAGTAGAATTAGCGACTAGCCCTGCCTTTGGGGCAAGTACGGTACTTTCTACCGAGGTGGAGGATGAATTCTATCTATTCCAAGGGTTAACCAAAGGCCTAGTGTACTACTGGAGAGTAACGGTCATGAACGAATGTGGAGAAGGGGCTAGTACGCCGGTGACCGCTTTTCGATCCTCTAATTTACCAACGATCAATAAAGACATAACCGTAGACGCCTCTACCTTCCCGGCCATTGCCAATGACAGCAGGCCAATTACTGGCGATTACTTGAATGCGACGAGTAGTTGCTGCGGCCCCGAGGAGGTGATTTATACACTCCTTGAATTGCCAACAGCAGGTCAATTGTTCCTAGATGGGGGGCTACTAGGCTTAGGAGCTTCTTTTACACAAGAGCAAGTAGACCAAGGGGACTTGCAATATCTCAGTATGGGGGATCAAGGGGCAAGAGATGCCTTCAGTTTTAGCATACGATCTGAACGGGGTTGGATACTGAGTGAACAGCTGGATATAGAAATTGTCGATACACAGATCAACTTGGTAGATGCCAATCGGGTACTCTGTGGAACCGACGCTGCAGACTATACTTTTATGGTGGAATTGGCGGCTGACGGGATTGAGGTGATTCCCAGTGTGGAGGGATTACCAGAGGGATTGGAGGCTGTTTTTAGTCCATCTATTCTTGCCACTTCTGGAGAAATAAATCTTGAAATTCGCCAAGCCGGAGCTCTAACTGTAGCTGGAGATATCAACTTCCAAGTGAACTTTTCTTTTGGAGAAGTAAGTCAACCTTTTGATTTGGAGCTGGTAATAATTCCAGGAGCAGCTACACCTATACTGACTAGTCCAGAGCTCGGTGCAACCGTTAACCCAGATGCCTTTGATCTTAGCTGGGAAGCAGTGGGCGTAGTATCCAGGTTTATTCTAGAGATTGCAGAAGATAACAGCTTTAGCGATCCCTTATATAGCGATACTTTATCCTTACCGATGTTCTCTTGGGATGAAGCTCTACCAGAAAAGTATATTTCTGGCGGGTATCGGCCATCGGTACCTGTGGCGCAAGCCTACCCGCTGAAGGTAGATTGATCAGGACGGGATTTGAGGAATGCCAAACCTTTACCTTCAAAGATCTGGACTTACAACAGCTCACCGATGGAATCATCTCCATTGATGTGCTTGAGCAAGAAAATGTGAGCCACGTTAGCCTCCCTCGCCTGAGGATGCTTTACCCAAATCCTGCTCAACTTAGTTTGAAGATGATTTCTCCAACCGGTAATGCTGCTACCTTACTGAAAGATCCGGCATGTACAGGCAATCATCTATTGGTTCGGTTAGCAGACAATGCACCCCAGGCCTATGATGAAATTGGAGCGGACTGCCAGTTGGATTTTTATTACTCGATCGCTGGGATTTATCAACCCTATCAGCCTTTTCAAGTATTTAAAGACCTACCTGCCATGGGTACTTGGCAGCTTCAGTTCGAAGATAACGGTAATGCATTAGAGGGGGTAGTCGAGGATCTGGAGGTAGAGATCTGTTCTTTTAATGATGACCCCAAAGTGTTTTCCTTGATTAGAAACCAAACCCTTTGGCTTTATCCAAGACAAACCGCCAAGATAAATGCTAACTTCTTGCAAGCCGATGCTTCAGAAGTTGACCTAGATGAGTTGGTTTTTGTGATAACGGCATTACCAAGCAATGGCAACCTGATGTTGAATGGTGAGGTTTTGCAAGCTGGTGATGAGTTTACGCAGTTGAACATCAACAAAGATCAGCTAACCTATCTCCCGAGTGTTACGAGCAGGACACAAGATCAGTTCTCCTTTATTGTGAAAGCACCGAAGGGGCGTCTGGTAGAGGAGACGGATTTCAATATTGAGATATTAGGCGGCGACTGGTATGCTGAATCTTATGATCATCAGCTATGTTCAGGCCAGGATTCGATGGAGATCAGATTTCATTTGGGTTCGAATATTGGATCTGAGGGGATAAATTTTTCAGTTGATGGACTCCCCAATGGTGTAAGTGCTGAATTTGAAGTCAATGGTACAGCGGAAGAAGTGGTAATGCAGCTGACCGGATTAGGACCATTGGTCAATGCCTTCTATCCGCTAAGCATTACCTTACAGCATGCCAATGGACAACTAACAACCGGGCTTTTGCTGGAGAAAAAACTAGGTCCAGGTTTAGCTTTTCTTATGCAGCCCTATGACGGTACCAAGATTGATGAGAACACCGTCTTCTTAGAATGGTTTGAAACGAATCGAGCGGATCGATACCTGGTAGAAGTGGCTACTAGGCCCACCTTTGGCAATACCACATTCGTTAGTGAAGTAGTGGAAGGAACAAAGTATCAGCTGTTGAATATCCCAGATGGAGCCATCTACTATTGGCGAGTTACTGGGATGAATGACTGCGGAAACGGTATCCCTGCTAAGTCATATGCATTTCAGCGGATGGAACCTCATTGTGAGACTATTTCCAATACACATAGTCCTTCAGTTTTTGGTTTTGAAACAGACGGAGTACCTATCGGGCAAATTTCCATTGACCAAGAATGGCCGATCGGTCGGATCGGAGTCGATAATATGAGAATCTACCATCCCAGAGTAGATCAGGTGACAGGTAGCCTAAGCTCGCCGAATGGGACTCATATCGAACTCTTTGAGCGCCCCTTATTGCTTGGAGATTGCGGCAATGAAACTTTCTTAATGAGTTTTGATGACGATGCCTCTTTGGGGCCGACAGCCTTTCTTAATCTCTGTGATGAATCCACACTTTTCGATGTGAGTGAAACGGTCCAACCCATTCAACCCTTTGCTAATTTTGCAGGGGAAATTGCCACCGGTAACTGGGATCTGTTCCTATCGAACCAGGATGTCGAAGGAGGGATTGGTCTACTGGAACAATGGAGTTTGGAAGTTTGTTTTGATACGCTGCTCGGGCAAGCTAATTATCAGTCGACAGACTTAATAATGGCGATCGGGGATGAGGAAGTGATTACTTCTACAAATTTAGCCACGGAGCTACCGGGAACGGAGTTAAGAGAGATTATCTATATTTTGACGAAACTGCCTGCTTATGGGGAGTTGATTCTAAATGATCGTGTACTTGATATTGGAAGCACCTTTAACCAATTCGATATCAATGAAGGCCGTTTGAGTTATCGACATGGCGGAGACGCCTCCGTACTCTTAGATGATCTAGGCTTTAACATCCATTTTCCCGATGACCTATGGTGGCCGAATCGTTCCCTCAATATTTTACTGGAAACCCCGGAGCCCACTTGGGAGGTATTAGTCACTTCTGATAGTGTTTGCTTGGAGAGCGGTTCAGTGGTTCTGGACGCATTGGTGATGGAACAAACCTACGGTCCGTATTCCTATAGTCTTGATGGTGTAGACTTTCAGTCCAGTCCAATTTTTGCTGGCTTATCACCTGGTACTTTCACGGTCTATCTTCGTTACGGTAATGATCAGATTGCAGAACAATTTGTCGAAGCTAAAGCCTTACAGGCCAGTTATCACTTAGATGAAAAGGACATAGAAGTGATGGCATCAGGTGGATTCCCACCGTATTCTTACCAATTGGATGATGGCGCAGTTCAGGAAAGTCCAGTTTTCCTAAATACCAAAAGTGGGATGCATGAAATCACGGTCATAGATGCACAAGGTTGTACCTATGTATTCCAACTGGAAGTACCCTTTACGGTTTCCGAAGGTACTATAGATTTTCCTTTGCCCCCGTTCTTGCCAGGGCAGGACGACGACCTAGATATGTATGGCCCTGCTTTACCCCAAGGTCAAAGTTCGACTGCGGGAGAATGGACCTTATATCCGAACCCGAGTCGTGGACTGGTGTATTTAGACTGGAGACAACAAGTATTGGCAGAGGGAGATGAGTTGTGGATCGTTAATTCCACCGGCCAGTCCATTCAAAAACTAAGATTAAGTCAAGATCGCGAACATTTGACCCTAGACCTTCGAATGATACCAGCAGGGGTTTATCGCATTTTTCTCAAGCAGTCTACGGCTGTAAGTGTACAAGAAATTGTTATCTATAGATAAACTGAAACACAGACATCTCTCTGCCGTATCTTCGTAAATGGTCTGATAATCAGTAAGTCCATGATTCTGCCTAGGCTATGATGAAAAAAGAATGGGTAGTGCATTTCCCATTTGATTTACATATATTTGAAAGCCATTACAACCAATTGCCTCAACCTGGATATCTTAAATTTTGTTATCTACTCCTTAGATTTGAGATAAACTACCCAACAATTGCATTTAGCTTATTCAAAGCTATTGGTCATCCCAGAACATTGCTAATTCCCAGTACCGTGGCAAATAGCCTTAATTCTATAAGACCATGACAAAAAACATTTATGTAGCGGCAACAAACCAGCACATTGGTAAAACTACCTCAACACTCGGCCTAGTAATGGCTATGAAAAATCAGGGCATCAATGTGGGTTATTGTAAACCTGTTGGACAACAATTTGTAGATCTTGGAGATCTGAAAGTGGACAAAGATGCCTTGCTATTTTCCAAGATCATTGGATTTGATCTAAAAGAGGAAATCCATAGCCCAGTTATCCTAGGGAAAGGGGCCACCGCCGCCTATCTAGATAATCCAAGTGCCTACAACTACCGAGAAAGAATCTCCAAAGCAGCAAAAGTATTATCCAACGATCACGATTGTGTTATCTACGAAGGAACAGGTCACCCTGGAGTAGGGAGTGTCGTAGGCCTTTCGAATGCCGAAGTAGCGAAGATGTTAGACGCCTCTGTAGTGATGATCGTGGAAGGCGGAATTGGAAAAACCATTGACCGTCTCGCGATGAGTCTTTGCGTTTTTCAAAGGCAAAGAGTGCCGATCGTAGGAGTGATCATTAATAAGGTATTACCAGAGAAAATTGAAAAAGTTGAACATTATGTGTGCAGATGGCTTAAGCAAAAGAACCTACCATTGCTTGGTGTACTCCCTTATGATAAAAGCTTGAGTAATCCAATTATGCACTCCATTCGCAAGGCAGTGTACGGAACGACCATCCTAAATGAAGCTCACCTTACCAATCAGGTAGACAATCTAATACCAGGTTCCCTAGTGTCAAATCACGATTTTGCTAAGGAGAAGAATTCTTTGTTGGTAGTTAGTAGTAATCGCCTTTGCAAAGCGGTGCAAAGGATCGAAATGATTTGCGCGCAGAAGGGGATCGAAGAATTTCCCATTTCAGGAGCTATCATTACCGGTGATGGAAGAAGTCCGCGGAACATGTACGAGCGACTCCCTTGTAAAGATTTCTTTGCAAAACACGCTATTCCCGTTGTGACCACACCTCTGGATACGTACGGTTCCGTAGTGAAGATTAGTAATCTAGAGGTGAAGATAAATATCCATACTCCATGGAAAGCCCAACGGGCTATAGACTTAGTTGAAAAGAATATCAATCTGAAGCCGTTGTACCTAGAGGATGTGACTTCATAGCTGACATCAGTACTTGTAGGAAACCCTTTAGGACAAGCGAAAGCAATCAAAGAATAAGCCATTGCCATACCAACTTGGTTTGGCAATGGCTTTTTTTCTTACGTACCAGTCCTTGATGAACTAAGATTTATACATCCCTCAGCACTTGCTGCAAAATTTCCTACCTTAAAGTGTCATTAACCTCATAAATCTAATTTATGTCCTCAAAACAGGAGAAGAAAATCCGGATGCATCTGCAATGCCCCATGCCGAAGCTTGATTTTGATGTGATTACTTTGGGGCATGGGAGTGGAGGACTGTTAACCAATCGCTTGTTGGACAGTGGGGTTTTCGATTTGTTGAAAAACGATTGGCTGGATAAGCGACATGATGGTGCTTTCCTAGAACTAGAAGGGACGACCGCGTTCACAACAGACAGCTTCGTTATTTCTCCTATCTTCTTTCCGGGGGGGAACATTGGAGAGTTGGCCGTAAACGGTACGGTGAATGATCTAGCTATGTGTGGTGCTATTCCTAAATTTCTGTCCTTAAGTTTTATTCTGGAGGAGGGGCTACCTATGCAAGAGTTTTGGGATGTGTTGGTGGCTATTCGTTTTGCTTGCCAAGAAGCTAATGTTCAGGTGGTAACCGGAGATACCAAAGTCGTGGAACGTGGAAAAGGGGATAAGATTTTCATCAATACTACTGGACTCGGGCAGATCCATCCGAAGGCTCAGATTAGCATTGAACAGGTTGAAGTGGGAGACAAAATCATTGTCAGCGGAGACATTGCGACACATGGTATTGCGATCATGTCGGTCCGAGAAGGTTTGGAGTTTGAAACGGATATTGAAAGCGATACTACTAACCTAAATCATACCGTCAAGGAACTACTGGATGAGTTTGGTCAAGACCTGCACTTATTCCGAGATCCGACTCGAGGGGGCATTGCCACCGTGTTGACTGAGATTGCGAGAGATCGAAATGTAGGGGTAGAGCTTTGGCAAAGATTCTTTCCAGTAAATGAGCAGGTTTATGGGGCCTGCGAGATGTTAGGCTTAGACCCCTTGTACGTGGCCAACGAAGGCATTTTTATTATGGTGGTAAAAGCAGATGTGGCTGAGACGGTGCTTGAGCGCCTACAAGGGCTACCTAATGGCAGTAGAGCCGCAATTATCGGTGAAGTCGTGGATGAGCACCCTCGTCAAGTAATACTTCAAAGTAAAATTGGAGGTAGGAGAGTAGTCAGTATGTTGGTGGGGGAGCAGTTGCCACGTATTTGTTGAGGAAAGAAGTTAGGCATTAGATAGCATGTCCGAAGTACCTAGAGATATACAAAACAGAGAGGATATCAATATCATGGTTAGAGCCTTCTACGATCGCCTTCTGAATGATGATCGGATATCTTACCTATTCGGGGAGGTGAAAGGAGAACATCTGGAGGAACACTTTGATATTCTTTGTGATTTCTGGGAAAGCGTATTGTTCTTCACCGGCCAATATAAAAGGAATACTATGCTAAAGCATTTGAGCCTGCATGACAAGCATGCCTTGACCTCCGAACATTTTCAGATCTGGTTGGCCTACTTTAATGAAACTGTAGATGGCTTGTTTCAGGGAGAAAAAAGCCGCTTGGCCAAAGAACGAGCTCATTCTATCGCAGTAATCATGCAGATGAAAATCAAAGAAATGGACCAGTGGGGCTCCTAGTCGAGACCTAGCTACAGCCTTTATGATTAGTCAATCGTATATACCCAATCTGTTTCCGTAGACATACCTTCGTTGTAGCAATAATCATTGGCTACAAACTCCTTGAGGTTCTCCGCCAAGGTAACTCGTTCCTTTACAATTATATGTGCCATTCTCCCACGCGCTTTTTTCGCATTGAAAGAAATGACTTTGTACTGCCCATTCCGGTTTTCACGGAAGTGAATATTGATTAGCCTACCTTGCAATAAGGATGGCTTAATGGCGTGGAAATATTCTTTGGAAGCGAGATTAATGATGGTATCGCCACCGCTTTCAGCGAGATCCCCGTTGATTAAATCAGTGATTCGACGATCCCAGAATTCATAAAGATTCTTCTTTCTACCCTTCTTCAATGGAGTGCCCATTTCCAATCGATAGGCTTGCATTAAATCCAATGGTTTTAGTACACCATACAGACCGGAAAGAATGCGAAGGTGATCTTGAGCGAAGTCCATATCTTCCGCTGAAAAGGTCTCTGCTTCTAAACCTAAATAAACATCTCCCTTAAAAGCCAGGGCAGCGGGCTTGGCATTGTCTGGAGTAAATGGTGTAGCAAAACTCTGGTAGCGCTCTACATTTAGGGCAGCAATATTATCACTGACTTTCATTAGATTCTTTAGCTGGCGAGCCGACTTCTTTTTCAAGACTGCTACCAAGGATTCTGTGTCTGTCATCAGTCTTGGTACACTGTGTGTGGCCGTTTCGACAGGATCTAAGTCTAATGTTTTAGCTGGTGATAATAAGGTGATCATTTCCGCTGCTTTTTATTTCGGACAAAAGTAAGTTCTTGAGGCAAAGATTCAAAATCACAACAGCATAGAGCATGAAAAGTTGTCGACAAGCGTCCTCCTTATCTGCTACTCTGTCGGAATATTGCCTGTCTCTTTTTCACTTTCCCAAACCACAACTGCTGCAATCGTATCTCCATAAATATTGATCGCGGTCCGCATAATATCGAGTGGGCGATCAACAGCTAGAATCACCCCGATGATGAAATCTGCTGCGCTGCCTTTGATACCAATAGCCTCAATCACTATGAAGATCACGACGATTCCTGCCGATGGTACACCTGCCGCTCCGATAGAAGCCAACAGCGCCGTAAAGACCACGATGAACTGCTGAGTAAAGCCTAATTCAAAGCCCAATACTTGCGCGATGAAAAGGGCTCCCACAGCTTCAAAGACCGCACTGGCATCCATATTAATGGTCGCCCCTAGCGGGATAATGAAGTTGGTGATTTTCTTGGGCACGCCAGCATTTTCCTCCACACACTTCATGCTCACCGGCATGGTCGCTAAGGAAGAGGAGGTGGCCAGCGCAGTGATCACCGCATCCCCCATTTGTCTTAGGTGCACGATCGGGTTCTTCCGGGTAAACAGGAACAAGAATAAAGGTTGAATCACAAAAAATACGATTAGAAGAGCGGTACCTAGGGTAATGATATACCAGAATACAGATTTGAAAAAGGATACATCCGTCTGGTTGATGGCCTTGATCACCAGACCAAAGACCCCGATTGGAATTAGAGCAATTACCCAATTGGTAATAACGATCATTACTTCATATACACTTTCGGAGAACCCCAAAAAGTTCTCCTTCATCTTGGGACTAACCCTAGTAAGTGCAATCCCAAAAAGGATGGAAAAGAAGATAATGCTCAACATATTCATGTTGGCTAAGGCTTCTACCGGGTTGCTTGGAATGATATTGACCAAAATCTCAAGAATGCCAGAGGGGCGATTCACTTGTAGTGATAATTCACTGTCGCTACCTACTGGAAGTTCCACATTGATCCCCGGATTGATGAAGTTGAATAACAATAAGCCCACCACGATTGCTGCAAGACTACTGATCATGAAGTAGCCCAAGGTCTTCCATCCGATTCTGCGTAATTCCTCGGACTGCTCAAAGCGAGCTAAGGCATTGATGATGGAAAAAGTAACTAGCGGTACGATGATCATTTTCAAGAGTCGAATAAAAGCGGTACCAATGTATTCAAGGAACTTAAGTTCTTCTCCAAAAAAGATGCCGGCGGGTATGGCTATTACGAAGGATAGAAAGATCAGCCAATGGTGACTGAGACCAAATTTTTTCATACTGAAGGCGAAGTTTGGCTCAAGATAGTTGATTTCTCAGAAGCTGCTTCGATTTGCTGGCGTAAATTGAGGCTTGATAGGTTTGCTCCGATGGCCTATGAAGGTAGATGTACAAATTGAGCAGGAAATTCCCATAGAGAAGGCTTCGGAACCACCTCAATTGATTAAATTCAGACACATCCTAGTTTCACATTGCTAAAAATTATTGCTTTCTTGAGAGAATATAAAACGAAAATCGACTTATGAAAAGGAGAAAGTTCATCGCGGCATCTGCAATGGGTGCACTCGCCACTTCATCGAGCCTACAAGCCCAATCAAAAACTCCGAATCCAATGGCTGATCAGGAAATTCTTGAACTTAGAGTTTATACCATGAACTTTGGTAAAAGTGGTCCTTTCCAGCCATATTTAAAAGAGACTTTGGTTCCTGCTTTGCAAAGAGCGGGGGTGAAGAAATCAATTGCCTTTCGCGAAATGGGGATGAGCCAACCTGGCAAGGTATATTTGCTGCTAGCCTACGCCTCATTTGATCATATGCTGAAGGTACAAGCTAAGCTGAAGAATGATAACGTCTTCAAGAAGGCAAGTGCAGATTATCGGAAAATTCCCTCTGCCAATAAGGTGTACGCTCGTTACAATACTTACCTCATGCAAGCTTTCAGCGGGATGCCTGCCCTAAAGGAACCAGCAGACGCCAGAAAACTTTTTGAGTTGCGGATCTATGAGGGACACAATGATGATGCCGTTTCTCGTAAGGTAGCTATGTTTAATGACGAAGAGCTTCCTGTTTTTCTAGAAACTGGATTAGATCCGGTCTTCTTCGGCAACCTCATTGCTGGACCAGCAATGCCTGCATTGGTCTACATGGTGGCCTTTGACTCTATGGAAGCTCGAGATGCCAATTGGAAGAAGTTTGTAGATCACCCAGAATGGAATCGCATGAAGGTCTTACCCAAATATGCAGATTCAGTTAGTAATATTATTCGCGTTTTTCTAGAGGAAATTGAGCTCTAGCAAATCGCTCTAACCAATATTGTACCTTAGACAATGAAAAAAACTTACACACTACTAATCCTATTCCTCGCCTTCGGTATTTCAGTCCTTTCTGCCCAAGAAAAGCCAGCTATTTGGCAAAAATTGGAAGCCGAAGCTATCATTGACCAAAAGGTCATGATGCCCATGCGGGATGGAGTGCGGCTTTGCACTGACATTTACCGACCTAAAACGGATAAGCCCGTGCCTGTAATCTTCTCTCGAACCCCTTACAACTTCAACACTTGGGGGGATGGAGAGATCCGTTCTCGTACGGCACAGCGGGCTTACGAAGCAGTAAAGAGAGGATATGCCTACGTGGTTCAAAATGAACGTGGACGCTACTTTTCGGAGGGAGAATGGGATATTCTCGGAGTACCATTGACGGATGGATACGATGCCTTTAGCTGGATGAAAGCCCAGCCTTGGTGTAATGGTAAAATTGGAACCTATGGTTGTTCTTCCACTGCTGAGTGGCAGATGGCTGTGGCGGCTTTGGATCACCCTTCCCATGCAGCGATGGTACCTATGGGGTATGGAGCGGGAGTGGGACAGGTGGGAGATTATATGGAGCAGGGTAATTGGTACCGTGGCGGTGCCCAACAGATGTTATTCACGGCCTGGTTATACGGCGTAGAACATGATAAATTCAAGCCACGAATCCCGCCAGGAGCAACGCAAGAAGACCTAATCCGAATTTCGCGTTTCTATGACCTTGCTCCCGAAAACCCTAGAGTGGATATGGCCGAAGCTTTAAGTCATCTTCCGGTTTCTGATATCATAAAGAACATCAATGGTAAGGAAGAGATTTATGATAAGATGATCCGTCGTAAGCCAAATGATCCGGATTGGTACAAGGGGGGGCTATACCACGATGATATGGGCTTTGCAGTTCCTAGTTTTTGGTTTACCTCATGGTATGATGTCTCTATCAGCCCTAATCTTGCCTTGTTCAATCATGTAAGAAATAATATCAAGGATAAGGATGTGGCAGACAATCAGTATCTCGTGATTGCTCCGACCCTACATTGCGCCTACACTCGCGCCACTGAAAATACGATCGTGGGAGAACGCAGCGTGGGTGACGCAAGGTTGAATTACGACGAGCAGATCTACGCTTGGTTCGACCTTTGGTTGAAAGGCGAGAAAAATGATTTCAAGGAAAAGACGCCACGTGTTCAGTACTACACTATGGGTAGCAACAAGTGGCAGCAGGCTGAACAATGGCCACCGAAGGCAGCGGAAATGACTACTTTCTATCTGTCCAGCGGTGGAAGTGCCAATAGCTTATATGGCGATGGCCAACTTCTAAAGGAATCGGCTAAAGTAAAAACTGCGGTAGATAAGTTCACCTATGACCCGATGAACCCGGTAAAGTCCTATGGCGGTAATGTATGCTGTACAGGCAATGCGGTGAGAGGAGGAGCTTTTGATCAGCAGCAGATGGAAACTAGAAGCGATATCCTGGTGTACACCACTCCACCTCTTGAAGAAGGGGTAGAAGTTACGGGATCTATCGAAGCTCAGCTTTTCGTAGGCTCAGATGCAAAGGATACGGACTTTACCATCAAATTGATCGACGTATACCCAGATGGTCGCGCCTACAACCTCGATGAGACGATCCAACGTGCCCGCTACCGAGAAGGATATGACAAAGAGGTATTTATGGAAGAGGGAGAAGTATATGAGATCAATATGACGCCCATGTCAACCAGCAACTACTTCGAAAAAGGACATTCAATCCGAATCGAGATTTCCAGTAGTAATTTCCCTCGCTTCACGCGAAACCTAAATACGGGAGGAAATAATTTCGATGAGAAAGAAGGAGTGGTGGCCAATAATCAGATCCATCATTCCGCTAAATATCCTTCTCAGATTAGATTACCCATTATGAAGAAGGATACTTCTGCTAAGCGCTAGGCTTAGTCACGGGGTGACTCAAAGTCACCCCGTGACTAGCAGCGCTTGCTAAGCTAGAATATCCTTCACCACTTCTCCATGCACATCCGTTAGGCGGAATCGCCGACCTTGGAAGCGGTAAGTGAGCCGCTCATGATCGATACCCAGCAAATGTAGGACAGTAGCTTGAAAATCATGAATGTGCACCGGATCTTGAGCAATATTATATCCAAAATCATCAGTCGCGCCGAAGGAGAATCCAGGTTTAATACCGGCTCCGGCCATCCAGGTGGTAAAGCAACGCGGATGATGATCTCGCCCGTAATTGTCAA
>ENA-UENX01000254-UENX01000254.1-marine-metagenome-genome-assembly--contig:-NODE-254-length-27534-cov-151.423366_pt1 | contig 27534 bp, 18 predicted proteins | sample MGYA00237875_ERZ529327 | MGnify/ENA primary metagenome ERZ529327 (study PRJEB26372, sample SAMN05368347) | marine metagenome | biome: cultured habitat; feature: ocean water; material: water; isolation... | reverse complement strand
TGTCAGACTCAACCTCTATTTTTCTAATAATTTCAGAGCTGATGAGAAATTTTTTATCGGTAAAAAAAAAGCCTCAAAAAATTTGACAGCTTGAGAAAGTAAGCTAGGCTAAAAATGACTAAATAGACCTATATTTTAACTCTCAAAAGTATAATAACTTAAGAAAAAATTATTTTATATATGCTAAAAATTATAAATTTATGGTAAGAAAAAATCAGAATTTACTTTATAAAAACCTGTAATAAAGTATTGATTATCTCATTTTTTATGAGCAAAAACTACTATTTTTTAGAATCCATAATTTTTACTAAAACTGCCATATTAATTTGCAAAAATATGCAATAAAAAATGATTTTATAAAAGTTTAAACCTTCCCTTAAAACAATACTTAAATTTTGATATGAGAATTGCTATTGCCGATATAAACTATCACTAAAATCATGGTTTAAATATTTATTTAACCATCCGAAGTAGAGAAAAAAATCCTCATAAAAGAGACTATAATTGTTACTAATACCACCATAAAACAAAACAAATAATCGAATCAACTGTTTTTTTAATTAAACCCTAAAATAATATTTATATTATATAGCAAATTTAATCTCAATCAGATAAAAGCAAGCCAAATACCAGAGCTAAAGAAGTAATAAATTTGCTATAATATTATCTTGCTAAATATTTAATCCTCATATTTGATTATGGTTTATACTCGTAAAAAATTAAATTTATCCGAGATTCAACTCTCTTATCTAGAATGGCAGCCAAAAGAAAATCAGGATAAAAAACAACCACTTTTATTATTACATGGTTTAGCAGATTCAGCTTTAGTCTGGCTAAACTTAGGAGAATATTTAGCAGATAAATATCATATTGTTGCCCCAGATATGCGCGGTCATGGAGAAAGTGGAAAACCAGAAAGTGGTTATAGTTTTGAGAAAACAATTACCGATTTAGAAGCATTAATGGAGAATTTAAACTGGTCCTCAGCTAATATTTTAGGTCATTCTTGGACAGGAAAATTAGCTTGTATTTGGGCAAAAAAAAATCCAGAAATATTTAAAAGTATGATTTTAGTAGACCCAGTTTTTATTGGGAAAATGCCTGGATTACTTAAAGTTACTTTTCCTATTCTTTATAGAACCTTAGAAACTCTTAAAGGCATGGGTCCATTTAATAGTTTTACTGAGGCAGAAACTCAGGCAAAAGAGTTAGGAAAGTATAGGGGTTGGAGTAAAATTCAACAGATAGTTTTTCGGGAAAGTCTTGAGAAAAAAACTAATGGAAAGTGGGGAAGTAAATTTGTTATTTCTGCTAGGAATGAAATTTTTGAGGAAGTGATGAAAGTTCCTGGTTTAACAGAATATATTGATGTACCAACCTTATTTATTCAACCAGAAAAAGGCGTCAATAAAAACAATCGACAAATGAAACCTTATGCTAAATATTTAAGGAAATTAAAAATAGAAAAAATTCCTGGAAATCATTGGGTATTTTTGGTAGAACCAGAAAAATTTAATCAGAAAGTAGCAGAATTTTTAGAAAGCATTTGATATAATATTTAGGGATAACTAAAAAAATATTTTTAGGAGGTAGAGATTAAAAAAAAATTAGAAGTTAAAAGGAACAGGGAATTATAAAAGAAATATTCAGATATATTTGCCCTTAACTTTTTAACAATTATTCTGCAAAAAATCCTGATTTTTTAGTCATTATCATTCAAAGGATTGTACTTTTTTTCACTCCAACAATGCATTTAACTTTATCTGTAAACGCTTTAATATTTAAATCATCAAGATCTAGGAATAAATAGGTATAGTAATCATATCTACTTTCAACCATTTAATTCTATTGTAATTAATTTTTATCTACTTCAAAATGAACAAACAAAAACAATCAAAATCCCATTTTATTGCACCTAAATTACTCAAAACAATAGAACATGAAACACCAATGAGCAAATTCTATAGAACAGCAACTTATATGAGTCGAATAAACGAAGCAGGTAATATTAATTTAATTTTGGGAGATTCTCATGAAATGCCTTTACCTGGATTTGTTGAAGCTTTACAAAAGAATGCAATAGCGAGTAAAATAGGGTATTATGGCTATAAAATGAATTTACCTGAAACTAGAAAAATTGTCTCTCAGGCACTAAAAAAACATAGAGGAATATCTATTTTACCTGATGATATTTTTATGACAAATGGTACAGTTATCGGTTTAGCAATATGTTTAAAACTATTAGTTCAAGAAGGGGATGAAGTGATTATTAATCTTCCTCCCTGGTTAGGCTATCGCGGAATGATTAATGCAGTAGGTGCTAAATCTGTGGGCATTCCAGTCATGGCTAAAACCTTTGATTTAGACCTAGAAAAAATCGCAAATTCTATTACAGAAAGAACTCGCGCTATTCTAATTAATTCCCCTCATAATCCAACAGGTAAAATATTATCTGAAAAAACATTAGAGAATTTAGGTAATTTATTAACTGAAGCTTCTAAAAATTATGGCAAACCAATTTATTTAATTTCTGATGAAACATTTAGTCGTGTTGTTTTTAATCATCAAAATTGCCCGAGTCCGACACAATTTTATCCCCTTTCTTTTTTAGTATATAGTTATAGCAAGACTTGGATAGCTCCTGGTCAAAGAATAGGTTATATTGCTCTTCCTGAAACTATGCCAGAACGTGAACAGATCAGAAATTTAATTGGTCGATTACAAACCTTATATTTTGGTTGGTGTTTTCCTAGTGCCCTAATGCAATATGCCTTAGAAGATTTGGAAAATTTAAAACTAAATATTAAACATTTACAAGATAAAAGGGATTGGATAATTCAAGAATTACAGAAAATTGGATATGAAGTAAACGTACCACAGGGAACCTTCTTCTTATTAGTAAAATCTCCTTATAAAGATGACTGTGCTTTTGCCGAATTATTAACTAACTATGGAGTATTTGTTTTGCCAGGAACTCCCCAAGAAATTCCTGGTTATTTTCGGATATCTTTGACAGCAAATAAAGATATGCTTACTCAAGCATTGCCAAAATTTAAATTAGCTAGAGAACAAGCAATTATGACCTAAATTAACAATTAAAATTACATTATTTTAAAGAATCATAGTTCCTAGCTAAAGAAAATGTAAAAAAAAATTGATAAATAATATTACTATGTGGTTTATACTTATGAAAAGTGCTATAATATAAATAAAAAAATATCTTGAAAAAACTATTAATCAACTTGTGAATCAAGAAATTGCAGGAGTGAAAAAAAACACAAAAAATTAAAATTACCCTGAATCTTAAAAGTAATTTGTGCTAATAAATCAACTGTTTTTAGGCAAATTTAATTATGCTATAAATTTGAAGCGATCGCCCACTCTTAGATATGCGATCACCTATATTACTTAGTACTATACATAATATACTTGCCTAAAACCTATAACTGAAATCTACTTCTTTCATTCCCTTAACTAGGGCACTTAACCCCATCCCTAATCTGGTTAAATATCTAAAAGCTTTTCATAATAAGCCATAGCTCAATTTTTATTTAAGATGAGACACTCAAACTCAGAAAAAAAAGACAGCAAACTGCCTTCAACTTCCGTAGTAATAGCGATCGCAAAACTTTAGAATTAAATAGCCTTACTATCTCTTTCTCATGAGTTAGCTCCAATGCCCACATCATCTCTTAACAGAAACTTTACACCCCTGAAAAGTTAAACCTACTTAACTTTTAACTTTTGAGCGACAAGATAATTCGAAAACCCTTACCATTACTACGGATATCGGCATGGGCATAAACACGCCCAGCACTCCGGCAATACCTAGAACCGTCAGACCAGTTACCACCACGGAGCAGTCGATAACTATTGCTTCGCCCACTTTCCCAAGCACTTCCGTCGATAGGCGCTCCCTTGTAACTATTATGCCAAACATCCTGACACCATTCCGAGATATTGCCGTGCATATCGTATAAACCAAATGCATTAGGTGGAAAAATTCCTACATCAGTTGTTTCTTGCCGATATTCTCCTTTAGGAGCATCGCCATAAGGATGGTTAGCATTATAGTTAACTAACTCAGACGTTATAGTATCTTGAAAATAGAAAGGAGTAACTGTACCAGCACGACAGGCATATTCCCACTGACTCTCACTCGGCAGCACATAAACGTCCCCAGTTTTTGATGATAGTTTTTGACAAAACTCCGTAGCATCATACCAGTTCACATATTCTACTGGACGACTTTCTCCTTCAAAACTAGAAGGATTATTTCCCATAATAGCTTGATACTGATTTTGAGTAATAGGATATTTACTCATATAAAAGGCTTGAAGAATTACTTCATGTTGTGGACTTTCATTAGAATTTCTTGCCTCTTCATCTTTCGGCGATCCCATTAGAAAACTTCCCCCAGGAACATAAATCATTTCCAACTCAATACCATTGCCCAAGTCTTCAATTTTTTGGCTAGGAAGTTCCAGGGCTTTCGGGGGAATTTCCAGAATAGGAACTTCAGTAATGCTGTTAGTAACATTATCAGATAGGCTCTCCTTTTTATCTTCAGCCAAATCAACCATGCAGCGATTAACTTTAGTCATAAATTCCTGATCCAGAGGTAGTAAATTTTCAGTAACTAGATCAAATTTTTCTTTGCCGTTCTTAGGGAAAAGATAGCGGGAATTTAGCCAAGACTCTAAAGCAAAATCTAACATTTGTTCTGCCCAAATAGGATTAGATAAACGAGCCAAACCAAGAGCAATATCAACAGCAAATTCTGGTACTAACTCAGAGCGGTCTTGTTCCATCGCTCTGAGACTGCCAATATAACTTTCAACCACCATTTTAAATAAGTCTTCTCCCAGACGTTTATCCACCGAAAACTCTGTTTCTAGCTCTGCCAATAACTCTGGCAATTTAGGTGATAAATTAGTATGAATTAAGTAATGGATATCAGTAAATAGAGCAACAATAATATTATGATATGCTCCCAACAAAGCTGATAACTTGTCAAAATCCTCCTGATTAGTTTTGTATTGACGTTCAAACTCTATTCCAGCTAGTTTGTCTTGTTCATATTTTCTGTAAATCTGCAAATTTAACAGATTATCTCCTCCATATTCTTGATCTATTTCTTGTTCATTTACCCCTTGTGCCAGGAGTTTCTGTTTAACATTTGCTTCCCAATGTAAGGCACGTTGAATAGCAAATGCATAGATAATTTTCGGATAATGCAAATGAGAAATTATAGTTTTGTAGAAAGGAGAAACTTCTTGCCCACCACTCCAATAGGCAAGTTGAATATTAATAAATCCTCCATCTACTTCTGATTCTATTAATACTATTGGTTCCGACTTTAACCGACTAAATATAGTTTTTACCGCGCTACCTCCAGCAAAACGATTACTCTCCCAAGCATGGTCTATTAGCTCCGTTGGTCTTTGTTGGTTTTCTACAGGATAATATTTTTGTAGGAAGTTTTTTAAGTATTGAGAAAGACGTTTTTCTACTTGAGGAAATTCTGGTTTAGAAGTTGAATTGATACTCTGAAAACGATCATAATTTACCTCTGGAGGTGCAAGTATTATTTGTATAGGAATAGGATTTCTGTCTTGATGATATTGGAGTATTTGCCAGGGATAATTTTTGAGCGGCCAGTTTTCTAATTCTTTGATTTCTAGGGCAATTTCCCGTTGATATGCTGCGTTCAAATATTGGGTTTCTCGATTATATTGAGATAGTTCAATTTGGACTTTTTTTTGTTGTTTAAATAGCCAGGTTTTAAATTCTTTGTTACTATTAGCTATTTGCATATTTACTATTTTAATAAAATCTTGAAGTTGCCGATTTTTTTGGTATTGGTACTCAGCAATTTTAGCTTGAAATTCTTTACGAGCAACTTCGAGTCTTTGTTGAAATTCTGGATGATTGTGTTGTAACTTAATCTGAGATATAGTACGCATATATTTAATCTCAAATTGAGCAACTATTTGTTTTTCTTGTAATTCTTTTTGATGAGCTAGTTGTTGTCCTTCTAAATTTTTTGGCATAGTTCTACCGAATGCCAAATTAAAGGCATTAACACAGCTATTCCATACGGCAGCTCCGGTAGTAGTAACAAATGGAAGTAAAGGTACAGCCATAATTTTTTTCCTTCTGATAATTATGAATTTTTTTGAAGCTCAAACAGTTTAAGAAATATTGGGTTGCTCCTACAGATAAGCTCCGCTAATAATCCTTAACCCAACCAGAATATGAAGTAAAGTAACTTTAAATGTAACTTTTACGAGCTTTTTCTTGTCGCTTTTACTTGGAATATATGTTTAGAAAAAAAAGTATAAAAATAGGAATAATCAGTGCTATGATTTCTTCTTTCTTTGCTTTCTATATCAACAATATGAACAATAATTATTGGGATTTATCAATTCCTGTAAGCAGCACAACCATTACTTTTTTTTGGTTGATACTTAATCTTTTGTTGTAGTCAGCTAGCTTAACCAAAACTTTGTAAAAGTGGTAGATAGGATAGGAGGTAAATAGTTGCTAGCATCTCAATATTTAACTTAGTATAGCACTAAATGCAAATCAAAAGTGAAAAGTCAACTACCCCAGACCCCCACTAACCCCCAAGGAGAAAAGTCAAAAGTATTTCTCTAACTGAATTTTGACTACGGAAATACTCCGCCAACAGGATTTACCAATGCCCGTCCTCTAAATACATAGTACTATATTTTTAATCAGCTTTAATTAGCTGTTAAAGTTTAAACCTCGTTCTTTGCGGGCATCTTGCCTGCTATCAACATATCTACAGTATAGGTATCTTACCCACAAAGAGACCTTTACAAAAATACCGATTTTAGAATAGCCAGGCAAGAGGCAAGAAAACCTTTTCTGAAGATACCTAACAATGTACTTGAGTGAGATGAAGTTCGCTATAACTTTTAACTTCAGCAGCGCACCCTACTCAACCACAACTACAAAAACTCACGCCCCATATAAGGTTGCAAAACCTCCGGAACTTTCACACTACCATCAACCTGCTGATAATTTTCCAAAATAGCTGCCATAGTTCTCCCGACCGCTAAACCCGAACCATTCAGAGCGTGAACATATTGAGTACCCTTTTTATTTCTTTCCTTAAATCTAATATTCGCCCGACGTGCCTGAAAATCTTTCACATTAGAACAACTAGAAATTTCCCGATAAGTTCCTGATGATGGTAACCAAACTTCTAAATCATAACACTTAGCTGCAGAAAAACCTAAATCTCCACTACACAACTCTAAAATTCTATAAGGTAACTTCAGTGCTTGCAAAATAGCTTCTGCATCTGCCACCAATTTTTGATGTTCCTCTTCAGAGGTCTCAGGATGTACAATTTTTACCATCTCCACCTTATTAAATTGATGTAGTCGGATGAGTCCTCTAGTATCTTTGCCATAAGCCCCAGCTTCTCGGCGAAAACAGGGAGTAAAAGCACAATGATAAATAGGTAGTTGTTCGGCACTCAGAATTTCATCCCGATAAAGATTCATAGTTGAAACTTCCGAGGTAGGTATTAACCAAAGGTCATCTGCAGCACACTTAAAACTTTCCTCCGCAAATTTTGGTAGTTGACCTGTAGCAGTCAAAGACTGACTATTGACTAATAGTGGCGCCATAACCTCAACATAACCAACTTGAATATGACGCTTAAGCATAAATTGAATAATGGCTCGTTCTAATGCTGCACCTGCTCCCATCAAAGCAACAAAACGACTTTGAGCAATTTTTACTCCTCGCTCAAAGTCCATAATGCCTAGTTTTTCTCCTATTTCATAATGAGGTATAATTTTAGGATTTTGAGGAATGTATTCATCACCCCACCGTTTAACTTCTATATTTTCTGCTTCACTTTTTCCTATAGGTGTAGACTCACTAGGTAAATTAGGGAGAGGTAAGAGTAAAGCTTCTATTTTAGCCTTTAGTTCTTTTTCTTCAGGTTCTAGTTCACTGAGTTTAGCTTTGACTTTGTTCCCCTCTTCTTTTAAGGCTTTAATTTCTGTACCTTTAGGGTCACTACCTGATTTAATTTTTTCCCCTACTTGTTTGCCGACTTGGTTACTACGAGCTTGGAGTTGCGATCGCTCTGTTTCTAGTTGTCGCTGTTTTTCATCCAACTCTATAATTGGCTGTAAGTCATACTCTCCACGACGCTTGAGTAATTCTTGTACTATTTGTGGATTTTCTCTAATTTGTCTAATGTCTAACATCGTTTTTCCCTATACCCTTAACTTGTCCCATTTAACAGAATGACTCTGAGAAATACGATTTTAAAGTATAAGTGATATTCTGCCGTTGTAAATTTCCAAAAATTGAATCAAATTATTTTTCTTCACCAAAAATTTTTTTTTCGATCTAAATTTTATGATATGATAATGAATCTTAAGGTCTAATTATAATTTTATTAATTTTCCCAACAGTAAAATATGAGATTTGTATATCCATTGACAACTACATTATTAACAGTATTTTGGTTAACAATTCCAGTATTTGCTCAGTCTAAGTCTAATTCTATGGAACGGATCAAAACTATTCAGCGTTTATTATCTACTTATGAATGTCCTAGTTGTGATTTGAGGGAAGCTGACTTAAGCGAAGCTGATTTAAGTGAAGCAAACTTACTAGGAGCTAATTTACAAAAAGCTAACTTAAAAAATACTAACTTGCGAGGAGCAATTTTAAGCAGTGCAAATTTAATTGAGGCAAATTTAGCAGGAGCTAATTTATCAGGTGCAATTATGCACAGTACAACTATGCGACTGGCTAATCTCAGAGATGCTGACTTATCTTGGGCTGACTTATACCAAGCATATCTTAAGCAGGCCAAGTTAAATGGAGCTAATTTATATAATGCAAATCTTAATGAAGCTAAATTAGACCAGACTGATTTTTGTGACGCTACTTTACCTAATGGTAAAATCAAAAATTGTTAATCAAAATCAATGTTCAATAACTTAATTAGTGTAAAAGTGTAAAAATTTACTAATTTTTTAGGTATAAGCTAAAAGTCATGTTTATTTTATATTTTCTGTTGTTTTTTGGCTATTGCTTATTCCCTTTGACAAAAATTGAATATATATAATTGAAATACTCAACAGCTTAATTCTAAGTAAAAGAAGAAATCACAGAAATTTCATCAATTACTTTAATACGTCCTTTACAAATAGATCGAAGTAGCCGGTTAACTGAAAGCTTTTCGTCTTCTGCCAAAGAATCATCAAATATAGCTGCCATTAATCCATAACGGTCAGCCAAAGTAATATATCCTGTGGAATTAGCATTAGCAAAAAGGTCTCCTAATGCAAATGGTAATAGATGAATAGGAGGTTCTATATACATAACAATTATCTTTATATTCTACATTTATATTATCATTGATAATTTATTATTACATGGTGATATAAACTTAAAACAATAAGGGATCATAATTACAATATTTAATGATCATAATCACAATGACTGTTTGATTTTAAATAGAAAGAGTGACTTAGATAGTATTAGTGACAAGTTAAGCTTGTAAGTCTTTTGTAAATAGGGCTGGAGAACATTCTTGAAAAAAAATTGGTCAGCTCCTAGTTGAAGCTCAAGAAAAGGTGCGTTAATTAATTTAACATTTTGTTTTCGCTGCTCTGCTATTTAATAATTCCTAACTATTGATTTTGAGGGTCAGCAAAATATTTAATAAGGTCTTTGGTCTTGCTTTTTTGGTAAGCCCTAGTCAAAAAATAAAGACCACGATAAATCATATAATCATGAGATTTTATCCAAGGCTATAGAAAATTCATCGGTTACGGCATTACCTCAATTTACACTCAAAAGCATAAAATAACCAGGTCGCCCAAACTTGTAACTTAAAATTAATAGATAAATTAATAGACTAAATATTACATAAATAGATGTGGCATATTATTTGGAAATAGTATAGTAGTAGACTGAAACATATAAGATTGTGTGATTAATATATAATATGCCTTAAAATGTAGCAAAATACCCTTAGAGTAACCCCAGCACAATCAAGTTAGGGGGAGAGGTGTGTTAGGCTTCACTTCCTTCTATAAAAGCCTACATTTTTAGGGTTGTCAGGTTTAGTAGTTGACTAACAAAGCTCAAACTATGCAGAGCAATTCTTTTATATCTATAATTATTACTTATGTCAAGGTTTTACCATTTTTACCAGAAGCAAATTCTAGTTTAAATTGTTGTTGGGAATTAAGGAAGAAAATGACTAAAAACCTTATCAATTAAGATTTACCGACATTTAAAATCATAAAATCCTGAAATTCTTATATAGTAAGCTTTTGAGGATTTGAAAATTTCCCACACTCAATGACTCTATTAGATATCTCCTCCGAAAGGTTTTTAAGCCCTTACCTCGCCGTCTCCAAATCTGCATTTTTGGAGAAGTCTACTTACTGGAAATAAACCAGCCCTAAAATCTAACCCTCAAAATTAAGCTGTGTCCTACTACTAGTATACATAATTCTCAGGAGATTCTGAAATTCTTATTCCTTAGTCAGGACAATAATTTAACTTTTGACTTAGTATATAATTCTAATTTAATTAGTAATGGAAGTCAACTTAAAATATCTATTATACCCTTTCTCGGAAGTTAAAAGTTGACAAAGTTGTGCTCAAGAAGTTAAAATAATATTAAGATAAAAACAGTCAGCCTAATCTGGCCATAAAAGCACAGCAAAGGTGCTGCTAGAGCGGAGGAACCAAAAATTAGGGGCTTATCTCTGAATAAAAGTCTTTATCTAAGATTAATAAATTTAAAGATGTAGAGAAGGGCATCTCTCAGCCCTAGCCCGTCAGCTAACTTCGTAGGCATTGAGAGGAGAATGAAGAGTCAACTTTCTATAACAATTAGACAGATTGTCGATTCAAAATCCTTAGTTTGTATAGGTCTGATTGGTTGCGTTTAATAAATTGACTCTGACGATATAGAAAAATGGCAGAAAAACTGAATAATTCCCTTTTTGCAAGGCTTGCTATAGTTATTTCAATACCTAAAGAAGTTGTATGTTGCTTTGCTGCGCTGGACTTAATTTTATTGTCGGTATTAGGATTTCTTTGGACAATCATATTGTGGTCTATCGTTAATACCTTTTTCACAACATCTATACCTAGTCCTTGTTTACCAACAGTTATCAACACAGTTATAAGTGTTTCTAAGGTTTTAAGAGAATACTTAGAAGTGGCGCAAGCTTTCTGGAATTGCTGCACAATAAATCACTGTATAAGTAACTTGTCTGTTCCTGAAGTTGTTCCGAAATTTGAGAAAACCTATGTATCTGTTTAGTATTGACTATCTAAATTGTAATAGGTGCTCTCAAGTAAGAAGTGATATCATCAGTGCTTAGACTGTTTATTTTACTGCATTTGTTTGAAATAAATATCATTTTCGGGAGATAAGGTGCAGGAGGTGCAGGGAAGATAGGGATAGGGTTAAATCTTAAATTAAGTATCAAATAGAATTGTAGCTTTATAATTAAAAAAACCTTGTCACGTAATATTTTTTTCCAAAATGACGAATATCTCTGGTAGTCAAACAACTTTCATTGAGAAAAATGGCTAATAGCGATCGCTGAGACAGATAAAGTAAATCTTTCATTGCGCAGACAGCAGGTAATGGTTGTTCCACAAAACAACCTCAACTGTCGCCAACCAGTCACAAATTTTTACAGCATCTTCCAAACTCCAGCCTCCATTTACATCTACGTATAATACTGTATATGAGGGTTGCTTTCTCTTGAAGTGCTATTAACATTGCTTGATATGCTTCAATACTTTCAGGAGTGCCTAATTTAACTTTTAACATCCGCACATCAATAAATTTTAGTCAGTTTCGCACTCCCTATTTAGCAATTTCGGGGATACTGATACCAATAGTAACTGGGCTGGGAACAATGCGATCGCTTTCTAATCTCCAAAGTCGCCATAAAGGCCACCCTATTTTTTTCCTACCCAGTCATGCAAGGTAATATCAATAACTGCTAAGGATGCTGATAGTATTTGTAATTCTGTTAAGACTTGCTCAATTTGTTTCTGCTCAAGAGAATTAAACTTTTCTAGAGCATAGATAACTTATTGTATAGCTTGCTATATAGTTGTAGTAGGTGATAGTTTTTCTCCTACTGAAAATGGTGAAGCTTCTCTCCAACCTTCGATATTTTTTTGTTGTATTTTTACCAAAACATTGTTACTCTCAGCAGTAGTTCCTTGACTAATAGTTAAAATAAATATTTTATGAAAAGTAAATGTTTAAAGATTAATTGGCAACCATTAAGTACCGGAGTATAAGTAAAATTAATTTTGAGTAAAAATTTAGCTATCAGCTATGAGTTATTAACTGACTATTAGCACTCATTTATATATTAAATTTTAGTAGGTTTGGTGCTTTAAGCTTTCAGGTTAACAGCAGAAATTATAAGATAAAAAAAAATGATTGAACTCAAAAGTTATTGAGATTCAAAAGTGTGAGCAAAATAAATTAATTTTACAGTAAAATTTTATCAATTAATTTTTCAACCTAAAACCTAAAACCTAAAACCTAAAACTTGAACATAATTACTAATCGGGACGTTGTATGTAACTTCCCTAACTACTCTCTACTACCTACTCCCTAATCCCTATTATGAAAAATAACCAAAATTTTTGGCAAGTAATCTTGAATTTGAGCTTAATTACAATTGTTTTACTTTGGATTAATGATGCAGCAGCAGAAAACCTTGCTGAGAGAATCGGTAATTTTCCTAACTGGGAAAATAAACCATTAATTAGTGCTCCTAAAACAGATTTAATTTATCCAGACTGGATGGCAGGAAATTGGAATGTAGAAAGTACTTTAATAGATATGGTCGCTCCATTAGCTCCAAAAATTATTACACCAGGTTTTGAAAAAAATCGTCAATATTTGTATCAACCAGTAAATTTTCAAGTTAAATTTATTAAGCTTAAATCAAGCTTAAATACCAAAGAAATATCGGAACAAAAATTAATAAATTTTCCTACATCTTGGTCTTCTGTGATTAATAATAACAAAATTGAAAAATTAGATTTACCTCCAGAAGCAGTTATCGCTGACCGAGAATTTAATGGGTTGAATATTGGCAAAGCATTTTTAGGTGATGATGCCATTTTATCTGTTAAAATCAACCAATATAATCCTAATCGTCAGACAACTATTTTAGCAGATAATTTAGAGTTAGTTTCAATTATTACTAGTCGCGCTAGCGAACAATTAAACCCAGATAATTTTATTACCTGTGAAATAACTCAACAGTTATTTCAGGGGGAGAAAATGATTTATTTAAATGAGGTAGAAACAACTACAGATTATCATCATATTATTGATGAATATCAAGGAGAAATAATTGAGGCAAATCAGATAACAGCAATTTATTTATCTCCTCAAGATCCTAATTATTTTTTAGTAGCAAATCACCCTGTAGCATTGTATCGTTATCAATTAAGATTATCTGCTGTTCAATAAAACTTATAAAAATTCCTAATTTAGGGTAATACAGTTCAGTTCAGTTAAGGATTTTTTTGCCATTCTCTAATCTGAAAAGTTCATCTAATGGTTCCAGACTTTATGAGTTTTCACTATCAACAATGTCTGTAATTTTTGTTGCTGCTGAATTATTAACTATGTTCAAATAATATTTTATCTAAATATTGGTAAAAGATCCGCGCTCTCGACATATTGGTGATAGAGTCGAATAGAGCTTAAGTTAGAATTTACTCTATATAAATTGTTAGCCATAGGAGAAGTTAATTCACCTATTTGTCCAATACAATCACCAAATTGTTGCCAATATTGAATTGTTGACAAGGAAGGGTTCAGTAATACATAAGCAGACTTTGTAGATGGTTTCAATAGTGGGATTTTTATTCATAGTTTTTATCCCTATTTCTTTCTGAAGTAGGTAAGTTTGATGGAGTGTTTCTACAATGTTTTGTTGATAATATATGAGGTCATTCTGAAAAGCTTTATAATCAAGCATTGATGGCGAACCAAAAGCAATAGCTAAATGCCCTATGCTTACCATTGATTAAATTATTTATTAGCATTTATTCTGTTAATAAATATCTCCAAGAATAAAAAATAAAATTAATTATCGTACAGAAATAATCAATTATTTTCCACTACTAATAAATACTATTTTATTCTAGTAAAACCTATCGTGGGAGTTAGTTTGGGAGGTGTGGTTCGGTGAGGGAGTATAAACAGTGAATTCTACCTATATGGTCATATTTTATCCCTACAGTTCCTACACCCTCTTTTCTAAAAATGTCTAATAATTCATTTGTCCGCTAACAACAAATAGTTCTTTTTCTCTGTTATTTCGCATAACTTTGAATAGCAATTTTTCACCTACACCACTATTTTCAACTTTTCTCTGTAACTGTTCAGCACTAAATACTGATTGATTGTCAATTTCTATAATTACATCTCCTATGCGCATCCCTGATTTTTCCGCTGGAGTACCAGGCAATATTCTCGTTACTAAAACTCCTTTTACTTCTGGCAAAATTAAAACAGAATTGGGGTCACTATTATTTTCTTTAGCAATTTCTGGATTTAGAGTAATCATCTGAATGCCAATAAAAGGATGAGGTACTTGTTCTCCACGAACTAATATATCTTTAATTTCTTTAGCTTTATTTATAGGAATAGCAAAACCAATACCCATAGCATCAGCTCTAATTGCAGTATTAATTCCAATTACTTCACCCCTATCATTCAACAACGGACCCCCGGAATTTCCTGGGTTAATTGCTGCGTCAGTTTGAATAAAATCTAGTCTCTTATCAGGAATTCCTATTGCTGAACTAGGACGTTTTAAAGTACTAATAATTCCTAAAGTAACAGTGTTATTAAATCCTAGAGGATTTCCTACTGCTATTGCCCAATCTCCTACTTGTATTAAATTAGAATCACCTAAAATTGCTACTGGTAAAATCTCATCTTTTGTATCAACTTTAACTACTGCTAAATCTGTAATTTCATCTGTTCCTTTTACTTCCCCAATAAATTGTCTACCATCATTTAAAGTTACAGTAACTTTGTCAGCTTTATTGACTACATGAGCATTGGTTAAAATTATGCCTTTCGAGTCAACAATAAAACCGGAACCTTGACCTCTTAACAATTCTTTTGAAGGTGGTTGAATCCTTAAGTTTTCATCAAAGAAACGATCAAAAAATGGGTCTTCAAAAAAATTATTATTGGGACGGGTAACTAGTCTTTCTGTGTCAATTCTAACTACAGCTAAATCAACTTTATTTACTGCTTCTGTGACAAAGCTATTACTATTTCTAGTCTTGATATTTTCTGGTATAGTTTGTAATGCTACTAATTGAGTATTTGATAACCCGTTAAATACTTTAGAATCTGCCATTGCTGGTACTGCTGAGAAACAAGCAAATATAAAACTCAAAGCTATAAAAATGGACAATATTTGAGCCTTAATTTTGGTACTTATTCGACAAAAATTTAACAATTTCATAGTATTCACATTTGAATGTGTTAAGTTTGGTGTTATAATATAGTTAACAATATATTATTATAATATAAATAAGTTTATGGTGATATCTAACAAACAAAAAAAACAGATTGGTAGTCATACACTTGAGAAAGATATAATTTCTGAAGATCACCATCATTCTTCTGCTCATCCTCATGTTCACAGTGAAGAATCTCTGAAACGTCTGATAAATAGATTATCGAGAATTGAAGGGCACGTTAGAGGGATTAAAACTATGATCAAAGATCATCGGGCTTGTCCTGATGTTTTAATACAAATAGCTGCAGTTCGTGGTGCTTTAGACCGAGTAGCTCGTATAGTTTTAGATAATCATTTATCTGATTGTATTGTTCGGGCAAATCAAGATGGAGATATTGATGTTGAAATTGCTGCTTTAAAGTCGGCTTTAGATAGATTTTTACCCTAAATTATTTTCACTTAAATTCTATCCATAGTTCTAGAATAACTTATAAATACTAATCACTAAATTTATCAATAATTATAGTTAGATAAATATATAAAAAAATACAATTTATTAAAAGCATTATCACCTTAAATAAAATAGCATTTTGGTTACTTTGGATAGGTTTTAGTCTTTATGCTTTTCTTCTTGCACTCCCTATTCAACCGGATACTTTAGAATTAATCTAAAAATTGGCAACAGGTGAATGGGAAAATATTAATCCTTTGATTGTATCTCTATTCAATATTATAGGAATATGGTCTCTAATTTATAGTTGTTTGTTATTATCTGATGGTAGAGGACAAAAAGTACCAGCATGGTTATTTTCTACATTATCATTTGGAGTCGGAGAATTTGCTATTTTACCCTATTTAGGATTGCGTCAACCTAATTCAATTTTTTCTGGTAAAAAGAATTTATTTTTGAATATCTTAGACTCTCTAATTTTAGGAATTGCTTTAGGGTTAGGTACGATTTTTTTACTAATATACAGTTTTAAAAGTGGTGAATGGGCAGATTTTATTCGACAGTGGCAAAGTAGTAGATTTATTCATGTAATGAGTTTAGATTTTTGTATGTTGTGCTTATTATTTCTAACTATTTTATGAGCAGATTTTATTCGACAGTGGCAAAGTAGTAGATTTATTCATGTAATGAGTTTAGATTTTTGTATGTTGTGCTTATTATTTCTAACTATTTTAGAGGATGATATGAGTAGACAACGAAAGCATAAAACCTCATCTGAACTATTTTTCTGATTGAGTTGTACCACAGCTACTATTGTTAGCCCACGTTATTTTTTATTCTTTTTCAACGATTGGTTTATCAGGCTTAAAATGTATTCCATTTCTTCGTCTGTCCGCATTACAATTTCATAGTCGCCATTTCCCCAATGTCCGACCGAAGAAACGTCTCTTGCAATTTCTTTTGGGTCGTTAAGGTCGCCTTGTTGTAAATTCAACCACATTTTCAAAGCGTTCTTTTGAATGTGAATGTCCACTACATTATAACCTGATACAAAAGCAATGTATTTTTTCTTTGGTTTTACTTCTAATTCGTCAAGGTTTAAAATGGCACTTTTAAATTTCTCATAAAGTTCCTTTGTCTCTTCTGTTCCTTTATCTAAATGCTCGTCTTCTGTGTAAACTTTGATTTCCTTGGCTACTTTTTCAATCGTTTCATCTTGTCGGCTAATTGTCTTTACACTTTCCTGAGCACCTGAAGTTTTTATTTGTTTGTAGTTAACCGTTTGATTTTCGTAACGCTTTATTTCCCAAAGTTCAATCGGCAAGTCTTTAAAATTGATTGCTTCTTTTTGATAAGTCGTAAATGAAGGAGAAATAAAAATCACTCTCGACTGCGACCAATCAACGTCATTTCGTTTTAAAGTCTCTTTTGAATTTTCATTGTATTCAAGAATGAAGTCCGCTTTGTTGTTCAGCATTAAAGACAAATAGGCGTATCCTTGGTCAATTAGGCTAAAGTTCTTGTCTCGTTTATATTCGATAATCACAAAAGTTCCTGCGTCTTTGTCGAATGCTAAAGTGTCGATCCGAAAATTATTCAAGCTGAATTCAGACTTCACAAAGTCAAGTCCGAAAATTGATTTCAGGTTTTTTTCTGTAAGGGATTGAATATCTTTTTCAAGTTTAAAAGGTTGTTCCTTTATGTTTGCAAGTCGCTCGTTATTTTCTATTTTAAATAGTGCCATTTATATCTTTCGTATCGTTTTTCTAATGTTGGCTAATGACTAGATATAGCACGAGCCTCTAGCCTTTGTAAATTCCGATGAAGTTAGCGAATTTGCCGGAGCGATAAAAGTGGTAGAAAGAAAAGAGGAATTAAAAAAAATCTTTGGTATTGGGTAGCATTAGTTCCTCTTTTAGGCCAGTTAATTTATTTGTCTTTTCGTTCACCTTTATTATTAACAGATATCTCTACAGTATCAGATTAACAGAAAGCTACTGCAAATTAATAAAAGAGTCAGAAATTACGAATGGAGAAGAAACTAGAATAAATCCTTACGAATTTATTTTAGTTCCTATCGGTATTTATTTTATTCACCTTCTCGTTTTTCAACAACTTTATAAACCTATAATTGGCTGTTGTTTGCCTTTCAATTTATTAAAATGATAGCTTTTATATATTAAGATATGAATTGAGTCATAAATTAACAATTTTTAAGTAATAAGAAACAAAAAATTGATTTTATTAAGGATATTTATTTTGTCTAATTTATAAGAAAAAACTGATTTAAGTTAGCTTATTAGCAAAATTAAAAAATAGTTAGAAAGTACGAATAAAAACTAATCAACTTTTTTAGTGAAAATGACAGAATTAGAGCGCTAAGTTACTTTTTATAAAGAAAAAAATCGGTGAATTTAAAAGCCAAGGTCAAACTGAACTTAAAGTGGAGGTTTTGAATATCGCTGCTCTTAAGTTGGGAGAGCTAAAAATGGTGAAAAATTTATAGGAAAGTGACACCGTGAAGAAGTACATAAAAGAAAATTAACTCTGACTTCAGCTATTGGTTTGAGGCAAGAAGTGTGGGAGTTTTTAGAACTATATGTACAGAAAAAAATCTAAATAACAACTCCTAAAATAGTTTTTTAAGGTAATGATGACAGTATCTAAATGATTTAATTATGGAAAAATTAAAATTAACATTTATTGGTTTGAGGCAAGAAGTGTGGGAGTTTTTAGAACTATATGTACAGAAAAAAATCTAAATAACAACTCCTAAAATAGTTTTTTAAGGTAATGATGACAGTATATAAATGGTTTAATTATGGAAAAATTTAAGTTAACATTATCTGGAATTGATTGGATAAAGTTTTTAATTTGTGCTGATAAATATAAGTGTTAAGAATCTATATTACCCTTTTAAGACGGTAATGAGGGTACTAATTTATTTACTGTATTTAATTTTCTCAATACTTTTAATTCTAAGTATAAGCGTAGTGATAAAGATAATTTGAATTAGATAGTAGCACAGAATATTTTTCATAAATATTAGCTCTATTTTCATCTAAAGATAGGAGAAAATATTGGATCTAACTTTATCTAGTTTTGTTTCCAGGGAAAATTAAAGGCGCGTCAGATAAAAAATTTAAAAAAGTTGGTTTATTGAAAGATTGATATATCCTAATTCAGTATGATTATGATATAATTTAAAGGTATAGGGATATTTAATATTCTTGGGAGTTAATTTACAATAGTCAATACTTTATAGCAAAAATAGTTAGTTTTTCATATTCGATAATTTAGACAAATTCATAATATTTATAAGAACAAAAGTATAAGCATAGTGAAAGATTACTAATATCATCTAAAGTATAAAATAATAATCATTTAGAACTTAATAACCCGAACAAATTATATGCAAAAGTATTGAAGATAAATTTTTAAAAGTAGTATATTTATTGCATCAATATATGAAAGTAAAAAAAGCTATTATCAAGCATATTTTTTGACTTCCATAATATGCATCAAACTCTTGAGAAAAGACAGTATTTATTATTTAAAATAATAGTAGATATTCAAAATAATAGTCATAAGTATATGTCTTTATCTAAAAAAAGTAATGACTTAATCAAGTTAATTTATAGGTAGAAAAGAGTAGAGTACATATTTTTTGAATTTATAGAATAGATAAACAAGTGAGAAAGTTTATATTGAAGCTTTAAATATTTGATTGTCAAAGCAAAAAGATAATAATTTAAAAATATAAATGCTCCAAGAAAAAATTGATATCCTCAATAAAGTGAATCTTAATTTCAATAAATGTTAGAAAAATATTGATTATTGAGGTACCTTTGATCGTCAAAGTTTTTGAGTGATTTTTGATATAAAAATTATTCCATTTTCAAATAAAGCTGTTTATTTGTGTTCGACTACTTAGTGGTATTTAATTTGCTTCACATTCCCGTTTTGTGACATCATGTCTGTACTGAAACATATTCTCTAGTCGAGAGTTTACCCACCAACCCAAAAAAGACTCTGCCAACCATTCTCCAGGTAAAGAAAATGCGATCGCATCAGTTAACTTAGTCTGCCCATTTTCCTCACTAAACTGGTGACGATGAGTCCAACTTGCCATTGGACCTTCTTTTTGCTCATCAGTAAATAGACGATATTCTTCATATTCTGTATGTGTGGCCACCCACTTAACAGGAATTGGACCAAGCCAAATAATAAACTCTGATATAGCCCCTATTTCCAGTCCACCTTGATGACGAATAATTTGGACTGGTTGCCAAGGTGGGGTAAGTCTTTGCAGAATATCGGAACGTTCGTGGAATTTCCAAACCACCTCAACTGGAGCATTAATTAAAGTTGAATAGCGAAAGTGTAACATTTTTAAACCTCTGACTCAATTCATCTTTTTTTTAGGCTGTATTTTTATTTGCCCATTAATATAAAATTTGGTTGTACAGTAATCATAAAATTACTTCCTCTTAACAAATATTTTTTTATGAAAACTAACTTAAAAGTTCATGTTATTCAAATCTTTCCTTAACTCTAAATATTGACTGATAAGCAATACTGTAAGTAATTATCTTCATTTTATTAAAATAGGATTATTATACTTTATTATATATTTAAAATAAAAATATTTTTTGCTTATCCTATCTTGTAGAAACCAACTTAATTATAGCCATAAAAAAAACATATTAACAATAAATTACAATTAGTTGCAATAGTTTTAACTGTGTTATTAAGTAATTGTCAATTTGCAAAGGCAACATATTCTGCAACACTTGAGTTTTTCAATGAAGCTAATTTTTAGAGTAGCACAACTAAGCTCACTAAAATTACTTTTGATGATATTTATACTAGTATTGGGTGCTTCAAGATCACAAAGAATATCAGTTACCCAAAGTGATTTATTGGCGATGAATATCAACCATCTTGGTCATAGAAGTTTTCTTGATATAACCTAAGCAGATAAAAATTGAGCAATTATAATAATAAAGTTTTCTACCTTCTACCTTCTAGCTTCTTACTTATTCCTTGTCAAAACAGTCGCCTCAGCCAAATGCTTTTTCAAAGTTGACTCAGATAAAGGACCTTGAATATGATTCCAAGGCAAAATTTCTTCTAATTCCCAATCATTAAAAACATAAAAATCTAAATCTGGTAACTTACCACGCAACTCCTTAAAAGCTCTCTTATAACTACCCAAAGAATCTCCATAATTTCTCACCAATTCTAACAAAAAAGATAACCTTCTATCCCCTCTAGAAATCAACCCTTGAATCACCGACCATTTATAACTTTCTGGTCGAAAATCTATTCCCTTTGAGCGTAATTTTTTCTCCAGAAATCTTAACCGTTTTTCTGACTGATAATTTACCCCAAACCATTGAAAAGGAGTATGAGATTTCGGCACAAAAGTGCTACAACCTAAACTTAACCTTAACCCAGGAACAGCTTTTTTCAAAGTTAATATCATCTCCACAGTAGCATCTAAATCTTCTTCTTCTTCTCCCGGTAAACCCACCATTCCATAAAACTTAATACCTTTTAGACCACCAGCCTTAGCATTAATAGCAGCTTGAATAATTTCTTCATTTTCTAACTTTTTATTGATAATTTTTCGGAGGCGATCGCTACCACTTTCTATAGCAATTGTAATCGACTTTGTATCTCTATTAGCTAAAATTTTTGCCAACTTTTCTGTCACTGTATTTGTTCTTACCGATGCAATACTCAACCGAATATCATCATATTTTGATTGGGATAAATAATCTAATAAACTTTCAAATTCAGGATGTTGAGTTACTGAAGCACCCAATAAACCTAAACGTTTTGTCACATTTAATCCCCTAGCGATCGCCGGGATTAAAGACTCCTCTAAACTAGCACTTCTAAATGGCAAAGTCAGATAACTTGCCAAACAAAAACGGCACATTTCGGGGCAACTTCTTACCACTTCTACCATAAAAATATTTTCCCAAGCTGCCTTTTCAGTAACAACAGTAGAAGCAGATAAAGTATTACCTCTGTAAGTTTGTTTTTGTACCACAGTAGGAATATCTTTATCTATAGGTTCAATAGATTTAATACTACCATCCATACTTTGATAAGTTACTTCATAAAGACTAGGAATATAAACCCCAGGTACTTGAGATAAATGTTTTAATTGTACTTGTTTTTCAGCACCTCTAACTTCCTTATAAGCTTCAATAAAATATCCCAATAAATTTTCCCCATCCCCCAGTAAAATTACATCAAAAAAATCAGCAAAAGGTTCAGGATTAGCTGTTAAAACTGGTCCCCCACCAAATATTATTGGATAATTTCTTGCCCAACGATTTTTAGCTCTAATAGGAATTTCAAAATACTCCAGAATATTGAAAATATTAACATAATCAAGTTCCCAGGAAAGAGAAAAACCGAATAATTCTGCTTGTTTTGGGAGAGGTTCATTAATATCAGTAAATAAACGACTAACTTGTATATCGGAACGCATAGCTAAAGTTGCCCAAACAACCTGATAACCAAGGCTAGTTATTCCTACACTATATTCATTTGGAAAAGCAAAAATAATTGGTATAGCATTATATTCAGGGATAGCCGGAGTAAAGAGTAAACTTTCAGTATTAAATAGATTATTAGACATATTTAAATAGTTATTATTTATGAGTTTATACAAATTTAAAACATACTAAACCAACCTTTTTTATAGTTATATCATACCTAAATTTTGCCAGGCATAAAAATCAAATAAAGAGCTGGAATATTCCCTATAACCTACCCTGTAATATAAAATATTTTCAACTTTGGTATAATTTATCAGAGGTATAGTTAGGGTATTTAAAACCTTAACTAATTAATTATGGCTGTGTAAGCATTCATCTCTCATCAATAAGACTCTGGTTTTATAGTAATACCAATTTTCTCAATTAGCTAGAGATATAATGCCGTTGAATAATATTTAGTTATGGCTCAATTAATACAGCTTTTATTTTTTATCTAAACTAAAAGTAATAGCTGATAATTTAAAACGCAGTTTCTTTCTAAGAGTCTAGCTGAATGCTGAATGCTTACCTGACTATTTCTAAAAAATTACTTTCAATAATAATATAAATTTTATCAAAGTAAAAATTAAATTTATTTTTCTTAACTCACTATCTATTTTTGCTTCTACTCTTTATTAATCACTGATATGATCAGTATACCAATTTCATCAACTTAAGTGACATTACTTATCTCATACAGAACAGTAATTATTCTCCTAATTTGGCATCTATAACTTTAATCTATTTCCTTATATCTGTTAATTAGTTTTTGTACTTTTGCTAATGCTAAGTATTTAAAGGTATATATATTTCGATTGGCTTTTACTACCATACAGTGCATTTATCTGTTAAACCCAATCTCTTATCAGCTCTTGCACTTGCTTTATTTCTGATTTTTTTTATTCTTAGATACTTTCGATTTAATAATTAGCTTTTTTTGCTGACTCAACCCGCACACTATTTATTAATATATTTTGTCTATTTTATTCATAAATTTTTTCAAGTGTTTTGAAACTTTTACCATTAATTCCTATCCCATCTTCAACTTACCTCTATCCCCTCCTAAAAAGATAGTATTAGGAGTAAGTGCCAATCTAGTTCTTGAAATAAATTAATTGTATATATTGCTATTATAGTATTATTATTACTCTCCTAATTTTGCTGTATCAAGGCAACTTTTTTAAGAGTATATTTAACATATTTATCAGTTTATAGTTAATTAATTTAACTAAATAAATGATTGATTAATAACTACTATTTTATCTTAAAACACTTAATAATATTATACTTAATACTACCCAAATTTAATTTTTTTTACTCCTATTTTTGCTAAAATCTTTGATTATTTTCAGGTTATGAATAAAACTATTAATTATAATACCTTTATAATAAAAATCAAGTTTTCTTTTTGATCTGAACCAATAAAAAGAGCACTTTTATTTTTTTTGATTTTTTTTAATTGTGAATAATGAAAACACTCTGCGCCAAAGAGAGAACTTATATATTTATGTTTAATGCAGAGGGCAAAGTTTGGGATGAGTTAGTAAGTCCTTCGAACTCCAGGGTGCGATCGCTTATTCTACCCTTTGTGCTCCTGCTCCTGTATTATCTTTACGAGTATGAATCAAAATTCAACTTAAGCAAGGGTGAGCCAACCTCACCTTTATCTATCTCCGTGGCCAGGCCTTACCAACTTTTCCCATGTCAGCAATGCCACCTACCTAGAAGCTGCCTAAAAACTCCGTTAGTTCTCTCCTCATGATGGGTTTAGTTTTTACTAATGATGTCCTCTACTAACCTGTGAGGTTTTGAGATTTTTCACATGGCCATTGTTAATAATTTGTTTTTTTGAGAAGCCAAACTCACCAAAGTACCTGTATCTCCATGCAAGCCCAGTATAAGTATTGGGCCAAGAACAGGATAATTTCCCTCCAGATAATCTAAATTTTTTGACATAGTGACCCATTCCCTCCCGGAAAAGGAGCAAGAAGAGTAAGTTAAGCTTGCCTAGTGCGCCCTTGTTTCTGTCTGAAACTACCCAGTTATATATTAATCAATAAAATAAGTCACAATATCGGTACTCAAGGCTTTAAACCCAATTTTTTGAGAACCCCGAAATACCTATTAATGAACTTCAATCTTCTTATTATTAATTAGTTGTACTGAACGGGCATTAAATTGATAAATTTCCATAAATTAGTTTACTTGTTATTCTGAAACTTAAGTTGGATAAAACATTACATTCCAGTTCATTTTTTCGCTACAAGGGAGTGTAGTAAAATAATCTCAATAACGGCAGTGAGCAGTTGATATTGCTAAGAATAGATCAGCGTATATCATCATTCCTTTAGCTTCTTTTTAACCTATTTCTGAAGGAACAAAACTATATTTTAATGATTAATTTTTTTCTAGTTCATTAGTTAACAATATTAGCTATTTGCACTTAAACTTAAACAACCAAATTAGTAAGAATGAAATCAAAATCAAAACATTACTGGTAAATATTGAATAAGGATAGGGTAAATTATCCAAAGCAATAAACTTGAGTAAAAAAGACCAAAAGTTTATAAGGAGATATCTTTTATAGAACTAAGTATACGAAGTATTAATAACTTCAGGTAAAAATGAAATAGTTATGAGAGTGGCTGCTAGTAATCCTAGAATTGTTACTAAGTTAATGGTAAATTCTAATATATATTTTCTGTTTTATCAGAACTGTTTTTAGTATTTCAAAACAGTAGTTGTAACTTTAACTTTATTAAAGTACACAGCCACTCCATTTCCTTGTATACTGCTTGCTGAGTATACCCCTATATTGGTAGATTTGTAGGGTGATAAATCATCTCTAAAACTCTCCACCTTCTTACCATTAATAAATCCTGTAATTAAATTTCCTTCAGTAACTACCCTTAATTTATTAATACTATTACCTTGATTGATAGAACTATGCTTCTCTCTGTCTATGTAATGATTCCACTTTGATTTTGAGTGTTTTCCCATAGAAAAATAGCCATTACTTGTAATCAATAAATAATAGAATTTACTTTCTTTAATTGTAGTAAGTATTCCGTAAAGACAATCCTTAGGGCCATCTACCTTTTTTACATCTATAGAGTAATCAGTTTTTTGAATATTATCAGGTAAATAATTGGCATTCAAAACACTCCATTCACCCCAGTTAGGTTTTGAAACCTCCTGAAATAAACAGCCATCTTTAAACCTGGCAAATCTACTAATTGGAGACCAATATACTGATTGCTTAACTATATTTTCATTAAGTATAGTTTTCTCAATAAAGGAAGGAATTAATATTTTAACTTTTTCAGATTCTAAGTCCTTCTTTTCTTCTACAATTTTAAAATTATTTGCACCACAAACCTCGCAATCACTAGGTTTTGATAATTGACTGTATTCGTGACTACATTCGTTACACTTGTAAATAGGCATTTAGTACAATATGACTAGCTTGAATTTTATATTAGGTATTTCTATTAAGTAACTAGATTTAATTACACATCCTTAACTCTTTTTGGGAAAATTAAATTTAATCCTACCAGATTTTGGGTAATCTTCTTTTTCTTTTGATTTTTTTGAGTTTGTTGTATCTGAACCTATTTTGATTCCACTACCTTCAGATAATTTTTTTTTCTTTTCTAATGGAGAAGTTCTTGGAGAATTTTTAGGTAATTTTTCTTTACAAATAGCTTTTAAAGCCTCATGAACTTCATCTATTGATATTCGCTTATTTTGATCTAGAATTAGCATTTTTTTTATTAACTCAAAAACAGCCTTTCCTACTAGTTTTTCCTCTTTTGTTTTCATCAAAGAACTGATTGGTAGTTCCAGTTTTCCCTCATTAATTAAGGCCTCATAGGGATAATTGTACTTACGAGAAAAAGTAGGTAATTTTCCCGTACAATAATGACAAAATACTAATCCTAAAGAAAACACATCAGATTGATTAGTAGGTGGTAATTCTTCACCATATGTGCCAATATGTTTCGCAAACTCTGGAGATAAATAAAGTGGATCTCCTACTAATTCTTCAGAAGGTGTTACATCACCTTCAATAAGACTACTATCGAAGTCAATTATCTTGGCAATTAATTTTCCTTGCCACTCTTGAATTAAAATATTATCCGGTTTTAAATCTAAATGAATAATGCCATTTCTATGTAACATTTTTAAGGCACCAGCTGAGGTTAGCATTATAAATAATCTATTTTTCCAATCAAGATTATAAACTTCATTAGACAAATTGCTAGTATCAACTTTTTGGGATACCTTAAAATAATGACTGCCAAATTCATTACCATGCTTAAAAAAATCCGTAGTTTTTACAACTAAACCACCATCACCACAAGAATTTAGGGCTTTCATCATCCCTAAATGTTTTCTTTCAAATTCTTTACATCTGTCTTTCTTCTTTTGTTTTCCTTTCTCACTTCCTGGTGCTTTTACTTCGGGATATACAGGATTGAGAAATTTTTTGATAAAATATTCTTCTCCATTGTATTCAGCAAAACCCCATTGACCTTGACCACCATTAGTGCTATCAAAATCACGAGTAATAATATATTTACCAATTTTTTCACCTTTCTTATAAGCCATTTTTTGCCCCCTAGTAATGAATTTTTTTAACTATTATTGGATTCTGATAAGTGAATTGTATGCATTTTTCCCACAATTAAAACTAGTCAGATTAAACCTATTGCTGATCTGAGTTTAAGCCTTTCTCAATCTTCCCTATATCTCATCTCCTCATCTCGACAAAAATATACTCTAATAAACCTAATTGAATATCATATTTTTTGATTTCATTTTGACTAAAAATTTATTTCCAACCTTCTGTTGTTTGAAAGTATTTTTTATTCCAAACTACTAGATACTTACTGAAAAATTTGCTCATGTTTATTGTCTTCATCTGTTCAAAAAACAGCAGATATTTCCTCCGTAGTTTCATCAGCCT
>ENA-UENX01000252-UENX01000252.1-marine-metagenome-genome-assembly--contig:-NODE-252-length-27588-cov-3.572056_pt1 | contig 27588 bp, 16 predicted proteins | sample MGYA00237875_ERZ529327 | MGnify/ENA primary metagenome ERZ529327 (study PRJEB26372, sample SAMN05368347) | marine metagenome | biome: cultured habitat; feature: ocean water; material: water; isolation... | reverse complement strand
TCATCTTAAAGGGCTTAGCCTGACGGCTATGGTCTTTCCGACCAACAACACCCATGCTCCATGAATCCACGCCCCACCACCAAAAAAATAATTTCTTTCCTAAAAAAACACATTTGTGATATTCGGAATGAAAAATAGTATGTAGCTTAACTTACTTTTTATCCACCTTGGAAAGTCTTACCCCAAGGACATATTTGAATACGAGAAAAGGGACCAAAGCCCACCATCAAAACATCTGGTAATACAACATATAAGGCTGAGCGGCATCACAGATGCCTACTACTAGATCTATCCTGTGCGATAGTTCACTATATTTCTATTCAAACCTGGATCATGAGCACCCTACCGAAACAACTCATACGCCTACTCCTTTTTATCCCTTATCTATTGAGCGCTCAAAGCGAACAGATTTTCTTTGAACAGATCACTACTCGGGATGGGCTTTCTCAAAACGACATTAATGATATCTATCAGGATAGTCGAGGACTGATGTGGTTTGGCACCAATGAAGGCCTAAATAAATATGACGGCTATTCCTTTACCATCTACAAGCCTGCCCCCTTAACTCCAGGCTCCATCAATAGCAATCTAGTATTCAGCATCACCGAAGATCAAAACAACGACCTTTGGATAGGGACTACGGGGAGCGGTATCAACCATTTTGATCGGCAAAAGGAGATCTTTACCCCATTCGTGCACTCCCCTACCGACAACAAGAGTCTCATCTCCGATCATGTCACGGAAATACTCGCCGATGAGCAAGGCCTGATCTGGGTAGGAACCAGGGCGGGGTTATGCTACTTGGACAAGAATCAACCCGAAAAAGGGTTCACGGAAATCATCTTCCCTGACTCTATCAATGAAGAAAGGGACCTTTACATCAATGCCATTTTTGATGGAGGTAAGGGCAACTTATGGGTAGGATCGAATCGAGGATTATGGAAACTGATCTATTCGGAGGGATCGACTCATTGGGAAGCCCAATATATACCTGTTAGGGGTGTCAGTAATAGGGACCGAGTGGCGAGTTTGGCAGCTGATAAATTCGGGGCTCTAGTAGTTGGAACTACAGAGGGTTTATTCTATCAAACGGAGAAAGGATATCGGAATAAATTCATGCAATTCTCCGATAAGGAGTTTAGATCCATACAGATTGATGAAAAGAATCAGATCTGGGCGGGTTCAAACGTAGGTTTGTTTTGTTTCAAATCGATGCATGAATCCAGTCTTCCAAGTTTTGTGGCTCAGTACACCAATGACCCAGTCGACCCCAACAGCCTAAGTAAGGATGTCATTCGCGTCATCTATACTGACCAAACCGGAATCATCTGGGTAGGAACAAATGGAGGAGGTTTAAATAAGTTTTTTCCGAAAGGAAAACCCTTTAGAGTTTTCCGAAAATCCTACCAAGAGAACAGTTTGAGTTACAATAAGATCCGGGCCTTCTTTGAAGATAGCAATGGCACCTTGTGGATTGGCACAGAGGGGGGAGGTCTTAATTATATTGTTGGCCAAACATCCCAAAGGGATTACAAGCATTTCCGACACATCCCATTTCCGAAAAAACCCTTTGCCTTGGAGGAAATTACCCTAAAAGGCAGGAAAACACTCCTGATCGGAGCAGAAGGGATGCAGGGATTCTTCCTAATGGATATTGAATCCTCAACCCAACCGAACCCAACTTTACAACCGATTCCGTCCCAACATGTACAAGGCTTTGTCTTTTCTCTACTAGAAGATTTTAGGGGGAGAGTGTGGATCGGCACCTATCAAAACGGTCTATATTGTTGGAACCCTAATGCCAAGGAAGGGGAAGAGGAATGGCGAAATTTTCAGTATGTCGTTGAGGATAGCACTAGCTTATCTAACAACATCGTTCGCAAGATATTTGAAGATAGTAAAGGAAACATCTGGATTGGTACCGGAAAAGGACTCAATAAACTAAGTCCGGAAGAATCCCTAAAATCCAAGCCCAGATTCATTCGCTTCCTGAATGATCCGACTCAATTCAATAGTATTTCGCACAATTACATACTTGACATTTTTGAAGGGCAAGGAGAAAAATTGTGGATCGGAACTTTTGGCGGAGGATTGAATTTGCTTGACTTAAAGGATGCTCAATCCAGTGGACACTTTACGGCTTTTGGGACGAAGGAAGGCTTACCCAACCAAGTTATAAAGGCCATCCAAGAGGATGAAAGTGGCATGCTTTGGATCTCTTCCAACCGAGGCCTGAGTAAGTTTGATCCGGTGGATAAGTCTTTCATCAACTTTGACGAGCAAGATGGTCTTCAAAGTACAGAATTCAGTGAAATTGCTTCCTTGAGGAGGAATGACGGAGAACTGCTCTTCGGGGGAGTGAATGGATTCAATGCCTTTAACCCCAACCAAATCTACCCTAACACCAAACGCCCTCAAATCACAATTTCCAATCTACTAGTATTTAACAAGCCGGTAGAAGTGGGGCAAAAAGTAAAGGGTAGGGTCATTTTAGAAAAAGCCATTTCCGAACTAGAAGAATTAGAACTTAGAAGTTCAGAAAATAGTTTTTCCATTGAATTTGCGGCGCTTCATTATGCCGCGCCAATTAAAAACAGATACGCCTATAAACTCGAAGGCTTTGACCCAGATTGGATAGAAACCGCTTCCGATCGGCGATTTGCCACCTATACGAACCTGCGCCCTGGCACTTACACCTTGATGATCAAAGCTTCCAACAACGATGGCTTATGGAATGATGAGGCTACTACCCTCTCGATCACAATCAAGCCCCCTATTTGGCGGGCATGGTATGCCTTTGTATTCTATTTTCTTGTGATTGTGGGCTTGATGTTACTTTTCCGAAAGTACACGATCATAGGTATCCACGAAAAACACCAACTGGTATTAGAAAAATGGAAAAGTGAAAAGGCGGAAGAACTTAACAAGCTAAAACTGCAGTTTTTCACCAATATCTCTCATGAGCTCCGCACACCACTCAGCCTCATCAAAGGGCCTCTGGATAATCTATTGTTGAATGAAACCATTCGAAAACATCCCTCCCTGATGGAGAAGGTGAATTTGATGCATAAGAACACACGCTACCTCCTCCGCCTCTTGAATCAATTATTGGAATTTCGAAAACTGGATCAAGGAAAAGTCAATCTCTGCTTAGAACAGGCAGATATTGTTGCCTTTATCCGCAATGTAGTGGAGCCATTCTACCTCTTGGCACAAACCAAAGATATCGATATCGAGATACAAAGTTCGACCGAAAAAATCCTGTTTTGGTTTGATCCAAAGATCGTTGAAAAAGTGCTGTATAACTTGCTATCCAATGCCTTTAAATTTACGCCTGCAAACGGACGAATCTGGATAAAACTTACTACTGTATTTGCTGATAATGATCCCCAACAAGATGCCGCAAGCTTGCGGCATTATTTCGAATTAAGTGTTAGAGATTCTGGCGCTGGCATCAGTCCAGCACATCAGAAACGCATCTTTGAGCGCTTTTACCAGGGGGAAGAAAATCAGCAGTCGGGCGCTGGGATTGGCCTAGCCTTCAGTAAAAGTCTATTAGAGGTTCATCAAGGAGAGATTGCGGTGGAGAGTCGAGAAGGAGAGGGTGCCTGCTTTGTGGTAAGGCTCCCATTGGATCACCAACAGTATGATAGTGTTCATTTCAGTCATGAAGAAGTAGCCCCTCCAAGCCGATTGACCGTAGCAGAGGACTACCTGATGCATGCCGAGCAAAGAGAACCAATGGAACTGAACCCTACTCTTCCTCAGGCTACCCACGCAGCCGGTTCACTCCTCCCCCGCCTACTCTTAATTGATGACAATGCCGACATGCGTAGCTATCTTCGGAGAGAACTAAGTACGCATTTCCGCATCATCGAAGCTAAAGATGGTCAGGAGGGATACGAAAAGGTTCATAGTGAATGGCCAGACTTGGTGCTCTGCGATGTCAAAATGCCTTTATTGGATGGTATTAGCTTCTGCTCTAAAATTAAGTCTGATGATCAGACCAGTCATATACAAGTTATATTATTGACTGCTAGGTCAACAGAAGAGAGTGAATTGGCAGGCCGAAAAAGCGGAGCAGATGCCTACCTTAAGAAGCCCTTCAACATCGAAATTCTACGACTCAAATTGCTCAACAGCATTCAGCTGAAGGAAAAACTTAAGATTCGGTTTAGAACGGAATCCATCCTTGAGCCAGCTGAGGTGCCTTATACTTCCCCTGATGAAACCTTCCTACAGAATGCGATGGACATTATTGAAGGTGGTTTATCAGACTCCAATCTCAATGTCGAATGGATGGCCAAAGAGCTAGGTATAAGTCGTAGCAAACTCTATGTAAGTTTGAAAGCACTTACTGGACAATCACCCAATGAACTGGTCCGTACCGTACGTCTAAAGCGAGCTGCACAACTTATGGAGAGAAGTGACTATTCCATTAAGGAGATCATGGCGATGACTGGATTTAATACCGCATCCTACTTTTCCAAGTGCTTCAAAAAGCAATTTGGAGTATTGCCTAGTGAATATACCAATCGGTTAAAAGCAGAACATATGTAGCTTGTAAAAAAGGCCAGCAATTCATCAGGGTCAAATTTTTATCCGTAAAGGCTCCATAAAACAGAAGAAAAACGGGCTAAATAAACACAAAACACACAACTATTCTGTTCGAATTGATTTATCCTACCCTTAAATCGATTTGTTCTATGCTATAGATGGATTACTCTCTACATTTATTTGTGTAAAAGCTGACTCCCCTATCTATGTAGAGCCAACTAAATTCTACCATTTCTAGCAATAGGGATTTTTTGCTTCGAAGGCCACTTTAGCTTGGCTATTCGACTGGGGTTCCTATTGGCATTTCGAAGAATCCATCAAAACTTAGTTTATGAAATCAAGCAAAATAGTATTGTCCAAGTTAAAGCTCAAATGGATGCTTTCTGGACTCTTTTGCCTCCTCTTGTTTGGAAGTGCCATCGCACAAACCAGCACCATTCGGGGGACCGTCACCTCAGCGGATGAGCCTTTAATAGGAGCCTCTGTTCAAGTCAAAGGTACTACCACAGGGGTAGTTACCGATATTGACGGCTCTTTCACCCTTGAAGCCAGTGCAAGCGACGTATTGATCTTCAGCTACATTGGCTTTGAAACGCAAGAGATCACCGTCGGTACACAGACGCAAATTGACATTACCTTAGCAGAAGATGCTGCTCAGCTCAATGAGGTCATCGTCGTGGGTTATAGTACCCAAAGGAAAAGTGATCTCACCGGTTCCGTTGCGCAAATTAAAGGCGATGATATTGAGAAGTACACCTTTAGCGATGCTTCTCAAGCCTTGCAGGGTCGAATGGCAGGGGTCAGTGTACAGCAACAAGGTGGCGCCCCTGGTGCCAATGCCATCATTTCTATCCGAGGATTCGGAACACTATCCGATGCCGGCCCTCTATTCGTAATCGATGGCATGTTGACCGGAGGGATGGGCTCCCTGAACCCTTCTGATATCGAATCTGTCTCTGTTCTAAAAGACGCTTCTGCCAGTGCCATCTACGGGTCCCGAGCAGCCAATGGCGTAGTAATCATTACGACGAAAAAAGGTACTCGTGGAAAAGTCAACCTAGATTTTGATCTGAGCTCTGGTACTGCAGATGTGATTAACCGCTTCGACTGGGCTAATGCCCGTCAATATGCGGATATCGTCAATCGTGCAGATGACAATGATGGAGTACCAAGATCTCCTGCCAACGATACAGAATTCAATCCGAACAACACTAGCAATCTTTATGATGAATCCTTGCGAACGGCTTGGGTTCACAATGCCAATGTGCGTTTATACGGTGGAGGGGAGAATACGCTATACAACCTCTCCTTAAGCTACTACGATCAAGAGGGAATTGTAAAGTACTCCGATTTCGATCGCTTCACAGCACGGGCGAATGGCTCCTTTACCAAAGGTCGCTTTAAGTTAGAGAACACCATTGGTATAACCCGAACCGTCAACAATCCTAACCCTTACTTCAATAAGGAACGTAATCTATTGCCTACGATCCGTTTGCAAGACGACAATGGAGATTGGAGCGCATCAGATATTCCTGATGAACCGGGCGCACCTACCTTAGGATCATTTTATGGTCAGGGAACCATTAGAAACGAACTGGGAATGGCCGCTCTTGAGGATCGTACGATTACGAGGTATACCCTTCTAGGCAACATTGCCGCTTCCTACGAAATATTCAATGGCCTAGTTTATAAGTTAAATCTAGGCGCAGAATACTACGACCAGAACAACTATACCTTTACACCATTACATCCAGTATTTATCGCGGGAGGGAATAATGACTTTGCTGAACTATCCGAACGCAATACTCGTTTCCGTTCCGGATTGGTCGAGCATACCTTAAACTTCAAGCGACTGATTGGTAGACATAGCATTGATGTCTTGGGGGGATACACCGCTCAAGAAACCAATAATAGGTCGCTTGGCGTAGATGCACGCAGGTTTCCAACCAACGAGATTCGAATCGCCTCCGCGGCAGAAGAATTGGCGAGTGCACCAGCACAAGATCTAACTTCTGTGATTCAGTCCTACTTCGGGCGAATCAACTACACCTTTGATGACCGCTTCTTATTCACCGCGACGCTTCGCCGAGATGGTTCCTCTCTATTTAGAGAAGGCCTACGTTGGGGAACCTTCCCTTCCATGGCACTAGGTTGGAACTTAAGCAATGAAGATTTCATGGAGAATGTCACCGGTATTTCTAATATTAAATTCCGAGCCAGCTATGGGGAAATCGGATCTAATAATGTAGGTGTTTATGCCATAGATCCTTCCCTAAACCTCTTCAGTGAATACATCCTGGGAGAAAGCCCCGGTAGAGTTACGGGATACTCCATTACCAATGGTGTCAATCCAAACATCACTTGGGAAACGACCAAAACGACAGACATCGGAGTAGAATTCAGTTTATTGGATAATCACCTGGACATTACGATGGATTACTTCATCAAGAATTCAGAGGATGTACTCGTGGGATTGCGATTACCATTATACACTGGCTTCGGCAATGCCATCCCATTTAATACAGCAAGTGTGGAAAACAAGGGTTTTGAATTCTCTGCTAGCTACTTCCAGCAATTCGGCGACCTGAAGTTCACCGCTTCCGGTAACTTCTCCATCCTTGACAATGTGGTGACAGCACTAGGAGATGCGACTCCAATCATCCAGGGATCCTTCACCTCCAATACGATTAATAGTACTAAAACAGATGTCGGTCAGCCCATCTCTTCCTTCTTCGGTTATGTGGTGGATGGGATTTATCAATCTGATGAGGAAGCTGCTGCTGCCAATGATCAGGCGGGTAACCCAAGGGCTGGTGACCTAAGATTTAAAGACCTGGATGGAGATGGAGATATCGATGAAGATGATCGCACCTATATTGGTAATCCAACTCCGGATTTTGAATATGCCTTCAATCTATCCGCCGAGTACAAGGGCTTCGACCTGAACTTATTCTTTAATGGCGTATCTGGAAATACGATTCTGAATGGTACTAAATACAGAGGCTACTTCGACTTCAACGGCAATTACTTCGTAGATGCTTTAAACGCTTGGACACCTAGCAATACCAATACTGATATTCCTCGGAACACCCAGGCTGACCCAGGTTTCAACCGTAGAATGTCTACGTTCTACCTTGAGAACGGCGCCTATTTTAGACTAAGAAATATCCAATTTGGGTATACACTTCCTGCTAGCGCCATCTCAAGAATTGGCCTAAGCAAAGCACGAATCTATATATCAGGTACCAACCTATTCACTATTACGGATTACACGGGCTACTATCCTGAAGTAGGAAGAAACTCTAGAGGGGGAAGCCGCCGCATCTTCAACTCTGGTGTAGATGAGGGCGCCTATCCTGTTCCTAAGGAATTGCGATTTGGCCTCCAGGTATCATTTTTATAATAGGAAGTACTTCAAATGACAATTATGAATTATCAAAAGAATCCAATTCGCATTGTCTTGACAATGCTAGCCATATTGACCTTTACTGTGAGCTGTAGTGAAGATAACCTGAATCAGGTGAATCCAAATGCAGTTACTCCCGCCTCCTTCTGGAAAACAGCAGAAGATGCAAGAAAAGGGGTCTTTGGGGCTTACAGTCCCTTCACCAATATTTGGTACTATACTCGATTCGAGATCTTTACGTCGGATTATCGCGATGATGTGATTAATGGCTTTAATACCTCGGAGCGAACTGCTGTTGGATACTTCAGTGGTACTTCAGATAGTAATGCCACTTTTTGGGTATGGAGCGCCATGTACCAATGTATCACGAGAGCAAATGAAGTTATTTTTCACGTTCCGAACATAGAAATGGACGCGACCGAGAGAGATAACATTCTTGGTGAAGGTTATTTCATTCGCGCCTTCAACTATTTCAATCTATTGAATAGTTGGCTGAACGTACCGCTAATTACGTTGCCCATCACAGAAATCGAAGAACCCAACTTGATTAATCAGGCACCACCCGCAGATGTTTGGGCACAGATCGAGTCTGACTTGGAAAATGCCGCACAATTCTTGCCTGAATCTTGGTCATCCAATTACGTGGGTAGAGCCACTTCCGGTGCTGCACTGGGGCTACTAGGGAAAGTCTATCTATATCAAGGTAAATACGCAGAAGCGAAGGATGCTTTTTCTAAAATCATGGGTGGTCAATACCAACTGATGGAGGATTATGCCGACAACTTCACCGAAGCAGCTGAGAACAATGCAGAGTCTTTATTTGAAATCCAACTCATTGCGGACGGCAATGGAGGTTGGGGTGCTGACCGCCCAGGTCGCGGTAAGGGTGCTGCTTATCAGCCAGATCTAGCACCCGCCGGTTTTACGAATCAGAATGGTATGCGTGTCAACGAATGGGTATTGGACCTCTTCATGGACGAAAGGACAGTCAATGGAGAATTGGACCCACGACTTTTCACCACGCTCTTCTTTGATACCGACGAAACCACCAGCTATCAAGGTAAGGAATTGTCTTCCAAGACGTATCAGGGTAAGACCTACGCCGAGGCTTTTCCCAATGGAAGCGACTTCATCTTTGCCAATAAATATCTCGACTGGGAATTCAATGGTCATACCAATTCGCTTGACGGAGGATGGCATGGTGCGGGGAATAACCTGAGAATGTTGCGCTACGCCGATGTACTCTTGATGTTCGCCGAAGCAGAGTTCATGCAAAACGGTTCTAGTGCTGCCGCTGTAGATGCCGTCAATCAAGTACGTGCTAGAGCTGACATGCCTGCTTTTACCACCATTACCATGCAGGATATCGAAGATGAACGCATCAAGGAATTGACCTTTGAGCGTACTCGCTACTTTGATCTACTACGATGGGGAAGAGTGGTAGAAAGAATTGTAAACAATCCAGCGTTAAAATCCGAAAGTGCAGGAACCGGAGCCTACAAACCTGGAAGAGAATATATCGCTATCCCACAAAATGAGATAGACGGAAATCCCAACTTTAAGCAGAATCCTGGTTACTAATGCAGTAATCAAAGATCAGTTTTGACAGGCTTTATGGGTGGGCACAATCTCTCGAGACCAGTGCCCATCCATTGGCTCATCCTCTCCTATCACCTTTAACTCCATAGCTTTTATTGATGACTTGTCATGCCGACGAAGTTATCCTGGCAACATCCTTTAGTTTGATCCTTCATGAAGAACCGCCTTTACCTCATCCTCTTCTTGATTCTTTGCTGGGCTTGTCAAAATACAGAATCCAGCATACAGGAAGTCGTCACCCATTTTGACGCGGTACCTGCTGAGTATTCCGGGCTAAGCTTTTCAAACAATATCCTTGAAAATGACACCTTGAATTACTATACCTTCCCCTATCTCTATATGGGGGGCGGTATCTCATTGGGCGACATCAATAATGATGGATTGATCGATATTTATTTGACCGGTAACATGGTCCCCAATCGCTTGTATCTCAACAGAGGAAACCTTCAATTTGAGGATATCAGCGAGCAAGCAGGGGTTATCGGGGATAGTCGTTGGTATACAGGAACCACCATGGTGGATATTAATGCAGATGGATGGTTAGACATCTATGTTTGTGTATCAGGTAAACATCCGCCCTTCAACAATCAACTTTTCATCAACAACAGAGACAATACTTTTACAGAAATGGCAGCCGAATATGGCATCGATGATGCTAGTACTTCTATCCAGGCAAGTTTCTTTGACTATGACCTGGACGGTTTGCTTGATCTTTTTGTGGGCAACTATCCTCAAATTCCCGTTAGCCAAGGCAATGCTTTCTACGCTATGAGAATGCAGCGAAACTTGTGGGAAGAATCCGGGCATCTGTACAAGAATAACGGAGACGGAAGTTTTATTGATGTCACTGCTGAAGCAGGCGTACAAAATTTTGGTCTAACCCTAGGCCTTGCCAGCAGTGACCTCAATCAAGATGGATATCCCGATCTATACGTTTCCAACGACTTCAATGTACCCGACTATCTATATCTAAATCAGCAGGATGGCACCTTCAAAGAAGTCATCCAGGAAGCCACTCGACACACCTCTCTGTTTGGCATGGGGATAGATGCGGCGGATTTCAATAATGATGGGCTAATAGACCTAGCACAGGTAGACATGACCCCCGAAGACTATAAACGCGCCAAAACCAATATGGCAAGCATGAGTCCCGGCACCTTCTGGGAAGGGGTAGAACTGGGATTCCACTATCAGTACATGCAAAACAGCCTGCAACTGAATAATGGCATTACGAAAGAAGGCACCCCCATTTTTAGCGATATCTCCCGTCTGTCAGGCATGGCAACCACCGATTGGAGTTGGGGTATCCAATTTATAGATTTGGACAATGATGGTTGGAAAGATGTATTTATCTCTAACGGCATGAAGAGAGATGTCAACAACAATGATGTCCTCAATCAATCTGATCCCAATTCTTTCTTTGGCCCTCCCGAATTGAATTATGCCGACCTACCTAGTCAGCCAGTGGATAATTACGCTTTCCAGAATCAAGGTGGAATTCTCTTTTCGAAAACTACTGAAGAATGGGGACTATCCCATGAGGGATTCACCAATGGGTTTGCATCCGCAGATTTAGATAATGACGGCGACCTGGATCTAGTGATGACCAACCTGGATGAACAAATGAGTCTGTTCAAAAACGAAACTTCAGCTCAACAACATTTTTTACAAATCAGGCTGAAAGGCCCCAAACACAATCCTCTAGGTATTGGTGCCAAGGTAAGCATTGAAGCCAACGGGATGGAACAGCTCCAAGAGTTGACCCTTAGTCGAGGGTTTCAATCCAGCGTGGCACCTAGACTCCATTTTGGGTTGGGTGCAACCACCACCATTCAAAAACTAAAAATCACCTGGCCAGATGGGAAGAAGCAAATCTTAGAGGAAGTAGCAGTGGATCAGCTATTGGAATTACAGTATCTCGAGGCTTATGCTGGAAGAGAATTGATGGAATCGGTAAAGCCAAAGTTTGAAAATATCACCACCAAAGTCAAGCTAGATTTTCTTCATAAAGAAAACTTCTACGATGACTTTTATCACGAACCCCTACTCCCACACCGATACTCAAAACTTGGCCCGGCCTTAGCTGTAGGTGATGTCAATGGGGACCAACTAGATGATTTTTTTATTGGCAATGCCACCGGTTCTAGCAGCCAGTTATTTATTCAAAATCAACAAGGACATTTCCAAGTTTTGAATGGCCCTTGGCAGGAAACCCTTGAATTTGAACACACCGGAGCATTGCTCTTCGACGCGGATCAAGATGGAGATCAAGATCTATATGTAGTGCATGGCAGCAATAACAAGAATCGGCCTGACCAACACTTTCAAGATCGATTATATGTCAATACACCAGCGGGGTTCATCTATGCCGAAAAGGCATTGCCTCCTATGGTGGCTAGCGGGCTCGTCGTCGAAGCCGGAGACTGGGATGGAAACGGAGCACCTGATCTCTTTGTAGGAGGACGAATCGTCCCAGGTCAATATCCCTTAGCGGCACCTTCATTTTTACTCAAGAATGCGGGAGGTATAGATGAAGAATTACGCTTTGTAAATGTCACTACAGAAGTTGCACCGGCTCTAGAAGCACCTGGGCTCGTGACAGCTGCTGCTTGGGAAGATTTTGATCAGGATGGATTACAAGACCTAATGCTCACCGGGGAATGGATGCCGATTCGTTATTTCAAAAACTCAGGCCAAAGCCTGGAGGAAGTTACAGATGACCTCCCAGGTCTGGAACATCTTCAGGGTTGGTGGTACAGTTTGGAGGCGGCCGATCTCGATAATGATGGGGATATGGATCTAGTTTGCGGTAACCTAGGATTGAATTACAAATACCGAGCCTCCGCAAAACAGCCTTTCGAAGTGTATGCGCACGATTTTGATGAAAATAATAGCCTAGACATTGTACTTAGTTATAAAAAGAAGGGCGTGCAGCTACCCGTCCGTGGTCGAGAATGCTCGGCACAGCAAGTACCTGCTATCGCCGCCCGATTCACTACCTTCGATGCCTTTGCAGAAGCCGATCTCAATGATTTATACGGAGAACAAATGCTCACTCAAGCCTTGCACCTACAAGCCACCTCATTTGCGAGTATATGGCTAGAGAACAAAGGAGATGAAGGATTTATCCAGCACAAGCTTCCCATAGAAGCCCAGTTGTCTTCCATCAATGCCATTGAAGTCATTGACTACAATGGAGATGCTTACAAGGATCTACTCTTATTCGGCAACTTATACGCTGCCGAAGTTGAAACGCCCCGCAATGATGCGGGGGTAGGCCTAGTACTGATCGGGGGGCAAGGCGGGCAGTTTTCGGCTGTACCAGCGCAGGAAAGTGGGCTCTTTTTGCCTGGTGATGCAAAAGTCACCGCCCCAATTGGCTGGGGAAATGACAGAAAGCCAGCCTACTTGGTGGGGCTCAATGATGATGCCCTCCAGCTGCTGCAGCTAGCCCGATAAGGCATGTCCCTACATAGCCGTTATTGCTCCTTTCGACCCACAACCATCCTCCGAAAACCTTGGTGCGTGGAATATCGTTGGTGGAAAACACCAACAATGGCTGGGGAGAAGCCCATAGCCGTTGTTGGTGTTTCTCACCCACAACCATCCCCCGCCTGGCGAGCCCCCTATTTCTCCAGCCGATTATACTTCTCCAGCACCTGAATCAAAAGGTCATGCGGCAGGGCATACACCTTATTTCCATTATTCCCCTCCATCGTTTCAGCAGCGACCATAGCATTGATGATAGCTTCCTCTACGGCGTGAGTCGTAGCCTCGAACAAAGGAGTGATGCGATCATTAGGCAAAGATGTGACGCTAACCGTTTCATCCCGATTAAAGGCATCTTCATTGGCTGTAGAAAAGGCGAGAAAGATATCTCCGGAACCATTGCTCCCATGCCCTCCGACTCTAGCAATGCCTAAGGGAACGCGTTGTGCAATACGTTTCAATTGATGCGGCAGTAAGGGAGCATCCGTTGCCACAATCACGATGATGGAGCCATCTCCTTCCTGACGGCGGGACTGGGGTGGCCCGTTAAAGACGGTCTTGAAAGTATCCTGGAGTTCCTGTCCTACCGGCACACCTCCGATCAATAAATTCTTTCTGCCACCAAAATTGGATTGCACCAATACGCCAAGGGTGTATTCCTCTCCATTTACTTTTACCAGCCTGGAAGAAGTTCCAATCCCTCCTTTGAATCCCAAACACATCATGCCGGTACCTCCGCCCACATTACCCTCTGCTACTTTGCCCACCTTGGCATCGGCAATGGCTTTTAGTACATGCTCCTCCTTTACGTGGAAGCCATAAATATCGTTAAGGAAACCATCATAAGTCTCAGCGACTAAAGGATAAGTATACCACCAATCCTCCCCTCGATACCAATCGGTGTCCACATACCACTTTAAAACCGCATCCCGCACCACGCCCACACTATTGGTATTGGTGATCATAATGGGCGTTTCCAGAAACCCAGATTCCGTCACCCAAGTCGTTCCCGTCATCTCTCCATTACCATTTAAGCTATACCAATTCGCATAAACCGGATTGAACCTTTTACCTCGGGGAAAAATCGCTGTCACCCCGGTACGCACAGGGCCTTTACCGGCAACATTTTTGCCGCTACCGGAAATCAATGTACAATGGCCCACTTCAACGCCTTGCACATCTGTGATGGCATTGAGCGCTCCCGGAGTCCCGCGGAAGGGAACACCTAGGTCTCGGGCGCGAGGCTTTTGGGCAGTACAGGATAGACAAAGTAAACTAACAAGGCAAAGGCATAGCATCCATTTCATGGCGAAGTAGTTTTTTTAGAAAAAGGAAATGGCGAATTACGCTCCTTAACAAGGTAAAGGAAATCAGGGGATTTCAACCTCTACATGCAATATCTTTTCCTAGGCACAGGGCTTGCTTGAATTCTTGATCCGATGTGCTCCACAACATAGATGCTATTCTTTACCAGGTTGCACCAATTGATATTCTTTATCATATAACTGTAGCTGTCTAGCCTTCCATACCGCTCCCTCTAAGAAGACCGGATGGGGCAGGCTCACATCCCAAGTACCGAGCTTCCTTAACAGCCTTTTGGTCACGTCTAACTGATCTAGGGACTCATTGTGCTGCTCAGAAACATCCTTTGATAGATCAAACAAGAGAGGAAGGCGATCCGGTAATCGAATCAGCTTCCAGTTTCCTTCTCGGATAGCTGCACTGATCGTAAATCGCCATTGCAAGGTTTCATGAGGCCTTCCTTTGATGTCCCCAGTGAGATAGGGGATTAGGTTTACGCCATCAAACTTTGTATCCTCCATCTTTCCTCCCGCAAGGGCTACCATCGTTGGTGTAAGATCAAGGGCTGAGACTGGAAGGGAATAGATCGAATTGTTTTTTAATGACTGGGGCCAACTCAAAATAAAAGGAACATGAATCCCGCCTTCTAGCAGTATCCCCTTTTGCCCATTGAAGGGGGCATTGATTGAAGCATTGCTATTCACCGGCCCACCATTGTCACTGATGAAGACCACCAAGGTATTTTCTCGCAAACCATTTTGTTCCAGGGCATCCAGAATCTGCCCCACGTTCACGTCTAGTCGATGCACCATTGCCGCATAAGTTCTCCGTTTGGAATCCTCGATGTGTTGGAAAAGGGCAAGATCTGCTTCCGTAGCCTGCATGGGGGCATGCGGAGCGTTGAAGGCCGCGTAGAGGAAGAAAGGAGCTGATTTGTGCCGCTGAATGAACTTGACACTTTCCGTGCCCACGTCATCGGTAATGTAGGTAATCGGAGCAGGTGTTTCGTAGTTACACTCGATAGGACATTTGTATCCTTTACCATCAGGCAAAGCGGTAAAATAGTCATGACCACCTCCGGTATAGCCCCAGAATTCATCGAACCCTCTTTTCAGAGGGTGGAAATGCGGCTTTCCTCCCAAGTGCCATTTACCAATTAGTCCATTAGTATATCCCAATGCCCCTAAATGATCTGCCACCGTCTTTTCGGAGATCGGCAAGCCCAAGAATTCAGGATCAAAGCCTTTCTGGTTTCCTCCCAAATTGTTGTCATGTCCAAACTTGACCTGATTGATCCCCGTCAACAATCCCGCCCGGGAGGGACTGCAAACCGGAGAAGACACATATCCCTCCGTACAATTGACTCCCGATCGCGCCAGCCGGTCAATATTGGGCGTTGGGATCTGTTGACTTCCATTTAGGCTTAGATCTGCAAATCCTAGATCATCTGCTACAATCAGTACAAAGTTGGGTTTCGGTGGGGAAGCGTTTGCTTGACTAGACCCATTAATTAGAAGGCTCGCAAAGAAGCTTAGTAAGATTAATTTCTTCATAAAAAGACAATTGTGCATATCTCCCAAATGTAAGCAGTCCTACAGCTAGCTTGGTTAATTTCTAGTCCTTTCAGGGTTTCGAATCGGTCTCAAACTGAAAATCAGGTCTTTTTTGGCCTTTTATGTAGTCGACTACATATTTTGCTTATATTTGCGTAGTCAACTACATAAATTAAACATGAAGCCAGATTTTGTTGCCGAACTCCAATACTTGGGCCTCTCTGTACGACTCAAGCGAATCAGTGAAAACATGGTACATGGAGGGAGAAACCTCTACCGTCATTTAGGCTTGGATATAGAGCCCAATTGGTACTTGCTACTCTTGTTGTTGAAGGAGCATCAACAACTCTCCATCACAGAAATGGCAGACTATCTCCGCTTTTCACACCCTTCTATCATCAATATGGTCAAGAAGATGAAGTCACGCGGCTACTTGGAAAGCTTCACAGACCCAAAGGATTCTCGTCGACAACTCGTGGAATTATCGGCCAAGGCTAAGGCAAAACTGCCCAGGCTAGTGCAGATCTGGGAAGCGGGGGAAATTGGGGTGCGTAAGTTGTTCGAACCCGATGATAACTTTTTGGACAAGCTTGCCCTGCTCGAGCAACAATATGCCGAATATGATTTTATGGAAAGAACCTTAAAAGAGCTGGACAATGAAGAATAATAGTCTCGATCTCAATCAGAAGGATTTCGCTCACTTATTGGATCAAAGCGCTAAGCTTGTACTTGACCAGTTTGAGCGACTGAATGATGCGAAGGCCTATCACTACCATGAGCAGGAGGAAGTAGCATCTTGGTTCAATGAGGTATTACCACAGGAAGGGATGGACACGGAAGCCCTGCTTGAGGAGGTGCGAGAGAAAGTGATGAATACAGCCACTGGAAACCTCGGACCGCATATGTACGCCTATGTAATGGCTGGAGGGACGCAGGTCTCTATCGTGGCCGAACAGCTAGCTGCCACCATCAATCAAAACGTAACAAAATGGCACCTAGCACCGGCACTCAGTGAAATTGAGAAGAGGGTGATTCATTGGGGGGCTGAGATGATGGGACTAGAGGATTTAACCGGAGGCGTTCTGGTTAGCGGAGGGAGCGCAGCGAATCTGACGGGTTTGACGGTAGCCAGAAACATAGCTTTTGAGCAAATGGGCATTAGAAAGAAAGGACTATTTGGTGTACCTCCTTTCACCGTTTATGCCTCAAAAGAGGTACATGGCTGCGTAGACAAAAGCCTGGATTTACTAGGCATAGGTACCGATCAGCTACGCAAGATCAAAACCTTGTTGGACTTCACCATCGACCTACGAGCACTAGAGGAACAGATCATCACCGACAAAGCTAATGGCTTTCACCCTTTCTGTATTATTGGTAATGCCGGAACGGTAAATACCGGGGCGATAGACGATCTAGATGCGTTAGCAGATCTTGCTCAAAAGTATGGCTTATGGTTTCACATCGATGGGGCGTATGGCGGCCTTGCCGCTTCCTTAAGTAGCCTACAAGCCAAATACAAAGGCCTCGAAAGGGCTGATTCGATCGCTATAGATTTTCATAAATGGCTCTATCAACCTTTTGAAGCGGGCTGCACCTTGGTTAAAAACTGGGATACGCTACGTCGCACCTACTTCAAGAAAGCAGATTATCTAGATACCGCCTTGGAAGAAGGTATGGGGCGCCTTGAGTTTAATGAACATACCTTTCAATTATCTCGTAACGCTAAGGCCTTAAAAGTGTGGATGAGCGTCAAAGCTTATGGAATCAGGAGGATAAAAGAGATGATCCAAAAGGACATTGATCTCGCTCACTATCTAGCCAACGAAGTAATAGAGGCGCCTGATTTCGAACTAAAGGCTCGCTCCGATCTGGCAGTGACTTGCTTTCGATACACCGGAGCATACACCACGGAAGCTGAGATCATAGACATTAATTCCAGATTGATCGCCGCCTTGGAAAAGGACGGACGTGTATTCATTACAGGAACCAAGCTAAACGATGATTTTGTCTTACGTGCCTGCTTAATCAATCATCGTAAACAAAAGGACAGTATTGATTACCTACTGAATGTGATCCGCGAAACCGCTAAGACGCTACAATATGAACCCCAAGATACATATTAGGCAAGCGAGCAGTGGAGATGCGGATCAGTTGTGGGATATTATTCGGCAAGTGATTGCGGGAGGTGATACCTACGTTTTTGCTCCAGATTCCAACAGAGAAAAAATGTTAGCGTACTGGATGGATCCAGCTGTTCATACTTATGTGGCCCTAATCGATCAATCCATTATTGGCACTTTCATTATCAAGGATAATTTCCCAGATTTAGGTTCACACATCGCTAATGCCTCCTTCATGACAGCTCCAACCGCTGCTGGACAAGGGGTAGGCACCGCTATGGGTGAATATTCCTTAGAGGAAGCCAAACAGCTGGGGTATCTGGCCATGCAATTCAACATCGTGGTCTCAACCAACGAAAGGGCCATACGTCTTTGGAAAAAATTGGGGTTTGAGATAAAAGGTGAGATACCAGGGGCATTTCAACATGCAGAATTGGGAATGGTTAATAGCTACGTGATGTGGCGGGCTCTATGACGACTTCAGGCAATGAGATCGGCTGAGGGTTTGCGTCCACAATTGTGTGCCTTCGAACTACGGCGAAAACCGCTGCTTTTAGTAACTTACATCCTATCCACAGCACTACAGATCGGATAAGTTGTAAGCTACCCATATTTGTAGTTGTGGGAATTCAAGACGAACAACCAAACATTTTACAACGTGATTTCCAAGCTCAACCTTGGCCATAGCGCTTCTTGCTTATTCCTAATGATAGGATTCATGGCTTGCCATTCAAGTACTCCTATTGAGGAACCTTCCTTGTTTTCTATCGAATTTGATAAGGTTAGTGATTTAGACTATTGGTCACCCGAAGTGGAAGGCCCCTTGTCTCAAGTGAGCATTGTTGATGGGGCACTAGATATTGAAGCTTCGGGTGGAGCCACGATCTGGCTAAAGCAAAAACTCAAGGCACCGATTGAAATACAGTATACTGCTTTTGTAGTTGGAGCGGAGGGGCCCAATGATCGAGTCAGTGATCTGAATTGTTTCTGGATGGCCAATGATCCTCGATGTCCCGAGGATATCTTCAGTTGTGCTGATAGTATCCGGACAGGCAAATTTCCTGACTACCACCAGATCCAAACCTATTATGTAGGCTACGGTGGACATAACAACTCAAAAACGCGCTTCCGACGATATACGGGAACTGGTGACCGGCCTTTACTGCCCGAACATGATTTAGCTGAACCTCACCTAATAATTCCCAACAAGGACATTAAAGTGCATATTAAAGTCTATCCTGATCGAACCACCTATTCCATTAATGATGAACTCCTATTTGACTATCCGGATGAGTCTCCATATCAAGAAGGATGGTTCGCTTTCAGGACCGTTCGAAACCACCTCAAGATTAAGGATTTTAGTATCAACCCATTAAAAGACTAGGCATGGGTCACAAATACTTGGATATGAAATGGTATTGCTGCTCCCTACTTTTCCTTTTCACTTGCACGCTTTCGATTGGACAAGAATATCCACTCAGCCTGCCCCCCGCCTTGGAAGGAAAGATTCCATTCGACTTCGAAGAACTTGCTTCCCCCCCGTCCTTCCGATGGGAAAACCAAACAGATTCGGTATGGTCCCTAATCTACAAGGGAGGCCCATTTGATGGACAGGCAACGGAGGTTTTTGCCTATTATGCCAGTCCCAACACTTTGGAAAAGGATACTGAAATAAGCGGACAATTTCCAGGAATTGTACTGATACACGGCGGTGGCGGGACGGCTTTTCGAGTATGGGCACTAGAATGGGCCAAGCGAGGCTACGCAGCGATTGCCATGGATCTCGGTGGCAGTAAGCCGGCCCCTATGGAAGAACAAAATCACCTGTGGGGTACTAAATCGGAAAGACTAAGCCTGGGGGGACCTCCGCAGAATGATACGCACAAGTTCTATCATATCAATGCAGCGTTTACAGAACACTGGCAGTTCCATGCCATTTCAAACATTATCGGAGCTCACTCTCTGTTACGCTCATTTCCTGATACCAGCCCCCAAAAAACAGTAGTCACTGGGATCAGTTGGGGCGGATACCTGACCTCTATCGTAGCAGGAATCGATCATCGCTTCTCAGCGGCTGTACCCGTCTATGGCTGTGGTTTTTTGTATGAGAAAAGTGTCTGGTTAAACCGTTTTGACTCTCTAGGAACCGCTGCTAGCCAAAAATGGGAGCGCCTATGGGACCCCTCTAAATATGTTTCGAATATCAAATCGGAGGTGCTATTTATTAACGGAACCAATGACTTTGCTTATCCCGTTGAAAGTTGGCAAAAAACAGTTGACATTACACCCAATGCCGCACAGCTCATGATTCCTCAGATGAGACACAATCATGAATACGGGGCCAAACCCAAAGAGATTGCTCCTTTCATGAACGCCAAAAAGGATCTACCCAAGATCTCGATCCCTCGTCAGCGGGGGACTCGATTCGTGGGCACCATCCAGCAAAGTCAACCGATTCAATCTGCCACTCTTGTCTTCACCAAGGAGGAGGCGCCAAATAAGGAACGTAAATGGGAAACCTTGCCCGCCCAAATCAAGAAGAAGCGAATTAAAGCAAAAGTCGGGGCAGATATCAAAGCCGCCTACTTTCTAGTCGAGTACGGGGATGACTTACTTCGCCTTAGTGGACCAGTCTGGTTTAAAGAGGATTAGTCTTAATCGCCTTTGGAGAGAATTCGATCCGCTAAGCTAGGGAACAAAAAGGCAATCCATTCAAATAGGCGCATAATAGGTACGGTGATCATGCTTCGCTCCTTTTCTATTTGTGGAAGGATTAGATCAATGAGACGCTGAACGGGCATCTTGTTTTCAGCTCTGCCAGAAGTCATCGGTGTATCGGTAACCGGTGGAATGAACTCCAAGACTTTAATTGAGCTTTTTTGAAGAACTGTCCGCAAGCCTCTGGTAAAATTTCGCATAGCTGCTTTACTTGCGCTATACACCAAGCCATCTTTCTTGGGATGCATACCTAAGCCAGAAGTGGTATTGATGATCCAGGCTTGCTCAGCGTTCGATAGAACAGGTATTAATAGTTGAGTCAAGATGATTTGCCCACTAACATTCACTTGTATCTCCTGTGCAATCTTATTGGGAGGGATAACTTGCTCCAAGAAGTTATAATTGTATTGTATCCCTGCATTGTTAAATAGTAGATTCAGCTGTGGATACTTGTTTTGAATCAGGACGGAGGCTGCTTCAATGTCGGCAATCTTACTTAGATCACAGGAAATGGTTTCAAAGCCCAAACCACTAGCTGCAACGAGCTTTTCCTGGTTTCTCCCTAACAAAATAACCTGATTACCTTTTTCCCTTAAGGCTTTCCCTAAGGCAAGGCCAATTCCGGACGTCCCTCCGGTGATGAGTATGGTTTGATTGGATAGTTTCATGGTTACCGTTTTATTTAATTCAGTTCCTTTATTGAAATCGATAGGCTAGACCAAGGTGAAATACCTTATACATATTGGTTACACTGCTCCCAAAGCCTTCGTCCATTTTACTTTCTAAATCCCGAAGAGCCGGCTCTGATAAATCGGCGGTACCACCAAAAAGGTAGAACGGCTCTGGATATTGACCCCAGGCTGGGGTCCATTCAAAGCCAACTGACAAGCCATTGCGGAAATCATATTGATAGCCTAAGCCTAAAGCAATCCCCCAGCCTGCGGGTCTAGATTGTTGGATCAGGATGTTGCCATCATAGGTTTCATCAGAAAGCGTGCGAGAACGAGCATCGAAAGTCATAATCTCCCTATCCTCTCCATTGAACACCAAGCCGCCAGAGAGATAAGGGCCTCTTCGGAAAGGGGTGTATCTCAGGTGCAATAGAAAGCGTTGGGAAACGGTTTCGGATGAATGGAGCAAGCCGTCAAGTCCGCTAGACTTCGCATTGAAGGAGGATTCGTTGCGTTGAATTTTATCTTTGAATTGATAGATGACCCCAGCATAAAGCTTATCCTTCAGGTGGTAGCCAAAGGTAATGCTGGGTTTAAAGCTCCCATCCATTGGAAGCTCTCCGAGTCCAATTCCAATCTGCCATTGATTTTGAAATTCCCTACTGTTGTAATCCTGGGCGGCAGCCAGCTGGGCCAGTAGTAAAGCCAACAGTGGGACAGTTAGTTTTAGGCTTTTCATGTTGTGTAGGATTTAATGTTCAATGCAAAAATGCAGGAGAACATCTTCCTACTCATTAACCTATGTTAAGGAAATGGAGGAGTGCTGGAGGAGAGGTGATTATCCGCTACGCTGTGCGAAGGAGCAACTGGAGCTGCTAGCATCCAGACAGCTTGAAGATCAGGTTTCCAAAGCCTGATCTTCAAACCTATCTTATCTAAAACTGTACATCATACTTGATCTCAAACTGAGCTGGTATTTCCTCCTTAGTTTCGCCAAGGTTTTGGCGGAGGTCAATCTCAATACCGCGAGCGATCGTAGAGATGGGCACATCATTAGCCGTTCCTTCGAAGGGGTTCTCGCCAGTGCGGCCTATGCGCTCCATGGTATGGAAAGTCCAAGCGACAGCCACGTAGAATGGAATGGAGAACCAAATAAAGATGTCTCCGATCAAGGGATAGTTATCCGTAAACTCCGTTCCGATCTCGGCAAACTGAGGAACAATAGCCATAGGTAATAACAAGACAAACACCCACATGAAATAGTGATTGAGCGAAGCAAAATGGCGAGGATAAGGGAAGTTCTTAATCCGTTCACTCTTTCCTTGCAAGGTGAAAAATTCCTCAATCACTCCTTCCAACTGCAAAAAAGCAAATTCCCAAATTACGCCTTGCTCTTTTAATTTTTGTAGATGGTAGGATTGTTGATAGAGTATCGCAGTCTGTTTATTATTCTTACCTAAGACAGATGATAATTCTTCTTGAGAAAGGTAGGGCTTAAGATCTTCTTCCAAGGAGGAAATACGCTCCGGAGGTTTTACATCCCATTCCTGATTGGTCTTCTCGTTCATGATGGTTTCCCAAGGCTTGGGAACGCGCATGGCATGACGAAGAGCCGTCATCCAGGCAATATGACGATAAGTCAAGGTTTTGATCTCATGTTGCAGCTCTTCTTTGCTGAGCTTCACCTCTGTATGCTCATTAGTCAGCATAACTTGCACAAACATGCCAAAGGTTCTAGAAGTATTTACAATACCTCCCCATATCTTCCGGGCTTCCCAAATTCTTCCGTAGGCGGAGCTGTTTTGAAAACCAATCACAAAGGCTACTGCTGTACCAATGAGTGCCAATGGGGTCCAAGGAATTTTCAACCAGGTAAGATCTGCAAAGTAATAGGCGGATACCCAAATAATACTCAAGATGATGAATAGTAAGGTTTCATACCGTGTCCACATGGCCATGTCGAAGGCCTTAAACTTGCGTTTCGTATACATAGAAGTGTTTTTAGGCAGCAATGGCGATATCCTCGCCTGTTTATCGTATCAAGTCTACTAAAATATCCAGAATCTGAGGCTATAAAAGTCCCGCTTTCTTGCGCTTAGTCCACAAAACATACTTTTTGCCGGATTTTGCCATTTCCTGCTCCGACTGGACAGTGGATGCTTATAAAAAAGCGGTACTTTAGGTGCATGAGAAGACTTTATGTACACCTTGGACCTCTCCTATCCCTCTGGATACTAAGTTTTGCGATCCAAGCGCAAGAGTCTTTTGTCTGCCAAGGGGACTTCTACCTGGCCATCACTGATGGTGCTGTACATACTACCGTTTACACCGTAGGGATTGACTCAGGTTCTGGCACGGTGGATTTTAAACCGCTAAACCTAACTACTACTGGGAAAGACCTCAATGCTATGGGTTTCCGCTCGGTTGATAATTTCATCTATGGGGTAGACTCGGGAAGCCTAGATGTGTATCGAGTGGGAAAAGATGGCATTGCGCAGACCGTCAGTGAATTGTACTCTGATCCTTATCTACAATATGTCGCAGGGGATATAACCCCAGATGGCCGGTATCTAGTGGTCATTGGAACTAGCTCTTTTCACGACGAAGTAGTTGGCTTCATCGACCTAGATTCTCCGACTTACGAGTATACAGAAATCTGGCTGGAAGGGCCAGATGTTCGTTCAGCCGACGTAGCCTTTGACCCCATCGATGGTACTTTATATGGGTTTGATGGGATTAATCACCGGCTAGTTACTTACGATATACATACGGGTGAAATCAAGGCAGATTACCCTCCAACCGATCAATCCTTATTGATGGGCGGATTGTTCTTTGACGCCTTTGGAAAGCTTTTTGGATATGGCCTGGTACCAGGAGAGAATGTGCAGCAGGCTTTTTATAGCATCGATAAGGAAACAGGCATCGTAGAATTAGAAACAGTAGGCCCCCCTGCCTCGCGAAATGATGGCTGCTCCTGCCCTTATACACTAGGGCTACAGCTTTCGGTCGAAACCATTGAAGCCTTGCCTTGTACGACCATTCCCATCAAATTCGAAATAGCCAATACCACGGGAATCACCCAGAACAACCTTCGCTTGGAGCAGGTTTTCCCAGAAAGCTTTGTCATTAAAAATATTGAAAGTCCCTTGGAAGGTGTCCTCACTGGAGGTGGCACTAATTCCAATTTTTTCACGCTTGAAAGTCTTAGTATTCCGATTGGTTTGCATGAGCTGATTGTGGATGTAGAGTTGACCGGTGAGGCCAGTGGAACCTACGCTTTTCAAGCCGAATTATCTGGCTTGCCAGGAACTTTAGGTTATGTTTTACTTTCGGACAACCCCAAGACATTGGTAAAGATGGATTCGACCGTCATCAAAGTCGGAGAACTCGTACTCGATTACAGTAGAATCAGTACTCAAATTTGTTCTCCTGAAGGTTTAGAGCTAGATCCCGGTGTCCCCGGAGCTACTTATGTGTGGGGCGACGGTTCGACCGAGCCAACATACAAGGTCACAAGCGCGGGGGACTATGCTGTGACCATAAGCACCACTTGTCAAACTATCGAAACCAATATTAAAGTGGACGGTGTTGGGTTTGAAGTTGAGCTCGGTCCTGACCAACAGGTTGAGCTTGGAGACGAAGTGCTTCTGCAAGCCACCGTGAGTCCTTCACCTGAAGGCAGCAGCTACACCTGGACCAGCTCTGTTGGCGACATTAGCTGCACCAGCTGTACGGAACTGACGGAGGCACCCAATGCAGATACCTGGTATTATTTGACGGTTACTGACCCCGACGGTTGTAGTGCAAGAGATTCCCTTCTGGTAAAAGTCATCAACGATCGAAATGTGTTTATTCCTACCGCATTTAGTCCTAATGGTGATGGAATAAACGATCAATTCTTCATTCATAGCAGGCGACCAGCTGAAATCGTTTCTCTACAAATTTTTGATCGCTGGGGAAATCTGCTTTTTCAGAATGAAAACACCAGTACCAACGATCCAATTTACGGTTGGGATGGGCGCTCAAGAGGGCGGCCGATGAACGATGGCGTTTTCTTTTATCTGGCGAGGCTACGCTTTCTGGACCAGCAAGAGGTTGAGTATAAGGGGGAACTGGTTTTACTACATTAGGCTTAGTAATTGGTCTTCATACCCTTACCTTTTTTGGCCTTAACTTTTTCGAAAGTCTTTTTAATGATTCTTTAACAGACATTTTTAAAGCACTAGTAATCAATTATTTGCAGGAATTTTACCAAGAAATAATGGCTCCAGGCTGCCATCTCACAAATCTCTTGATCGAGGCTGCTTGACAATGTCTTAGCCACTCCGCTATTTTTGCTTTGTACTCAACCTTCTACCCTACAATAAACAACGCCATATGTACACTAACCTGTTAACTGCCGTTAGAGCCCCACATTATCGGGAGTCTTTATTAATCACTACCCCGTAAGCCTTCTGCTTCCAAGAGCCACTTCCTACATCTCAGGCTTTTTGGCTTTCCCCATCCATTACTAAGACTGGTGCCTAATTGGCACAAAAGAAATTAGTCTACTAGCCTTTATTCACTGCATCGATCTTTGGATCCGATACATTCGTTTGCTGACCTACCGTACCTGAAATTTCTTAGACCTCATCTACCTGGAATTAGACTACACCCTATCTGAACCCTAGCGTTATTCCGTACTCAAACACCCATTTTACACAAAGACCTTAAGACCACACACTCATGTTCAAACTCAGGCTCCTTCTCGCTCTGTTGCTGGTCATCTATTGTCAGCAAGGGTTGCAGGCTCAAACCAAAGCACCTCCCCAGTACGAGACCAATGGTACGCTTCTGTCAACTGTCGAGCTTCCCTATAAGCAGGCTGAGAAGTTGCGTAAAAAAGGAAAGATCATCGCAGCGCGCCCTTACTATAAGCAAAGCTTGGAGGCGTCATACGCTGCGCAGGACTGGGAGACCGTTCTTCTAGCCAGCTCCTATTTGGCGGAGAGTTACATTGGTAGTAGAAATTATCAGGAAGGAATTGACCTTGTCATCAAAGCCATCCAGCAGCTCCGACAATTTCCTCTGACATCTCCTGAAATAGGATATCAACTGTACAACTGTTTAGCTAGATTGTACCAATACGGCTACGAACCGCGGAAGAGTCTACGCATATGTGTAGAATCCTTACGATACCTGCGTCAAACATCGACTGCCGATACATCATTGCTGTATGCCAAGATGTATCTTCAACTAGGTTCATCCTATGCTAGTAACTCCCAATGGGGGCAAGCCCTACAATTCTATAGAAAAGCAGAAGCAATGCTTCCCCTGTTATCCCAGGCAGAGACGAATCAACTGCGCCCCAACGTCTACGCAAGATTAGGTAGCTATTATGCTTACATGTGGGATCTTATTCCCGCCACACAATATCTAGAAGAGGCCTTGGATGCCGCCATGCACCATCGAGTGACGAACTCTCCTGAGATATTTAGTCTGTATCAAGATATCGCTACCGTCTATCAGCGACTCAATGAGCATGAAAAAGCAATTGGACATTATGAAAAAGCAGCCTACTTGATCCAAACAACAGGGTTGGAAAGTGATCAAGTTATGTACATGCAATTGCCAAATATCTATATAGGAATTGCCAGGAGTTATCGAAGCATAAATCAACCCAAAAGCGCCCTATTTTATGCCCAGAAAACCAAAACGCTTTTAACAGAAGCTAAGGATGAAGTAGCCCCTCTCTTGCAAATTTCCACCCAACTCGAACTAGCTAGGATCTACACCAAAATGCGTCAGTATGAAAAAGCTACTGACTTACTGAAGTATACCAAAGCTAGACAAGCAGAACAGCAAACGCTACTAGGCTTCCATCCGATAATGAATCAACTTTCTCAGGAAATTGAATTTGCGGCTGCCGTGCTCGCGAAGGAACAGCAAGACTTCAATCGAGCCAAAAGCTTGTTCAAGAACTTACACGCTAAACTTTCCCTAGAATCACGGAAGAAACAAGTGGATCAACAGGAACTCAACACCACCACTTTGATCCACCTAGCAGAAATTCACCGAGAATTGAGAGATCTAGATTCTGCTTTCTACTACAATCAATTGGCTTTGGTTTGCGCTTGCCATGAATTCAATGAAGTAGCCCCTGAGTTAGTTCCCGCTGCAGAGCAGTGCGCCGA
>ENA-UENX01000251-UENX01000251.1-marine-metagenome-genome-assembly--contig:-NODE-251-length-27630-cov-3.381853_pt1 | contig 27630 bp, 19 predicted proteins | sample MGYA00237875_ERZ529327 | MGnify/ENA primary metagenome ERZ529327 (study PRJEB26372, sample SAMN05368347) | marine metagenome | biome: cultured habitat; feature: ocean water; material: water; isolation... | reverse complement strand
TGGTTTTGCAGCAAATATCTGACGCATTTGGGCTCTTGAGGATGAATCGCAACTTGCATTAAATAGCTAGTGGGCTAACATCCGGGGAGATCAACTCTACTAATATACGGATAAAGATTGGGACCTACATACCGCTGGGGAATAGGGGGTTGCGACAATTGTTACAGCTATTGCATCAAAAGTACAAACGCTTCATTCTCTACCGGACTAGGTTTGTGATATCGAACAAAACCTTTTTTCACACTCAAAAAATCACAAACCTGAAACACAATGAAAAAACTAATCTCACTACTCGTTTTCGGCTGTTGTTTTACTGTTATGACCCCCTTATTAGGACAGCCATATTATACAATTACATTTACAGATCTAATCTTAGAGGAAGGTTCATGCTTTATCAACGGAGATGGAGGATCTAATCCAGAGGAGCCGCAATTTGGCCTTTATTGCGCCGAAGGTGGAACGTTAATCAAAGCCTTCGGATGGCAGATCAATCTCACCGCTGCCGGAACCTACCCCTTACCTACCCCTATCACTACTTGCCAGAGTTCCAACTCCTGGACTTTTGATGCGGAAGGAAGAACAGAACTTCGCTTTTGGATGGAGTCTGCCCAGAACAATAATACGGGAGTTTGCGTAGAGCCTGCTGCTTCTGGAGATGGCTGCATTCGGAGGGACTATGTTACCATCGATCTGACCCAAAGCACAGGCATGATCAATGCCGGAACGGGAGAAAAGTTTCTGTATACTCTTAGTATGGCGACTACTGGTGATCCGATACCATTGTTCGATGATATCGATGGGGATGGACTGATCGACTGTCAAGATGCCTGCCCGGTAGGCCCCAATCCAGGTGAGAGCTGTGATGATGGTGATCCTACTACTACCAATGACAGAATAGAACCCGATTGCGTTTGTCGTGGAGCTACGGGGAAATATAAGATCACCTTTACCCAGTTGGAAGTACTTACAGGATGTTTGAACAATGAAAGTGGTGCCGATGAGGCAGCCATCATGATTTACTGCGAATCCAATTTGGAGACTCAGTACTTGGTCAAAGCCTGGAGTATTGCTACTTCAGCAGGGAATAACTACGACTTACCCTCTCCTAATAATGGTGCCTGCGCCACGGATAATAGCTGGTACTTTGATGCGGATGGGCAAACAAGCCTGGATGTATGGGTACAGAGTTTTGAATCTGATAATGGTGTGTGTGGACGTACGATGATCAATGCCGATCAATGCAAGGATGAGTTTGCTTATACCTTTGATTTGACGGCAACAAATGGGGTAATTGAAAACAGCAATGGTTTTAACTTCCATTATATCATTGAATACGCAGACTCAGCACCTCCACTACCTAGCTGTACACCAGAAAACACAGCTGAAAGGTGTGCGGATGGTATCGACAATGATGGAGACGGATTGATTGATTGTGATGATCCAGGTTGTGAGGCATTGGCTGCAGGTTGTGCTACTTGCTTTGGGGATGGATTGTCCTTTGCAGATACAGTGCTTACCTATGCCCCAACTTGTAATAACATTAATACCAACAATACCAATCCAGACAAGGCGATTGGTGCTCCCGATAACCGCAGTATCAGTCTGGGACAAGGAGGTGTGATTCGTCTTGGTTTTACTAATAATTTATTGACTAACTCGGGAGATAGCGAGCCAGATCTTTGGGTGTTTGAAATTGGACCTCAGATTGAAGGGAGCGATATTGAACTACGTCCGGTGGATAGTGGAACCGCATCTATTTTGCAGGATGAAGGAATTTTGGATTCCGATGGAGATGGTTACTATGAGATAGATCGCATCGGCGGATCCACGGCTTCCCTGGATATTGACGAAATTGTACAAGGATATAACCCTGGAATTTTACGTTTTGATGCGATTAAGATTATCGATGTTCCTGGTACTTGCCAAGGTTCTACGCCTGGGGCTGATATCGATGCTGTTTGTGCTCTTTCCAGTGTGCCCTGTGAAGATGCAGATGGGGATCTTTTCAATAGCTGTCAGGAGTGTGACGACAATGATCCTGAGGTTTTTCCTGGCGCAGTAGAGATTTGTGACGGGAAAGACAATGATTGTGATGGCCTAATTGATGGTGATGATCCTGATCTCGTGGACGGACAAACCTGGTATCTTGATATAGATCAGGATGGAGTAGGGGATGTCAGTGCTTCCATAGTGGCTTGCGAACAACCAGATGGATATGCTGCAACAGCGGGAGATGAATGCCCTACTGATCCCGATAAGGTCATAGCAGGTACTTGTGGATGTGGGGTGAGTGATGTGGACAGTGATGGCGATGGTACGGTGGATTGTTTGGATGAATGCCCTGGTGATCCGGATAAAGTGGTAGCTGGTGAATGTGGATGTGGGGTGAGTGAAGTGGATAGTGATGGCGATGGTGCAGTTGATTGTTTGGATGAATGTCCTGGTGATCCGGATAAGGTGGTAGCTGGCGATTGTGGTTGTGGAAATGATGAGCCTGGAACGAGCTGTGATGATGGGGATGCTAATACGGCCAATGATACGATTGATACGGACTGTGTCTGTAGGGGAGAGGTGATCGACAGCTGTGCGGATGGAATACAAAACAATGGAGAAGTAGGTATTGACTGTGGTGGGGATTGCGATGCTTGTCAGGAACCAGTGGCTGTCTGTGGTTTCAAAGAGATTTTCTTGGACCCAGATACCCCAGACTTTGATGGCCCTGGAGAAAATGATATTTGGTTGATACCGGTGGCAGAATTAGATTTTGGTAGCCTTAGTTCTTCTGAGGATCCCTTGTTTGCTGTAAGAAGATGGAGAGACTATATAGATTTTGACTGGACCAAAAGAGGAGCGTGCATAGATTTTGAACCCAATACTAGAGTCACTAGTGCCGATCGGGGGCTGGTCTGGCGTGAATGCCTGCCGATCAAAAGAAGTGATTTTGGCAATGTGTTGGATTATAGGTATCGAGTTGCTGATGAATTTGGAAGCGATCAGTGTCGGGGTGAAATCTTGATTAGTCCTATTGCCGCTGAAGGGGCTGCTACTGATTTGAGGATAGATCCTTCAAGGTTGCGAGAAAATGACGTAGCTGGCTTGCAATTGTTCCCCAATCCAGGATCAGAAGCCATGCAGGTACAACTCCAAGGCATCGCAGCTGATCAAGAGCTAGTCGTTCAAGTGCTGGATATTAACGGTCGAGAAATTCAGCGCCGGAAGATTAGGGGTACAAATAGACTTGAGTTTGACATGCGTAGTCAGGTAGCTGGTGTGTATTGGATTAAAGTGTATTGGGATGGCGGTGCGCTGCAAAGAAAATGGGTGAAGGTGAGTCCGTAAACCCCTTCAGCTCAAGAGAAAATTGGAAGGCCAAGTCAGAGATCGTCTGGCTTGGCCTTAATTATTGAGAGCTGACCTTATAAGCTCCAACCTAATAGGATCTTTCCTCCTTAAACAGTCCCAATTCAAATCCAAATCCATCAGCTAGCCCTAATGTCAGATGTACATCGTCGGGCTGCACCGCTCCCACAGAGCCCGTAAAATGCGTACACTCATCCAAGCCCATCACTAAGGTTTCTCCCATGCAAGCAAAGATATGACCGCTAGGTAGGGGGATGCCACCAACGATAAACCGATTAGGTTCAGGTAAGCGAACGATTCCCCCCATGATTTGCTTTAGATCGGGATAGATCAGTCCAACATGCTTATCCACGTCTGCAGGGACAGCGAGGTCACAAATGATCTTCGAATCAGCAGACAGGTGTTCCGGTAAAATAATCGGTTGAATGGAATTGGAAGAAGTCACTACAATTGGGCAGTGCTTGATCGCTTCCATTTGGTCCGTGATCTTGATTCGTAAATCTGGGTTAAGCTGGAGTAGGGTCTCTTTTAGCTGTACGATTTTTGGGCTGTCCAAAACCCGTGGAATTAGAACCATTTCTTCAACTTGACTGGCCAGTAATTCAGCATATGTATTAGCAATATTACCCCCCGCTCCAACAATAGCTACGCTTGCATCCTCGAGGATCACTTTTTTCAATTTTGCCGCTTTGTAGATAGCCTTGAGCCCGAAGCCTACCGTTAGGGAATTCCCAGTGGTTACCTTCATGTTCTTGGTCTTGACCCATCGAGCATTCCGAGTCAAGATAGAGGTGAATCCCCCCAAGCCCAAAACTTGGCAGCCATTCGCCTCGGCGATGTTTGCGGCATGTTGGATCTTATCCACTATCCATTGGAAATCTCCGGAACGATAGGCATTTCCGATTTCGCGAGAGTCCAGGAATAGACCAATAAAATTCAAGTGGACTGTTCGTCCGTCACGTGCCTTCACGTTCACTTGGTCGAAGATAACCGGCTCCAAAAATCTCGCCGTACGACTAATTAGCTTCTCCAATTCCTTTACGGACCAGGCTTCAAAGGATTGATCCCAAAGAACCAAGTCCTTTGCCTTGATGAAATGCCCTAGAAAGGCTACTTTTCTATGGCCCGCAGGAGCTTGATGCTCAAAAACATCAACATCCTGATAGTCTGTGATTTTGCCAATCGGACGACCCACCAAATAGCTCAATAAGCTACCCGCATCGGCTTTTGAGATGATTTCAGAAACAGTTCTCAGCGCATTTAATAACTTGTAGATGTGTTCCGTAGAGATGTAGGCAGAAGGTTGAATACGAAGTGTATTTGGGTTGCTCAAGGTAGGCATGATTCGAATCTCGTATTCATGTAGCAAATGCCCGGCAATAACGTACCCATAGTACCCAGAATCGAAAAGGATACGGAGTAAGTTGGAGGAGGAATTTTCTTGACTTTGAAAATCCACTCCTATCATTAATCCTTTCCCCCTTACTTCCTTAATGACGGAAGGAAAATCTGCTTTTATCTTCAATAATTCTGCTTTTAGCAAAGCGCCTTTATCTGCACATTGTCGGGGTAGATCTCCTCCCACAATGGTATGTAGTACCGCTTCGGCGATGGTAGCACTCAAGCCATCATCAGAGAAGGTAGTGGTATTAATGACTGAAAATTCTTCAACGAAGCGCTCCTCCGCTACCAGTAAGGCACCGATTTTTGCTATACCTCCTCCCAGCGCCTTAGATAAGCAGATGTAATCTTTTCGGAGGCCAATTTGATCGGCCGCCAGTAAGCTGCCGGTACGCCCAAGCCCAGTCTGAATTTCATCGATGATTAAGGGAATGTTATGTTTGGAAGTGACCTCATTAATCCATTCAACGAAAGCTGGGGGCAAGGGAATTACCCCGGCCTCACCTCGAATTGGCTCTGCGATAGCGAAGGAAACGTCCCCGATATTTTCTAGTGCAGCCTCCCAGCTCGCCGGATCGTTGGGATCTAAAAAATCCACTTGCAAGTCATTGCGGTTGAACGGCTCATTATGGACTTTGGAAAAGGATAAGGTACCCAGGGATTTGCCATGATAGGCACTGGTCAGGGCCCAGCAACGAGATTTTCCATTCTCAAGAATGGCGTGCTTTACCGCCGTTTCTACTGTCTCTGCTCCCGTATTGGTTAAAATTACTCGATATCTACCAAATAGTTCCTGTAGCTTTTGATTTAAGCCTTCTGCCGCGGATCCAATAGATCCTTGGGTGAAAATAGGACGCTGACTTTTTAGGAAGTAGGTAGCTACTGCGCTGATGCGACCATGGGAATGACCTAAAAAGTTGGCCCCATACCCACCAACTAGATCTAGAATCTTTACTTCGCCAGCTTCGGTTTGCTGATATAGAATGTCTCCTTGGCCTTTAGTATAGCGAACATCTAATCCGAGTGCCTGTAATTTTTCTTTGAGTTTGCTTCGATAGTGCTGCTTAGGGTTTTCCTTGTACATGAAACTTGGTTTTAAAGGGGTTGAAAATGATTTACCCTACAAGTTTATGCCCTCGGAGTTTCAGTTGAAAAGACTCTTGATTAGCTAACCAGCTTGAATGAGCAATTGGACTAGGCAATGTAATTTCGCAACGGTGGAACGCTATTTCGAGGGAGAGGGGTGCGGTTTGGTGTTTCTAGTAAAGTAAGGTAGCGTTCTGCTCAAGGAGCTAGGGGATTCACTCATCTAGGGTTTCACCTCATCGGATGAATCACTCATCCGATGAGGTGAAACCTAGCCAATCCCCCAGTCCTTGAAGACGTCTTCTGTATCCTCACCGGCAGCCCGGGATCCGAAGCGCACCTTTGAGGGGGTACGACTAAACCGCGGTGCAGGGGCAGGCTGTTTGATGCCATCGAGATCTATATAGGTGCTTCTAGCGACATTGTGTGGGTGAGACTGAGCTTCTACAAAATCCAGTACAGGAGCGAAACAGACATCCGTTCCTTCCATGATTTCACACCATTCGTCCCGCGTTTTACTTTTGAAAACTTCCATCAATTTCTCCTTGTAGGTAGGCCATTGACTGGGATCATATTGAGCTGAAAATTCTTCTGGATTTAACGCTGCCTTTTGCACCAATAAGGCGTAGAATTGGGGTTCGATCGAACCTATGGAGATGTATTTTCCGTCTTTGGTCTCATATACGTCGTAGAAGTGGGCTCCGGAATCCAACAGATTGGATCCGATTCGGGTACTCCACTGTCCCATACCATGTAGGGTATTGAAAACGGACATTAAAACAGCAGAACCATCGGTCATGGCGGCATCGATCACCTGTCCCTTGCCAGATCGTTGTGTTTCTAATAAGGCTGCTAATATTCCCATGACTAAAAACATACCGCCCCCACCGTAGTCTCCCACTAGATTCAATGGAGGCACAGGACGTTCGCCTTGTCGCCCAATGGCATGCAGTGCACCAGTCAGGGAAATATAATTGATATCGTGGCCTGCGGCCTTTGACAGGGGACCCGTTTGCCCCCAGCCAGTCATCCGCCCGATCACGAGCTTTGGATTTCGCTGGTGTAGCACCTCTGGTCCTAAACCCAGCCGCTCCATCACGCCCGGCCGAAACCCTTCAAACAGGACATCCGCCTTTTCTACTAGCTGCAATAGGCGCTCAATATCTTCGGCTTGCTTTAAATTAAGGGCAATAGAACGTTTGCCTCTGCGATTGCAATCTGGCATCCGCTTTTTGCTAGTGGAAGCCTTCCTTTCGACCAGGATAACATCTGCTCCCATGTCAGCCAAAAGCATGCCGGCAAATGGACCGGGTCCAAGCCCAGCCATTTCAATAATCTTGATACCTTGTAAGGGACCCATAGTGGTGAGATTAGGGGCGGGTGGTGCGCCTTTGGGAGTGAATGGGTCGATGGTCGATAGTCCATAGCATCTGTGTTGTTACCTATTGGCTTTTAGTTACTCTAAGAAACACGATTACTTAAAGCCATAAAGCACGGACTATCTGCTATGAACTACCAACCAACGACTGTCGACTATGGACCATAGACTATGGACCACTAGCTGACGACTATAATTCTAGCCAACTGTTGCGGTAGCTTTTCCAAACTCATGAATGGAACTTCCGGCGGCAGCCATCGCTCTGAGACTATCTGGCACTGCCCAACGAGGCCCAAAGGCTTCCGCAAAGGCATCACAGTCCTGGATGAACTGATCCATGCCCACGAAGTCGATATAAGAAAGTGCTCCACCTGTATAGATTGGGAATCCCCAACCTAGTACAGATCCAATATCTCCATCCATGGTAGATCTCAATACCCCTTCTTCCAAACAACGATAGGCTTCTAGTGCTTGACGATGCAGGATACGCTTTCCAACTGTTTCCTTGTCCAGCGTTTCAACATTTGAGTTGTACAATTCCTTCAAACCTGGCCACAACTTCTTTTTGCCACCTTTTGGATAGTCATAGAAGCCTTTGCCCCATTTTTTACCCTTCCGCTCGTGGTTGTTTACCAGGTTCTTCTGAATCTCATACATCCGAGTTTGGTAAACAGCTTTATTTGGAGAAGGATCACTTTCATATACATGCATACCTAAAGTCAAGGTGACTTCATCCGTAACTGCCAAAGGTCCGACAGGCATTCCTTTTGCTTTGGCTACATTCTCAACCATGGCCGCTGGCACACCTTCTTCCAACATGAAGATTCCTTCACTGGCAAAGGTCCCGAAGCAACGGGAAGTATAAAAGCCACGGCTGTCATTTACCACAATAGGTACTTTGCCGATAGCCACAGTATAATCAACCGCTGCAGCGATGGCTTTTGCCTCCGTCTTTTCTCCCACTATAATCTCGACCAATGGCATTTTGTCTACGGGAGAGAAGAAGTGAATACCGATGAACTGCTCTGGTCTTTGTGAAGATTTAGCGAGTAAGGTAATCGGAATAGTAGAGGTGTTAGAAGCATACACCTTGTCTTCTGCAAGTACTGCCTCCGTTTCCTTGGTTACTTTATCTTTCAAGGTAGGATCTTCGAATACTGCTTCTATTACCAGATCGCAACCTTCCATGGCGCTAGGGTCATCTGTAGGGGTGATGCGGGATAGTAGCGCCTGCTTTTTCTCTTCGGTAGATCGACCTCGCTTGATGGCCTTATCTAACAATTTAGTAGAATAGGCTTTCCCTTTCTCAGCACCTTCTATGGTGACGTCCTTCAACACTACTTCCATTCCTGCTTTCGCAGAAACGTAAGCAATTCCAGCCCCCATCATCCCGGCACCAAGAATACCCAATTTCTTGATCTCGTACTTCGGCTCATCCTTTGGGCGAGCTTTTCCTTTCTTCGCAGCTTGGATACCCATGAAACCGGTTCGGATCATGTTTTTGGCTTCCTTGCTATCTACCAGTTTGGTGAAGTAACGTGCTTCAATTTCTAGGGCGCGATCAATCGGTACCTGCAGCCCGTCATGCACTACTTTTAGAATGTAGCGTTGCGCAGGGTAGTTACCATGCGTCATTTTGGTCAGGTTACCAGCAGCCCCCATCATCACCTGCATGCCATTTGGCGTCCAGATATTTCCACCAGGGATTCTATGTTTTTTATTGTCCCAAGGCTGTACAGGTTTCGGATTATTCTTGATCCATTCTTTAGCCTTGGCAATCAACTCCTCTTGATTCTCCGCTAACGCATCAATTAAGCCATCCTTTAAGGCTTTAGGAGGGCGTACCTCTAGGCCCTGTAGCAAGTACATTAAAGCATTCTGGATACCTAATAGATATGGAGCTTTCACGGTTCCGCCGCCGCCAGGCAGTAAGCCGACCTTCGACTCCGGGAAACCCAGCTTGATCTTGATATTGTTCAACACGATTCGGTGATGGCAAGCCAAGCAAAGCTCTAGTCCACCTCCCATAGCCGTTCCATTGATCGCGGCAACGAATGGTTTTCCGGAAGTTTCGATCTCTCTAAAGGCCGTATGCATCTCTAGCATACCTTGCAATTGTCCGCCTGGATCACCTCCCATTTTATTTAACTCACGAAGATCAGCACCGGGCATGAACATGCTACGTCCGGAAGTTACAATGACGCCCGCTATATTTTCATCAGCTATGGCTTTTTGTGCTACTTCCAAGTAAGCATTAATGAAAGCCGAGCTAAATAGATTGGTTGGATTGTTGACCTGATTGATGGTGAAAATGCCAATGCCATCTTCACCTACCACAAATTCGAACAGGTCGTTCTTTATATTCTGCATGATTTTCTTTTTTGGTCAATTCAAGAATGAATGTCTTTGACAAGATGTACCTGCTCTTTCTAGATGCGCTCGATAATCGTAGCAATACCCATTCCACCACCGATACAAAGGGTTACTAGTCCTGTGCTTAGATCTCTACGCTCCAATTCATCCATCAAGGTACCTGTAAGCATACAGCCCGTGGATCCTAGTGGGTGTCCCAAAGCAATCGCTCCACCGTTTACATTCACCACAGAATGATCAACACCCATTTCTTCCATGAAGTACATCGGTACTGCAGCGAAAGCTTCGTTTACTTCAAATAAGTCGATATCGCTAACTTGCATACCTGCCTGCTTGAGTGCCTTTTTTGAGGCAGGTGCTGGACCAATAAGCATGATGGTCGGATCTGTCCCAACCACTGCTGCCGCACGAATCTTGAAGCGAGGCTTCAAACCCATTTTTTCACCTACTGCTTTATTACCAATCAAAGCTACTGAGGCACCATCCACGATAGCAGAGGAATTCCCGGCATGGTGTACGTGGTTGATTTCTTCAATCTCAGGATATTTGTCGATAGCCACGGCATCATATCCCCCCATCTGGCCCATCATGGCGAAAGAAGGTTGTAGATTGCCGAGCCCTTCAAGTGTAGTAGAAGGACGAATATTTTCATCTGTATTTAACACCGCCAATCCATTCACATCCTGCACGGCTATTCTGGACTTAAAACGACTTTCACTCTCTGCCTTGCTGGCTCTCATCTGAGATTCATAAGCGAATTTGTCTACGTCAGCTCTGGAATAGCCGAACTTGGAAGCAATTAAGTCTGCAGAAATGCCCTGTGGTACCATTTTACCAGGAATGGCTTGCTCAGGGTCAAGCAGAAACCCACCTCCATCAGATCCCATGGGAACGCGAGACATACTTTCAACACCACCAGCTACTAGTAGATCGGTGAAGCCTGCTCTCACATATGCAGCTGCTTGATTGATCGCCTCCAGGCCAGAACCACAGAAACGGTTCAATGTAACTCCACAAAGGTGATCACCATATCCCGACTGCTGTGCAGCGGATTTTGCGATATTCACACCTTGGTCCTTTACTTGACTTACACAACCTAAGATCACATCCTCGACTAGATCCGTGTCTAAGTCATTTCTATCTTTCAGTGCCTTCAGGACTTGCGTAGATAGCTCCGTAGGGGTAACGCTCATGAGCGCCCCTTTTTTGTTTCCTTTTCCTCTCACGGTGCGTACCGCATCGTAGATATATGCTTCCATAATTTTGTTGATTTATGTTTTTATTTTTTCTTCAATTGTTCTACAAACATCTTGACCATCATTTGAGCTTCCGGTGTGTTGGAAGCTTCGATATGTTCTGCAATCATCTCTTCTATCCGCTCATCGCTGAGATCAACGATTTGATGCAGCTGTCGGGTCAGGTATCGCTTGGAGTCGGCATAGACTCTCGGCGTCACATACATTAGTTTCTTTAAGTAGGCTTCGGCCTTTGGCAAAACTTCATCCACCTCTGTCGCTTCATTGATCAAACCAGCTTGCACGGCTTCGTCGGCTTGAAATAGCCGCGCCTGTTGAACCGCTAGCCAGGCATTTTTTTCACCTGCATAATAAGCGTAAATGTGACAAAGCAATTCCGGAATCTGCAAGTTCATCTTGAATTCATGCATGCCAAAAACGTGCTTTGGTCCGCGTGCCATGATCTTATAATCCGTCATCAAGGCTAATATGGTGGCCCCGGCTGGAGCATAGCCCGTGATGGCTCCTACCAGTGGCTTGGGAAACCTGATCATCTTCTGGCATAGCTGAAAATAAGCTCTCCAAAAGGGACCTGCCAATTCAACACCACCCATAGCTAGACTGACGATATCCAAACCTGCACTGAAGCAGTTGGGGCGACCTGTCAGGATCACTCCTTTTACAGTCTCGTCAAATTGCAGCTGGGCAAAAGCCTCATTCAGATCCTGCAAAAGCGGAAGATTGATGGCGTTTACCTTTCCATTATCGATCTCAATAATGGCTTGACTTTTCTTTCGGTGAATTTGAACGGTATCCATTTTTTTATTAAGTTGGTGCTTAATAAAAACAAATATAGGCAAATTTGCCTATTGTTTTAGAGCCGTTTGAGAAAGTTTGCAATAATTAAACTCGTATAATTTTGTAGTAAAACAACGAACGATTTCTAAATGTTCTTGTTTTATTCAGTGATTTCTTAATAAGTAGACGGGAAGGTGAATCAGAAGTTATGAAAGAAGAAATGAAAACGCCGGCCAGGCGTAGAAGGGGGCGGCCCAGCAAGGCCAATACATTGGATCAGGATCTACTATTACAGCTGACCCTCAAGGCCTTTGCTGAAAATGGTTTTGAAGGAACGAGTTTGAAGACGATCTCTGACCAATTGCATATCGATGATTCTTTGATTTACTACCACTATAAGAACAAGCAGAATCTCTGGAAGCAGGCCATGTGGCAGGTGATTACAGAGTATGAACGACAGGCCAAGGAAACAGTCCGACTCTGCAAGGATCAAAGTACTATTGATCTTGGAAAATCACTTACACGGCATCTCGTCTACTTCATGGCAGAGCATATCGAGGTGTATAAGATCATGAACCACGAACTCACTCGCCGTTCGGAACGATCCGATTGGATCATAGATAATATGCTGAAGCCGTTAGGAGACAGACTTACGCCTATTTTTCAGGCGTACAAGCGAGCCGGCTACGAGGTCAATATGCCTATCAATAACTATATCGCGCTGATCTTCGGTATTTTAAGTCAGTTCTTCTTCATGGACACCATGAGTAAGCGACTGTATGATGTAGATGTATACCAACAGGCTGAGGTGGATCGACATGCGGATCTGGCGGTAGAAATCATCTTTTCCTCTATTTTCCGTAAAGTGGAATAAGCTCTTTTACACCTCTATCCTTTCTACCTTTCCAATCAAAAATAGATACGAACAAAAGCCAACAAAGGCCAAGGCGCCGATGTAGAATAAAGCCGGCTCAAAATTGCCATCCTTTACCAGATACCCTATAATAATAGGCGTTACTGCGGCTGAAAGTCCTCCCATGAAATTAAATACCCCGCCGATTAAACCAATGAGGCGAGTAGGAGCAAGCAGGGAGACAAATACCCAGGCAATGGAGGTTAAGCCGTTGCCCAGAAAGGCGATGGATAGAAAGAGGATGATAAGGAAGGTTTGATTGGTATAGTTGGCGCCAATGATGGCCATGGAGAGGAGCATTCCGATCAATATCGGAGCCTTACGCGCAATTTCATTAGAGTAACCACGTCGAACCAAGGCATCTGATGAAAAGCCAGAAAGCAATACCCCAACAAAGGCTGCTAGAAAGGGTAGAGAGGCTAAAAAACCGGATTTGATAAAGTCCAAGCCTCTGTACTTGACGAGGTAGGTCGGAAACCAGGTGAGAAAAAAGATAAACAACGATCCCAAACAAAACTGCCCAATATATACGCCCCAGAGCTTGCGATGGCTAAAGGCTATGAGTAGGTCTGCCCAGTTAAACTTTGTCCTTTCTCGCGGTGCTGACATACCCTCGATCAATCCGCCTCCCGCTGCAATATGATCCAACTCCGCTTGATTTACGCTCGAATGCCGGCTGGGATCTCGGTAAAGTACATACCATAGTACGGCCCAGGCAATGCCGATTAGCCCGGAGACGATAAATAGACCTCTCCAGCCCAATTGGCTCTGTATCAAGACCAAGACGGGCGTGAGAAAAGCTAGGCCAATGAATTGGCCTGAAGTATATACGGCGATAGCTGAGGCTCTTTCGCTTTCTGGAAACCAGCTGGTCACGATCTTGTTGTTGGCGGGATAGGAAGGGGCTTCAAAGACTCCAATAGCTGCTCGGCACCCAATAAAGGCAGTGAGAGAATTAATAAAACCTTGTACCAGCGTGGCCAATGACCAAAGGGTGAGTAGGATGGGATATAGAACTCGGGGCTTGACAACATCGACGAGAATGCCGCCAGGTATCTGTAAAGCCGAGTAAGTCCAAGCGAATGCCGAAAAGATAAGCCCCATTTGTACACTGCTGAGGCCCAGATCATCGCTGATGGCGAAAGCTGCTACTGAGATATTGCTGCGATCGAGGTAATTGATCACCACGGTGATAAATACGAGCGCTAAAATGTGATAGCGCTTGCGAGTTGGTCTTTCCATTATTGTGCTTCGTTTTGCCGATATCGCCAAGGATATGATAACTGCCAAAGATGCCATTTCAGCGGCAAAGTTCCATGTCATGGATACTGGAATCTCTGCCTGTCCATTTTTTGTTCAGTTTGATTTCACTTAGATTGTTATTGCTACAACTAAATTGTTGCATTGAAGCATTCGAAAAAACAACAAAATGAAAATCAAGGATATAAAGTGCTATCCTATTCGTGTAGGACAGGGGAGTCAATTGGTCGTAAAAGTAGAAGCTGACCATGGTTGGTATGGCCTCGGCGCATCGGGACTTTCTACGAGAGAGTTGGCGGTAATGGGAGCCATTGAACACTTCAAGCTCTTTCTGCTGGGGAAAGATCCAAGGGCGATTGGGGGGCTTTGGCAGGAGATGTATCGCAGCCAGTATTTTGAAGGAGGTAGAGTCTTGACTGCAGCTATATCCGCTATTGATATTGCGCTCTACGATCTCAAGGGAAAAGCTTTAGGGGTGCCGGTATATGAGCTTCTAGGCGGGAAGCAGCGCGAGTATGTGGAGTGTTTTGCTTCACTGCGCTTTGCGAGCTTGGATGAGCTACTCGCTAAGGCGCGAATACTGGTGGAAAATGGTTGGACGGTCCTACGTTTGGCCCCGGCGGAATACGAAACGTCTACGGTTCCCAATGAGTTTGAACCTCGAGTTTCAATTGCCTTGCTGGCGGAATGGATGATTCAGTTGCGAGAAGAGATGGGTAAGTCGATTACAATTGGATTGGACTATCACCATCGTTTATCGATACCAGAAACGGTCTCCTTTTTCCAAAGGATGCCCCTGGGTACATTGGATTTTATTGAAGAGCCGATTCGGGATGAAAGTCCCACAGCATATGAAAGCCTGCGTAAAATGGTCAGTGTTCCTTTTGCTATTGGGGAGGAGTTTGCCAGTAAGTGGCAATTCGCCCCGTACCTAGAGCAAAACCTTGCGCAGTTTGCGCGTGTGGATGTCTGTAATGTAGGGGGACTGACGGAAGCAATGAAAGTGGCTGCGATGGCGGAGGCACACTATATCGATTTGATGCCGCATAACCCACTTGGCCCGATTTGCACGGCTGCATCTATCCACTTGGCAGCAGCATGTCCCAATTTCGCATGGCTGGAAGAGATCAATACACCAGCGGAGCAGTCCGGGACTAACGATCCCAGATTCTATCCGGTGCAGCCTGAGTTGGAAGGAAATAGATATAAGATACCCGCTGGACCTGGCCTAGGCGTGGAATTCAACGAAGACGTGGCTCAACAGTCAAAATTTATCCCGGTTGAGGTCCCACATCTACGTCGCAGAGATGGCTCTTTTACCAATTGGTAAGTTAGTTTTCCATACTCCAAGTCCGAAAGCAAGTGCATCCTTCCTCCGAACACATCATCCAGCCTTGGGTCGGCATTTCTTGCCCTTCTTCGGGGAAACCGGCCATCTTGTGATTGGCAAAGGCATGACCGCAACAACTGCAATGTTCTGGCTGCGGCCCTCCGGATTCTGCCCTAAGCCGATTCTTTTTCTGAATGATGGCATCCAAGAAATCTTCCATATCGTCTTCGGTAGCTTCGGGTGGGAAATTCGCGGATTCGAAGAAAATGGAGGTTGAAATATTCTGGAAGGCTTCCACACGTGGAAGATTTGCCCAGATTAAAGCATGCAATTGGTAACAGGAAGCATTGCGAATTGCTGCGTGCAGGACGGCCTTGTCATGATAGATTAAGACGATGAACCATTCTTGTGCATTAGGCTCCTTAAAGACATAGGTCTCCTCTGGAAGAGGTTCAATTGGAATTTGCTTGGCGAGTTCAATCCATTCTGACACTGCTTGATGCATCATTTGGGTAATGACCAGATCTTGTTCCATTGGTTGTCGGTTGAGGGTATATTGATTGGGAATCTTGTTGCATGTAGCCTTAAGCAGAAAATCTACTTACTAGGACCTTCCTTAGCTTCAATTTGCTCCATAACCAAAGTTGCTTTCACCTCTTCTTCCTCTTGGATGTAGCCTTTGGTTTTATCTATTTCATAGTCCATCATTTCACCGATACGCGTGATCTTATCCATGATATTCACAATGAGATGAAAAGCATTGTGAATCTTGTGCTTTACGATCCAATCCGTAATCAGACAATCGATAAATTGATCTAGGAAATACTCCAACTGATTAACCTCTCGTTGGTAATCGAGCTGAAAAAGATCTGAAATATCAGAAAGCTCATCTTCGTACTTCTGTAGATAATTATTAGCTACATAAATATCCTTGTTGATCCGTTCCACTTTCTTGTCAATCCTAGTCGGAACCTCGATAGGAGGAACATTGCCCCAGTGTTCAATCTGTTGTAGGCCAAGCATAACCTTGTGCAGGTATTTTTTTGCACTGACCCCCTTTTTTATCGTCTGTTGTAGTTCTCGGATTTTCGATTGGTAATTCGCTATTTTCTCGGTGAGTTTATCGTAGCCAGCGGGTAGCTTATTCTTTTGATTGAGCAGCGCCAGTTTCTGCTTCATAAGGGCGGCGAATTCCTGGTCGATAGCATGCAGACTGCTATAGCTTTTCTCCAACACAATTCGTTCCTCCTGTAAATCTTCTAGGTTGGAAACCAGGGAATTGTATTTGACGTATGCGGCTAGGTATTCCTGTTTAGCTTTTTCAAGTTCCTCTTCTTTATTGCCCAATAGGTATTGGAATATTGCGTAAAGGCTTTTTCCTTCTAGAGCATCTAGGTCTGCCTGTTCCTCATCTAGGATCATGGCTAGCTCTTCCTTTTCTTGCTCTTTTTGTGCTATAATGAGATGAAGATGTTGGAGGTGGGTCTTGATCTTTTGCTTGCGATTGAATTCATCATAAACCGCAAGCAGTTGTTGATCGAGGGTAGCCATTGGGTTGGGGTTTTCAGTTGGTGTATGAGTCTAACCTAAACATAACGTTGGTAAAGTGGCTTTATTACGTGAATTAGGTGAACTAAGACCGAATGCGAGCCAAATTAGATGAAGACTACTTTAGCTACGACGAAGGTTAGAATGGGTAACCATCGTGATCCAGCAAGGCCTGTGCTATATTCCGACCTAGCGTCCTCGGGTTTACCCCGTATGGTTGCAGTAATAACTTAATGATCCTGCGATGGCGCCGGAGCTCGGAGCCCTCTGCAAAACTGGCTAGCACATCAAAAGCCGCTTGCCGAGCTTTGTTCGAGGCTTGATAGAGAAACAATTGAACCATATCTTGCCTCATCTTTAGTTTCGCCTGATCCTCCTTGGTCGACTGTTGCAATTTTCTCAGCTTTAACAAGGCGCTATCTGCTAAATAAGATTCCTGCAGAATGGTGGACAAGTGCATGATAATCTCCTGCTCATCGATCATTTGCTTGCGGAGTTTCTTACCAGCCGCCGAAGACAAATACAAGAAGGTATATTTGAGCCCTTGAACGATTCGATCTTGTTCGGATTTTTCATCTTTTGCCCGGAATGGATTAAGGCGACCCAACAAGAAAGCAGGGATACGTTTCCCAGCCGTCAGCAGGTCTAGTTCTTTGGTTTGTAGAGCGCGCTTGGAAAGCTCGCCGACTGAAAGCATTGCATTTATCTCATTCGTCCCCTCATATATCTTTGTAATCCGTGCATCTCTATATCCAATACCCAGCCCAGTTTCTACTGCATAACCCATACCTCCAAAGATCTGCATGGCTTCATCTAAAGCATAGCAAACCAGTTCAGACCCTCGTACTTTTACAATAGAAGCTTCGATGGCAAACTCACTTATTGACTTAATCTTAGCTTCATTGTGACTCGCTCCATTAGCTAGTAGACTCGCTTCTTTCCGGTCAATCAGGTCGGCTGTTCTAAAACAAGCAGCTTCCGCCGCAAAGACTTGCATGGCCATATCTGCGAGTTTAGCTTGGATGGCACCGAAACTGGCAATGGCTTTTCCGAATTGCTGTCTTTCTTTCGCATAGCCAACAGATTTATTGATCGCAAATTTAGCGCCGCCAATCCCACCTGCTCCCGCTTTGATTCTTCCGCCATTGAGGATAGTCAATGCCATCTTGAAACCCTCTTCTCTGGCCCCTAGCAGGTTCTCTACCGGTACCTTGCAATTATCAAAAAACAGCTGCACTGTCGAAGAGCCCTTAATACCGAATTTCTTTTCTTCTTCTCCAACGGAGAAACCTTCAAAGCTTCGCTCTACAATAAAGGCTGACAAGTTCTTGTCGGTATCAATCTTGGCAAATACTATATAGACATCGGCGAAACCACCATTGGTAATCCAAATCTTTTGTCCGTTAAGCAGATAGTGTTGACCATCCTCACTAAGGCGCGCGCTCGTCCGTCCCGCATTGGCATCGGAGCCAGCTTCTGGTTCTGTTAGTGCATAGGCAGCCACATATTCAGCTGAAGCAATCTTGGGCAGGTATTTCTGTTTTTGTGCTTCGTTGCCATAGTACACAATGGGCAGGCATCCTATAGAAGTTTGAGCACCTAGAGTGGTCGCAAAGGATAAGCCATGAGACAAGGCCATGGAGATCAAGGTATTGGTCTTGAAATTGAGCCCCATTCCCTCATAAGCTTCGGGTATGCTTACACTACACAGCCCGAGATCTCCAGCTCGTTTTAAGATGGCCAAGACCGCTGCTTTATCTTCAGGATTGGTAACTTGTAATTCACGCCCCGTTTGAAAGAATGGCGTTTGAATCTCCTTGATACAAAATTCCTTTACTGTCTCAGCCATAAGCTTAGCCTCTTCGTCGAATTCTTCGGAAATGAACAGCTCCTTTTCTGGAGCAGTTTCCGTCACGAAATAGCCACCTTGCACGAAAGGCTGATCAATAGTTTCTGTATCTTTTTGGGTCGTTTTTGTCGCTACCATATCTATTTCCTTACTGTAGGTTGAGTTTGCCCGTAAATATAGACAAAGGGTATTAATCGGAGTGTAAAGAAAAGTCCTGGAAACCAATTAATTTGATAGAAATACGCAATCTGGTGGTTGAACCTTAGGTCGGCGGGTTTTTCGCGTACTGGGTTTGAGCGGATCTGACTATTCTAATGTACCAGATTTTGTGATGCTACTATAATTTGACTTACCGAACTCAATGTCTAATTCTTGTTTGATGAAGACAATCATGAGGTTGAACCTATACCTGATATCTTCTTCGGTACTCAGAGGGAGTACAGTGCTTGATTCTTCGAAACCACTTATTGAAGTTGGCGAAATTATTGAAGCCACTTTCCATACATATTTCCGAGATGGACTGATCTGTTTCATTGAGTAAGGTGGCGGCATGATTGATACGCAATTCTGCTAAAAAGTAGGAGAATGGCTTCTTGAAGGTTTTTTTAAAGTATCTACAGAAAGAATGCTCACTTAGGTTAGCCACCTTGGCAATATCTTTAATCGTTATCGTATCTCTGAAGTGCTCGAGCGCATGGGAATAAATATTGGAAATACGGTTGGAGACGTTGTCACTCGGTGGTGAATCTAAGGGTTCTGGTAGAATGTATTCTAAATCGGATGCATTCCCAATACAATGGAGTATGTTGACTAACAAATTAATCTGTTTTACCGGATCGGTGGTAAATGATTCAATAAGTAGATCGATTACTTCTGCTTGTGCATCTCCATGAATAGCCACACCTCTATCACTATTTTGGATCAGTTGACTGATAGGCTTAAAGGCAGGAATGGACAACATTGCTGCACTGAAAAGTCCAGGGTCAAAAATCAAGGTAATGACCTCAAAGTTTTTCGTTTGATCCTCTCGCCAGTATTGTGGATCAGGTCTCCTCAAGTGTGGTACTCCTGGACCAAAAAGGAGAAGATCGCCGGATGTAAACCGGCTATAGCGATCTCCAATAATCTGAACACCACTTCCCGCTAGTACATACTCTATTTGGATTTCGGGATGATGATGGTAAACACCATGGAATTGATCACGAGCGGTTTTTTTTACCAACAAATAGGGAGATGATAGGAGGGGTACAATGGTTAATAATTCTGATTGTCTTTCAGGCATATTTAGTGGTCTATGGTGTTTTGTTCCTGGTTTTTATCACCTTCTGCTAGGGATGATAAGCTGTCTAAAGTAGTGAAAATTGGCAGTCAATTGCCTGTGTATTAGTGGATATGCCAAAATAGTTTAACTAAATGCTGTTTTTTGAGAAAAGAGATGGCGACCGATAGCATAGCTTTGCATAGGAGTAATTTTTTAATTATGCAGCAAAATCAAGAATGCCTGTTATTTCTGAAGAAGGATTGTGAGACCTGTGTGCTTATTGAGCCCGTCATTAGGGCGCTTATCGCAAGGGGTAGAAAGCTCGCTGTGTACGTTGAAGACGATCCCGACTTTTACCAGGATTTGTCTCCACTTGACGGCACCTCCCTCCAGCCTTCTTTTCAATGGAAAATAGAGGCTACTCCGACACTCATTACATGTGATGAAAAGGGCAGATCAGAGCGGGTCGTAGGCTGGGACAAGAAAGCGTGGCAAACTGTTTTTCAAGATAAAAACCTGGGCGAAGGTCTTCCAGAATTCCGTCCGGGATGTGGATCCAAAAGCCGTGAACCCGGAGTGTATGAGCATTTGGTGGCTACGTTCAGCGAAAGCGGGCTCGAGGCGCGCAAAGTGGAGTTAGGAAGCTGGGATGATGAAATGGAAGCTTGCTATGAGCGGGGCTGGACGGACGGATTGCCCGTAACCCCCCCGACCGATGCGCGGATCCTTCGGATGCTGCAAGGTACTACACGAGACCCCAAAGCAATAATCGGTAAGGTTCCTCCAAACCTCATGCCCATAACGGTTGAAAAGGCAGCGATCAACGCAGTCATGGCCGGCTGTAAGCCCGCCTACTTCCCGGTAGTTCTTGCAGCCTTGGAAGCGGCCTTGGATCCCGTTTTTACCATGCACGGACTTCTATGCACCACCTGCTTTTCCGGGCCCATTATCATTGTAAATGGTCCGATTGCAAAAGCCATAGGAATGAATTGGGGCATGAATGCGCTGGGTCAAGGGAATCGAGCCAATGCTACAATTGGCAGGGCGCTACAGCTTATTATTCGGAATGTAGGAGGGGGAATCCCTGGCGATCTGGATCGCTCCACTTTTGGTGCACCAGGTAAATACACCTTTTGTTTTGCGGAGGATGAAACCGATCCAAGTTGGGAGCCGCTGTCCGTGGCTAGGGGCTATCAGAAAGGCGACAACACTGTAACACTCTTTCAAGGAGATGGTGTGCAGGGCTTCATTGATCAACGATCTAGCACCCCCGAGCAAATTACCAAATCGCTCGCCTCTTCCTTATTTGCCGTTTGGCATCCCAAACTGGCAGAATTCACGAATGCTTTATTGGTATTGTCTCCGGAGCATTATGCCATTTACCGCGAGGCAGGCTGGGACCGGCAACGAATTACCTCAGCCTTACATCGGGCTATGGTACGTCCTGGTGTTGAACTGATCCAAGGAGCGCAGGGGGTGGGAGAAGGGATCGATCCTGCTCGAGCAAATGAAATGGTCAATAAATTCTGGCCAGAAGGCCTTCTCATCGTAAGGGCTGGAGGAGAGGCAGGTCTGTACTCCGCCATTTGCGCGGGATGGACGGGCGGTCGCTTTAGATATGAATCTATACCCGTAACCAAAAAAATCGAATTATGACTTCATTAATTCTTCGCGACCCAACTGCTGAAACCGCCACGGTGAGCCGGGCACGCAAAACGCCTCCTGCAAGCCTGGAAGGCAAGATCGTGGCGCTTATGGATATTGGCAAAATGAGAGGGGATGAATTTATAGATCGACTAGAGGGCTTATTTGCCGAAAAGGGCATTGCTACCCGTCGGTACAAAAAACCGACCAATACCCGCACCGCTCCAGTGGAATTAATTCAACAAATTGTACAGGAAGTGGATGTGGTGGTGATAGCCCTTTCCGATTGCGGTTCCTGTACTTCCTGCTCCACCCATGATTTAAATGATCTGGATCAATTGGGTATTCCCGGAGTGAGTATTTTGACGGAAGTCTTTCAATCAGCATTTCAACAGCAATGCGAGAAAATTGGTTTTGCCGGAGCTTCTCTCTATACCCCACATCCCATGCAAAATAAAACCACGGCGGAACTGCATCAGTTTGCTGAGGGTGTTTTTGAAGAATTGCTCGGCACCATTAGCGCCAACTAATCTCATCCTCGCCATTTCCAGAAAGCTGATAAGATATATATCTACAGGTTTTTTATCTTAAGGTCCATTATGATACTGTCGTATATCTTGTTTACAGCTTAGGCAAGGAAAACTTTGAAGCTTTATGAAAAAGGCAATTATAACCGGGGCGACCGGTATGGTAGGAGGGATCGTTTTAAGAAAGTGTCTGGAAAGTCCGGAAATAGGTCAGGTGGTTAGTATTTCACGACGAGCAAGTGGGGTAGTACATGATAAACTAACCGAGATATTGCATGCCGATTTCCTGGACCTTTCTTTCCTTTCCGCACACTTCGAGCAAGTCGACATCGCTTATTTTTGTCTAGGAGTGTACACAGGGCAAGTCCCAACCGATCTTTTTGAAACGATTACAGTAGATTACACTAAGGTTTTTGCGGACGCCCTGAAATCAGCAAGCCCCGGAGCTCATTTTTGTTTCCTAAGTGGAGAAGGGGCAGATCCTAAAGAGAAGAGCCGGGTAGCTTTTGCCCGATTCAAGGGAGTGGCTGAGAACTATTTGATCCAGCAAAACTTTGGGGCATTGCATATTTTCCGACCGGCCTATATCTATCCGGTGGAGCCTCGCAAAGAACCGAATTTTACTTATCGGATCGCAAGAGGGTTGTATCCAATCGTGAAGCGATTGTTTCCAGCGAGTGAGATTACCTCCGAGCAATTAGCGCAGGCCATCTTCCAGACTGGACTTTCCAACGGCCCGGAAGAGGTTATCTTGTCTAATGTAGCGATCAAAGGACTTTTATAACCTAAAGAGGAAATACTCGATCACCCAATATTGGCGAAGATGGATATTCAACAACTGTTATTGTTCTTTTTAGCTTCTTTGGGACTTGGACTTAGCCTGTTCTTTAGCTTTGTCCTACTGAGGTGGAAAGGTCCTCGGCAGCAAGCCAATAGACTTTTAGGCCTATTATTGTTGTTCCTATCTATACGCATCACGAAGTCGGTCTTCTACCACTTTGTCGAGTTACCACTCATCATTAAGAATTTGGGTTTAGCTGCCAATCTTGCTGTGGCGCCGCTGCTATATCTATATGGCCGTGCCTTGGTAAATGCCAATTGGAAATGGACCAGATCTCAGCTGTTCCATTTTATACCCGCTCTCTTGTATGTTATATTAAGTCCTGTTTTACCCAATGGCCCTCTTGCTGTAGAATGGCAATGGCTCTATCCCTTAGTTTTAGCGCAATCTTTTATCTATGCTGGTCTAAGCTTGAATTTGGGCTATCGCTTCTTACAAGAGGATCAGCTGGCGCAAAAGTGGTATTTATCCATTAGCTGGGGCTTGGTGACCTTATGGGGAATGTACTTGGCCATTTTCTTAAACTGGATTCCCATCTATCTGATGGGAGCCTTGAGCTTTTCATTGCTCATGGGGATTTGGCTAGTATTGGGTTGGAGAAAAAAAGACGTGTTTTCGGGCTGGAGGCAGAAGCGGTACCAGGCTTCGGTATTAAAGCCGGGGCAAGGAAAGAAGGTGCTCGCTCAAATTCATGCGCTGTTCGAAGAAGATGCTACCTATCTCGATCCTAAACTCTCCCTTATGAGCCTGGCTGATAGACTTGAGATTCATCCTAAGCAGTTGTCGCAAGCCATCAACGAAGGCACAGTTTATAACTTTATTCAGTTTATCAATACCTACCGCATTCAACATGCGCAGCAACTTTTGCTGGACCCAAATCGAAGCTCCGAGAAGATCATTGCTATCGCCTTGGATAGTGGTTTTGGCTCGCTATCAACCTTCAATGCCGTCTTTAAGCAGCTTACACATATGACCCCCTCTGCCTTTCGCAAGGCCGAGGTGTAACATTTCGGCAATATATCTCCAAATCGTTTCCGAATTCTTGAATCTGGTAGTTTAGTAGCCAAACGGTCTCTACTTTGGGGCCAAAAGCTATTATGAATTCACGCCTACTGTGGACGGGGCTTTTCTGCTGCCTCATACATTTTACCAACGGACAAAAGACGGAAACCATATTTGATCGGAAGGAGCATCTCCATGAAGAGGTACTACCGGTCCCAGGAATTGCTCGCTTAGAAGAATCCTTGGGAATCACCGGGCGATATGAATGGGTAAGAGGGGTCAATCTCTGGGTAGCCAAACAGGGGGAGGGAATCCCTTTGGTTCTGGTGAGTGGGGGACCAGGTACCAGTCATCATTATTTTCATCCGCATTTCCGGGAAGCCACAAAATTCAGTGAAGTTATTTTCTATGACCTCAGGGGAGTAGGACTTTCCGACTATGTTTCGGGTAAGGAGGGGTATTCAATAGATCAAGCGGTGGAAGACCTGGATGCACTTCGCGAAAAATTAGGTTATGAAAAATGGGCGGTGTTAGGACTGTCTTTTGGAGGAGTATTGACTCAGCTGTATGCGCTTAAATATCCAGAGCGGATCGCTGGTATGATCCTTTTGAGTTCGGCTTTGCCCATGTCTCTGGATATTGGTTTGGGGGCTCGACAATATGATTTTCTTTCTGAAGCAGAGCGCAAGCGAATTGGAGAGATCTATTCCATTGCGGGACAAAGAGTAATTCCCGTTCATTCCGATCAAGTAAACCCAGAATTGCAAAAGAAAATGCTATTCAATGCCTTCCGCAACGGAGACTGGAAGCGCAGGCATATCAAACGATGGACGGACGAGGATATAGCCATGTATGCGCGTTACGAATTTGTACATGACAAAGGATACTACCAAGCCATGCTACAAGATTATTTCGAGTATGACTTAAAAGGTCTATTCAAGTCTTGTCCGGTGCCCACCCTCATCATTGAGGGGAAATGGGATCTAGCTTATGGGGAGCAAAAGGCAGAAATAATGTTTGATCAGTTTCAGAATGCAGAACGTGAGTTTTGGGAAGATACTGGTCATCTGGCTTTTGAAGATGAACCCGAACGCTTCATGAAGACCTTGCGCCAGTTCTTGGACAGTTTACCTGAGGTGTCTCCATCCGAAATACAACAATGGAAGAACACTTTCTCAGCAAAAGATTACCGCAAACCCAATCATTTACAACGAGAATTCCTAAGAAGGAGATAAGAAACAGGTTTTAATTAGTTCTCTGACAATGTTTGTGTTGCAGGTGGAAACCGATTGAACTGCCTCTCAGGGGAGGCATTAAATCTTGCAACCACCTACGAAAAAATACGAAATCGGTCAGAGAACGTTTTACTGATTTTCAGCCAGCCACTGTTCTCTTCGTAGATCAGGCAGATGGATGATCTTGAAATTTGTGAAAGTAGCATCAAATCCTTCTCCATCTGGGCTGGCTGCGTACAATCCTACCTTGACGGAACGATTGGCAGGAAAGTGGGCCAAGCGAATCATATGATAAGTCTCATCATCTTGGGAGTAAAAGATTTCCACCGCATCTAAACGCCGGATGGCTTTGATCCAAACAAAGGGCCAAAGTTCATCGGTCGCCATCATACTCCAATCACTCTTTTCCCGAGTAACAACAGCACTAATATTCATGCGATCATCCACAAACTCAACCCCTGTTTTAATCCAATTTTGCTCGTCTATTCTGAGCATCAAACCCATTTGATCAAAACGATATTGGTAGTCACCTATCAACTTGACCTTGACCTCGAATTCCCCGCCCCTTTCCAAATACGCAAAGGGCCCATCATCAACGGTAAAACCATAGTGTGTCTTTCGCCAATAGTCGGTCTTTCGAGTCGTGAATAAATGTAAGCCATCTTCGGTCTGAGACCACTGATCGGGCTCATTGAACCAAAGCCAATTGTATTGCATGCTTTTCTGTTTTAGATAAGGAAAGGAGGGCAGCAATGGCGTATCCTATGTCTGCAATTGCTGCTGTCATTCCCTGCTTTATTTCATCACCACTATCTTAAAAGTACCATTAAATGAGGCATCTTGTAGTTGCAAGACATAGTAGCCTGGATTCAGCTGACTCATATCCAGTCCTTGACTTGGGAAGGTACCTTGTTGCACAATGGCTCCCTGACTTGAAGCTAGGACATATTCGGTAATCCTTGGAAGGTCGCGAAGAAAGAGCTGATTCCGAACCGGATTCGGATAGATCTGCCAATAATCGGTAGGGGCATTAGTTTCAACGATATCTACCAAAATAGCTCCACCACCATCGGCTGCTGCCCCACCGCCACCACCACTGAAGACGGCTACGGGGAATTCTACATAGGGGTTGCCATCCGCATGTGTGCCCAATTGGTAATAATTGTCTGCTAAATCTTCATTGAAGTAGTACTCCCAATATCCATCGTCAGCTAGATCGCTGGCCATTGGAATCCCGGCATGTCCGGCCGTTGGATCGGTATTGTATTCACCATTGATTTTATAAAAGAAGAGGTTTGAGAAGGCATTAGGAATAGTCAATCCTTCTTGCTCCATCTTGATTTGCAATTGATCAAAGTCTTCTAAATGCCAATAAAAACGAACGGATACTGGACTGCTGGGTTGCTGATTATTATTGAGATTGACCTCCCAATACCGATTCATGATCACGATCCCGGATTCATTCTGGATGTAATCAGCTGGTGGATTGGTGATGAGACTGGCTCCAGTACTTCCACCCGAGGCTACGCCGTTTATAGAATTGAGTAAACCGGAATAATCTTGAATAGATAAGAGGATCTGATCATCTACGCGATTGTTCGGCGTCTCATTGTCATCATAAAAATGTCTCCAGTTACCAGCTCCCAGGCAATTATAATCGGCTACCTGCCAACCGTCGGTTTCCCCTACTAAGCCGGCAGCTGGGTAGTCGAAGGAATTCTCAAAATTCCCAATTTCTTCAAATGGAAACAATCCCCATGTCTCAACTACAAATTCTACAAAGTCTCCAACGGGCGGGGTAGGTGCCTCGTAACGGGCAACATAGCTCGTGTTTCCCTCCAGTAGCGCGCCTCCCACGAACATTCCAAATCCGTCAACGTAACTCACCAAGCTTGCCTCGCTGATCGTATCTTGATAGATCGCGAAACTAGTTAGTGTTTCAGCAGAAGTTTGGACCTTGAATGTGTAAATGCCCCCTTCTCCTGTTTTGAAAGAAAAACTACTGTAGGAGCGAGAGGCATCCTCTTGCGTGAAATAAGGAGAGCAAAAGTCCATAGATCCTACGGATTGATGAACCAAAGCAGATTCCGCAGGAAAGCGACCATATACCCAGGGTGTAAACTCGTCATTGCAGCGGGATCGGACATAATATTGGTAGGGTCTTAAATCATCCTCCCTGCTGATCACAAAGAATTCATTAGGCCAACACTCCTGCTGGGGAGTCATGGTATTAGTGTCCAAGGGCTCATCCACCGGGCCATATAAAATGTCATAGCATTCCGCACTGATAGTGGGCCAACTTAAGCGGATATTGTCTCCCGTAAATGGTTCGGCATTGATCTGCTCTATCGGTGGGCATTGACCGGGCAAGAACCCGCAATTTTCGATGGTGAAATTGAAACGGGCAAAACGGCCTGCACCCGTCACATTGGAGACTTGGCACAACACGAAATAACGCTTCCCGGCTTCGACCGGCATGAATAAGGTTGGATAGTCATTCCCTTGGATCTGCCAGCAGCCCAAGCCCGTAAAGCTTCCAATGGCACAACTTCCTTCCTGCTCTGCATAGGAAAAACTAGCTCTGGCACT
>ENA-UENX01000249-UENX01000249.1-marine-metagenome-genome-assembly--contig:-NODE-249-length-27695-cov-3.468477_pt1 | contig 27695 bp, 17 predicted proteins | sample MGYA00237875_ERZ529327 | MGnify/ENA primary metagenome ERZ529327 (study PRJEB26372, sample SAMN05368347) | marine metagenome | biome: cultured habitat; feature: ocean water; material: water; isolation... | reverse complement strand
TTTCTTGACTATGAAATGCCGCCGATAGATGCTGTCAGAATCGAGGAAATGATCAATTACTTCAGTTATGACTATCCATCACCAAAGGGACCGCATCCCTTTAGCTTGACAACAGAGGTAGCTACCGCTCCATGGAACCAAGAACATCTGCTGGTTCACATCGGGATGCAAGGGAAAAAACTCGATTTGGACAATTTGCAGGCCAGTAATTTTGTGTTCCTGATCGATTGCTCAGGGTCTATGAGTGATGCCAATAAACTTCCGCTTTTGAAAAAATCCCTGCGCATTCTGCTAGATCAGCTAGGAGAACAAGACCGAGTAGCCGTTGTAGCTTACGCTGGAGCAGCTGGATTAGTGTTACCTTCTACCCCTGCTACTGAAAAACGTAAAATTCTAAATGCCTTGAATAAGTTGGATGCAGGAGGGTCTACCGCTGGAGGACAAGGCATTCAATTGGCGTATGAAGTAGCTAAGGAGAATCTCATTCCAGGCGGCAACAACCGCGTGATTCTTGCCACTGATGGCGATTTTAACGTGGGCGTTTCTTCTTCGGCAGATTTGGTTAGACTGATTGAAGAGAAGCGCAAGGACGATATCTATCTCACCATCTGTGGATTGGGAATGGGAAATTACAAGGATGGTAGAATGGAACAAATCAGCAATGCAGGGAACGGAAACTACTTCTACATCGATGATATTCGAGAGGCTGAAAAGGTCTTCGGAAGAGAGATGCGTGCCAATATGTTCACCATCGCTAAAGACGTAAAAATGCAGGTCGAATTCAATCCTGCCACGGTTAAAGCCTACCGCTTGATCGGCTACGAGAATCGGCGACTTGCCAACGAAGATTTTGCAGATGACACCAAAGATGCTGGAGAGTTGGGCGCTGGGCACACCGTTACAGCCTTATACGAAATTATTCCGCAAGGAAGCGAAAGGCAAGTGCGCACGGCAGCAAAGCTAAAGTATCAGCAGACCAGTCTAAGTGATAAGGCCCTAAGCAGCCAGGACCTTCTAACCCTAAAACTGCGGTATAAACCATTGGATTCGGAAAAGAGTATCTTACTAGAGGAGGTTATAGCGAATGAAACTCAACAGTTCGAAATCGCTTCGCAGAACTTCCAATTTTCCGCTGCTGTGGCAGGTTTTGGGTTATTGCTCCGCGAATCTCGATTTAAAGGTGATATCACTTATGAGCGGGTAGCCAGCATTGCCCGCGAATCCCTGGGGCAAGATCCTGATGGAGATAGAGCAGAATTTGTGCAATTGGTGAGAAAAGCGAGTTTGCTCACTGACTAAGCTAGGCTTATAGCTCGAGTTCTAGGTTCATCTTTGCATTTGACAATTCACCCAAGGCATGTTGATCGCCAATCTTCTTTGCGATTAACATGCCTTTTTCATAAATGGAAAGGGCCTTTTCCGTTTCTTCCTCCTGTTCTAGCAATTTTGCGTAATGATAGTAGGTACCCACGTAGTCGGGATGTAACTCCGTTAACTCTTGGTACTTTTGCAGCGCCTCTGCCACTCGTTCTAAGCCTTCGTATTCTTTAGCAATCGCATATAGTAAAAAGGAATCATTCGGACTGCTCTCTAAGAGGTTTTGAAGCTGCTCTAATCGCTCTTGGTTCATTTCTTAAGTCTTGATTATTTAGGTCTTACCAATAGGCTGTAAAAAGTATGTAAAAATTAGCGAAAATTCGCTAGAGGGCCGACATTCTTGCTATTATTTTATTTATCTTTGTGCCGCTGAACGAGAAAAGAAAACATTTTATGGGGCTATAAGTTTAAATAAGAAAGCGTTGAAGTTAGCGCCAATCGCTCAGAATAAAATGGCTAATCTCTCTGCGGCGACATCCTTGAATAAAATTATGAATTTGTAAAATAGTGATTAATGAAATTACTTGTTTGCGTTAGTAAAACACCAGATACAACCACCAAAATTGCCTTTACGGATGGTGGTGCCCAATTGGATACTAATGGGGTACAGTATATTATGAATCCCTATGATGAATGGTATGCTTTGGTAAGAGCGCTGGAATTGAAAGAAGCTGCCGGGGGAACGGTAACCATCATTAATGTGGGACCAGCGACCAATGATCAAGTGATTCGCAAAGGGTTGGCCATTGGTGCTGATGAAGCAGTGCGAATTGATGCCGAACCAAAAAGCGCGCTTTACGTAGCAAAGCAAATTGCCGCCTATGCTCAGAAAGAGGGCTATGACATGGTATTGCTTGGAAAAGAATCTATTGATTACAATGGATCGGAAGTCGGGGCCATGATTGCTGAATTGCTAGATCAACCTTTTATTTCCTATGCGAGTAAGATGGAGGTTGAAGGAAATTCAGCTACTATTTCACGCGATATTGAAGGTGGAACTGAGGTGGTTGAATTAGATACCCCGTTCGTGCTTAGTGCATCCAAAGGTTTGGCTGAGCAAAGAATCCCGAACATGCGAGGGATCATGATGGCTAAACGTAAGCCATTGAAAGTGGAGGCTCCGGTAGAAGCTGCAGATATGTCTACTACGGTTGGCTTTGAACTTCCTCCTGCGAAATCAGCAGTTAAGCTGGTTGATCCTGAAGATATGAATGAATTGGTACGCCTGTTGCACGAAGAGGCTAAGGTGATCTAAAGAATCAAGCCTTAGGTACTAGTAGGGCAGAAGTGCACTACTACAAGAGTTCGTTAATTGAAAAATCCTGGTGGTAATGATGGCAGGTTTTCCTGAAAAGCCAATCATCTGCGACCAGAAAAAATATAAACCATGGTTTTAGTATTTGCAGAAAGCCAAAAAGGTGAATTTAAGAAAGCGGCGATGGAAGCCGTGTACTATGGTCATAAAACGGCCGAAATCCTGGGTACAGAGTGCGCTGCACTTTCCTTAGGACCGGTAAATAATGCCGGTGTGCTAGGTCAATACGGCGCTAGCAAAGTATATAATGTGGGAGATGATAGTCTTGCCCAATTTGATAGCCAAGTTTATACGGCAGTAATTGCTGCTGTGGCAAACCAAGTGGGTGCCACCGTAGTGATTGTCAGTCACTCCTCGACTGGTAAGTCGTTGCAAGGTCGCTTAGCGGCTAAATTAGACGCAGGTTCCGTATCTGGCGTTAACCACTTACCAACGAATGATGGCAGCTTCAAAGTCAAGAAGAATGTATTCTCTGGTAAAGCCATTGCCGAATACGAAATCTCCTCGGATAAGAAGGTATTGTCCTTGATGGGTAATTCCTTAAAGCCGGAGGTAGTAGGAGCAGATGCAGCGGTAGAAAGCTTGTCCGTAGAAGTACCTGCTAGCCGCATCAAAGTCAAAGAAGTAAACACCGTTGAAGGGACTGTTCCATTACCAGAGGCAGAATTAGTGGTTTCTGCTGGTAGAGGAATGAAGGGACCTGAAAACTGGGGTATTATTGACGAAATGGCTGAAATTCTTAATGCTACTACGGCTTGTTCAAGACCCGTTGCGGATGTGGGTTGGCGCCCTCACCACGAGCACGTTGGTCAAACCGGTATCGCCATTCGTCCTAACCTGTATATCGCGGTAGGTATTTCTGGTGCTATCCAACACTTGGCTGGAGTTAATAGTTCTAAGACCATCGTGGTTATCAACAAGGATCCGGAAGCGCCTTTCTTCAAGGCTGCTGATTATGGAGTGGTAGGAGACCTCTTCGATGTGGTTCCCCGCTTGAATGAGGCGCTACGCAACTTCAAGAATAGTTAGATATAACTAGTAATCGATACATAAGCACCACCCTCAGCATCTTTGATGTTGAGGGTGTGTCGTTTTAGACCAATAGTAAACCATTTTCACGTAATTGCTTCCACTCAAAGGAAGAAAGGAAGGCTGAGAAATCCTGCAACGGACTGCTTTCAAATGCCTCTGTGAATGCTTTGAAGGTTAGTGGAGCCTGTGACCCAATGATTAGTTGTGGGAAAAGCCCAGCCAGCCACTGACCCAATGGGACATTGGTTTCAAACCCCCATTCCTTCTTCTTGTCGTAGAAACTTAGAATGGCAATTCCATCCTCCTCAAAAACATCTAGAACGGGAGCCTGTCCAAGCCACAAAACTAAAGTAGTATCCGAAGGCTTCTTATTGCTATTCGGAGAGGATAGACTGTGTGCGATATACTTTTTCCGTACCGAAGGCGCAGGCGTTTCAAAATCAAACCAATCTTGGAGTGGGAATTCAAAACCAACACCGTGCATATAGTTGAAAAGCGATTTTCGTAGCCCTTCCGAAAACAATTCATGTTCACAACCATGCTCATCTTCATGGAATAGGTCATTATCGGCAAAGCCGCCAAAATTCGGCCCAATAGCATTTACTTGATAAGCGGCGGGATCCAAGCCGACGGGGCTATGCGCAGTCATGGCGAACTGATGCCAAAATCCAGACTGTACCACGCCCTTTTCAAACAACTGTCGAACCATTTCCAAAGAATCTATAGTCTCCTGAGCAGTCTGGGTAGGAAAACCATACATTAGGTAAGCATGTACCATGATCCCCGCCCTCGTGAAATGATCGGCTACTTGCGCCACCTGGGCTACCGTCACTCCCTTTTTCATCAAGGCCAGTAACCTGTCCGAGGCCACCTCGAGCCCTCCCGAAATGGCAATACAGCCTGAGGCTTTGAGGAGCTTACACAGGTCAGCGGAAAAGCGTTTTTCGAATCGAATGTTGGTCCACCAGGTTACCGAAAGTTTTCGCCGGATGATTTCCAAGGCGAGATCTCTCATCAATGCGGGTGGCGCAGCTTCATCCACAAAATGAAAACCATTTTGTTGGGTGTGAGCGATAATCTCCTCAATCCGATCACAAATCAGTTCCGCAGTGACCGGCTCATACCTTTTAATGTAGTCCAAGCTTACATCGCAAAAAGAGCACTTTCCCCAATAACAGCCATGTGCCAGCGTCAATTTATTCCAGCGGCCATCACTCCACAATCTATGCATCGGGTTGACAATCTCAATAACCGATAAATAATCGTGCAATTTGAGATCTCGATAATCTGGCGTTCCTGTTTCGCGCTGTGGAATATCAAATTCCTTAGCTCCATTAAGGTAGCTGACTACACCATGTTGTCTCGTAAAGACACGCTTGAGTTGTTGTAATGGGCGATTACCCGCTAAGTATTCCAACAGGAAAAGCAAAGGGGCTTCTCCATCGTCCAAACTTACAAAGTCTATATAGTCAAACAAGCGCTCATCACTCACTCGACGAAGTTCCGTATTCACATACCCGCCTCCCATTACGACTTTAATTTCGGGATGATAGGCTTTAATGTATTGACCACATTTCAAGGCCCCGAATAGATTGCCGGGAAAGGGTACGGATAGACAAACCAGGGTGGGGTTAAAGTCTTGGATGTATCCAGCCAATTTATCTTTTAGGATGGTACTTACGATCGAATCTTCTTGTTGTAGGGATAACTCAATATCATCAAAGTGGGAAGCCGTTCGGCCTAGCCGCTCCGCATACCGACTAAAACCAAAATGAGGGTCAATGGCTTCTTTGATTAAGTCTGCCAGATCCTCTAAGTAGAGCGTAGCTAGATGCCTGGCCTTGTCTTGCAAGCCCATCGTTCCAAAAGCCCAATCCATGTCCTCCAACACAGCAAACCTAGAGCCCTCAGGCAGGTAGGTGCCATCACAAATACTATGCGCTAGGGTAGGGTTCTTGTGCTGCAGAAATCGAATGACGGGTTCGATCGTACTGATGTAGGTATCCTTTAGGGAGTAAATGCGGTAGGCATTGTCAGAAAGCGCGATATCACTTTTTTCCAGTGTATCGAATAGTGCCATTAGCCCCTTCTTGGAGAAAATCTCAAGAATCACCTCTATACCTAGGTCTGCTTGAAAGCTATCATAGCCTTTTGAACCCAAGAAGCCTTTCAGATAGGCAGTAGCCGGATAAGGCGTGTTAAGCTGCGTGAAAGGTGGGGTGAGTAATAGGAGTTTTTGTTTCAAGAGATCTATTGTTTAGGACCATAAAGGTAATGCTTTTGCACGTACTACTAGTTTAGCGACGTCGAGAAGGTTGCATAGCCAATAAGCACTAAACCGCTGGCCCGGCATCAAAACATAAGTTTTGCAAGTCTGCGTATTTATTGTACCTTTGCGCCGCTGTAACTGATTTCAGTAATCACTAACGGTTAAAACAATTAAAATGGCAGTATACAATTCGAAAGAAAAGAAAGAAGAAATCTTTCTAGAGTACGGAGGATCAAAAACAAACTCCGGATCAACAGAGGGGCAGATTGCCTACTTTACTTACAGAATTTCAAAGCTTTCTGAGCATTTGAAAGAAAACAAAAAGGATCATTCTTGCCGCCGAACGCTTCTAACGCTAGTAGGTAAGCGTAAAAGACTACTGACTTACCTAGCCAGCAAGGATATTCAAAAATATCGGGACCTGATCGAGAAATTAGGTATTCGTAAATAAAAAAGAGACGAGGAAGTATGCGAATTGGCATTCTTCCTCGTTTTTTTTATACAGTATGTAGTAGTGGTGTGCTAGATAAAAGTTAAATTTGACGCGACAAAAGAGGATTATCATTTATTAAGAGGTTCAGTATTCAGCTAAACTTGGCCAAAGCGAGAAAAAATCGGCCAAACAACCTCAAATTGAAAGCCTGACAAATCGATCAACAAAGTGACAGCGAGTGTTTTCTCGAGTAGATACATGACAAAGGCACACATACCCAAATCTCCTTCACTTGATCTTGTTCTTAGATCAAGTTGTGCTTCCCTCACCGCTTCTCACAAGTCTCATCAAATTATCTGCTTTCATACTAAGGAGGATCCTAGTATCTGTACTGGACTTAGCTAAACAATTAATCGAAAAAAAATGGGACAACAGATTCCAATTTCTACCTCATTCGACTTGCCTGACGGTAGAACAGTAACCCTAGAAACAGGAAAATTAGCCACCCAGGCAGATGGTGCCGTTGTGGTCAAAGTAGGCAATACTATGTTATTTGCCTCCGTCGTTTCTGCCAAAGAGGCCCGAGAAGGGCAAAGTTTTTTTCCCCTATCCGTTGACTACCAAGAAAAATTTGCCGCCGCAGGTAGAATTCCCGGCAACTTCTTCCGTCGCGAGACAAAACTTTCTGATTACGAAGTTTTAACTTCTCGATTGGTGGATCGCGCTATTCGACCATTATTCCCTGATGGTTATATGCATGATACCCAGGTGATCATCAACTTGATCTCTGGTGATAAAGAAACACTTCCTGATGCCTTTGTGGCATTGGCCGCTTCCGCTGCTCTTTCTGTATCCGATATTAACTTCGACGGCCCTATCTCTGAAGTCCGCGTGGCTCGTATCGACGGTGAGTTTGTGGTAAACCCAAACCGTGAACCGCTAGCAGAGGCAGACCTTGATATTATCGTGGCCGCTACCATGGAGAACATCATGATGGTAGAAGGGGAAGCTAAAGAATGCTCAGAGAAAGATTTAGTGGAAGCTATGAAAGTTGGACATGAAGCCATTAAGGTGCAATGTCAGGCTCAGTTGACCCTAGCCGAGTTGGTTGGAGAGGGGGCTACCGTGAAAAGAGAATTGGCTGAGGTTGAGGTAAATGAAGAATTGAAGGAATTGGTGAAGTCTCTAACGGTAGAGAACATCCTAGAAGTATCTCGTGGTGCTTTGGATAAGAAAGCACGGAAGAAGGGCTTTGCAGAAGTAAAAGATAAATTGAAAGAATCCTTATTGGAGGCTAAAGGAGAGGAGTTCTTAGAGGAAAACTGGGATGAAGCCAAAGGATATTACGAAAAGATAAAGAAGGAGACCATTCGCAATATGGTCTTGGATGAGCAGATACGTTTGGATGGCCGTAAGTTTGACGAAGTTCGTCACATCTGGTCTGAGATTGACTACCTACCAGCTGCTCACGGTTCTGCTATCTTCAATAGAGGAGAAACTCAAAGTTTGACTTCTTTGACTTTAGGAACCAAACTCGATGCGCAGATGATTGACAACGCATTGAATTTCCATTACAACAAGTTTATCCTGCATTATAACTTCCCTGCGCTTTCCGTAGGTGAAACGAAGCCGATGAGAGGTCCTGGCCGTCGTGAGGTTGGGCATGCCAATCTAGCGGCTAGATCATTGAAGCAGGTGCTTCCTGAAGATTTTCCATACGTACTTCGTATCGTTTCCGATATTTTGGAATCGAATGGCTCGTCTTCTATGGCAACTGTTTGTGCGGGTGCCTTGGCCCTAATGGATGCCGGTATCGGTATTACAGCTCCTGTATCAGGTATTGCGATGGGTATGATCTCCGATGGTGATCGTGTAGCGATTCTTTCTGATATCCTTGGTGATGAAGATGCCTTGGGAGACATGGACTTCAAAGTAACAGGTACTGAAAAAGGTATCACGGCTTGCCAGATGGACATCAAGATTGATGGACTACCATACGAAACTTTGGAGAAAGCCCTTGACCAAGCTCGCGAGGGTCGCTTGCACATCCTAGACAAGATGAAAGAGACGATCGCTGAGCCTAGAGATGACTTTAAGGCACATGCTCCAAGAATCGTAGAGATCAAGATCGATAAGAGCTTTATCGGTGCTGTAATTGGACCTGGTGGTAAAGTGATCCAAGAGATTCAAGAGACTACTGGTACCACTATCAACATCGAAGAAGTAGATGACAAAGGGGTAGTGAGCATTGCCAGTTCAGACAAAGCTTCCATCGAGGCAGCTTTGGCTAGAATTAATAAGATTACCTTCCAACCGGAGATTGGCGACGTATACAAAGCTGTAGTGGTATCCGTGATGCCTTATGGTGTGTTCGTCGAATTTAACGGTAAGAGTGGATTGTTGCACGTATCTGAAATTTCACATACACGCATCGATAATGTAGAGGAAGTGTTGAAGGAAGGTGATGAAGTCAAAGTGAAATTGATCGGCCTAGACAAGCGTTCTGGTAAGCTCAGATTATCGCGGAAGGCCTTGATTCCCAGACCTCAACATCAAGGCAATAACAAGCCGCCACGACGTGACTAATTAGCTGTCGCTACTTGCCTAAGCAAGCCTTGACCTCTGTAGGTCGGAATTAGCGACTTCACATAATAGATTAGGAATACCGAAGACTGGTCGAAAGGCCGTTTTCGGTATTTTTTTTTTCATAATCTTATTGTTACCTTTAGAAAGCTTGCATACAAGTTTTGTTGTCCAAATAACACAAGGCGATTTTTACTTGTTGTTTGTGAAAATAATTGTAGATTTCGCACGCAGGGGGAACTTTTTGACGTTACTCATTGTATAAAAATTGAGCTTAATAGGGTTTTTCAATGAAAAAGTCAAGTAATTTCAAAGCCCGGCAACTTTTTTTTGAACGTAAGCGTATTCATTAATAGAATATTCTTCTCCATAAATTCCAAACTTCATGCGTCAGCTTAAGATTACCAATAAGATTACCACTAGAGAAAGCTTAGCGTTGGATAAGTATCTAAACGATATTGGCAAGATTCCTATGTTGACGGCCGATGACGAAGCTGATCTCGCTCGACGTATTCGAGCTGGTGATGCTGAGGCTTTAGAAAGACTGACAAAATCGAATTTGCGTTTTGTCGTCTCTGTGGCGAAGCAATATCAGAACCAAGGTCTTTCTCTTAGTGATTTGATCAATGAAGGGAACGTAGGTTTGATGAAAGCCGCTAAGCGATTTGACGAAACCAAAGGATTTAAGTTCATTTCCTATGCCGTTTGGTGGATTCGTCAATCTATCCTGCAAGCGATCGTAGAATATTCTAGAATTGTTAGACTTCCCCTCAATAAAGTTGGTTCCTATAATAAGGTTAATGAGGCCTTTCTTTCCTTTGTGCAGGAATTTGAGAGAGAACCCACCAACGAAGAATTAGCTGAACTACTGAATTTGAAGCCCAAAGAGGTTTCTAATATGCTCAAAGGAAATGGTCGTCATGTTTCTGTAGACGCGCCCTTGAGCGGCGAGGAAGGAGATTCTACTATGCTAGATGTTATTTCTGGTGATAATGACATGAGCCCGGATGGCCAGTTGATGGAACAGTCTTTGAAAGAAGAAGTACAGCAAGGTTTATCCATACTATCTCCGCGTGAAGTTGAGGTCTTGTCTGCCTACTATGGTTTGAATGGCTATAAGGCTTTGACCCTAGAGGAAATTGGAGAACTTTATGGCTTAACCAGAGAGCGTGTTCGCCAGATTAAAGAACGTGCGATTCGCCGCTTGCGCAAATCCTACAACCGAAATTCATTGAAGTCTTATTTAGGATAAACGGAATTACAATATTATTTCCGGGACAAAAGCCACCTCGTTACCACGGGGTGGCTTTTGTTTATTAACTTTGGTCAAAACCATAGTTCTTGATGAAGTGTAAAGTACTGATACTGATTTTATTGACCATCGGGATCTGGTCCTGCCAATCAGAAAAGGAGCCAGCTGAAAGCACAGATGAAAGTGGCACTGCATCGACAACAGAGACCGTCGACGGAAAGGGAGAACAAACCACTTTTATCGTTAATATTGATCGACTTCGAATGCGTGAAACGGCAGGCGAAAAGGGGAAGGTTATTAAAGAACTGGAAAAAGGTACTGTCCTATACGATGAGGGAGAGGTCAGCGATTTCACTACGAGAATCAAATTACGTGGCATAACCTTCGATGAACCTTGGCTAAAGGTCTCCACGGAAGATAATACCGTCGGCTGGATTTATGCTGGTGCTATCCATCTGGGGACTACACCCGACTCGGAAGTGGCTAAAATTCTACGAGAAAAAAGATTGATCAATCTTTTTGGTCCAGCCGGTGCGGAAGAAATGCGCAGATATCGGATGGCCTTTCATAAGACCCAGACCGCACAGGAAGTTTTAGATGTATATCGGAAAGGTCGCAAGATTCGAGAGGATTTTGTCGATATGCTGGAGGAAAAGATTGATGCCTACAATGCACAGATACAGCCGGACCTGTTCTGGTTGGAAGAAGCATTGCCTGGCTTTGTCCCGCAATTGGTAGCGGAGGGTACAGTCTATTATCTCTTCGAAGATTATCGGCAGTGGGTCGAAAAAGCTAAAGCAACCAAAGAACTTGTTGATGATCAATTTGTTGAATTTAAGATCCAGGCTTTCCCGATGGATAGCATCGAATACTTTTTCTCTGCCTGGCAGATTCAAACTTGGGATTATGGCGGTAGCAGTCTATTGGGGAGGGGCTTTCACTTTGCTTTGCTAAAAGAGGCGGATCGACTGGTACAGGGAAACCATCCCTTACAAGACGAGATTACAGAGGTGAAAAAAAATATTGTAGAAGACATCTTGCAACCTTCTAATACCTTTTGGGAGTCAAAAGATAAGGTGTTGATTGAATTGGACAATATCATACAGGCAGATTTGGCCATCCTGGATAAAAATGATAGAATAGCCTTGAAGGCCAGAAGGCTACAATTTGATGATCCTGAAGCCAATGGGATAAAAATGAATGAGCGATCGGGAGGATAAGGGCATGGCTTTATGGGATGTGGTTGACTAAAACAGAAATTATTTTAAAAGATGACGTTACTGACAATTATGGCGGTTGTGATTATTGCGGGGGCCTTTGGGCTTTTTGCCAATATTACCAAAAACTTTCGGCCGAATAAGAAGCGAGTACAGCAGGAAATCGCCAAAATGAAGGCAGATGTAGAAAAGTGGGCTGGAGAGCTGGTGCCAATCACCAAAGAAGAGCTAGAACTTTTCTCCAAAACACAGATCAAGCAAAGTAAAAAGAGCCGCTCCAAGACAAGTTATAAAGGCACGTTTAAAACGATATTTGAGGAGCCCATCGTAGCTTACAGTTACCGGAGTTTCTTAGGCAAGGGAAATCATGCGATTTTGTATGCCCGCACGGCCAAGCATGAGTTTGCCTATTGGATCAATGACAAAGGCATTCAGGTAGTAATCGATAATGAAATGATTGGTACCATCAAGAGTAATGATGTCCTATATGGCGCTAAATCCAATCGCATGTTGGCTCGAGTGAACCGATCAGAGAAAGAGATGTTACCTATCGTGGTCAAGGATAGAGAAGTAGGTAGCATGGTCAAAGGCTTACCTGCTCCCAATGAAGCTTTGAGCTCCAGAGCGTTCGAGTTTGTGAAGGAGGATCTGAGTGAGGAAGAACAAACCCTGATGCTTTCCCTTGGAATATTGGAAATGGTGAAAGTGACCAACGGTCAATAATGAAGATTTCATTTTTTCGGATCTATAAATGGAATAAGATGAAAAAATTAATGTTACTCTTGCTGATCACTTTGGGGTGTTGGCAAATCGGTCAAGCTCAAACTACACCTGAGGAATTTAAGTTGGATATGGAAAGTATCCAGAAGGATATGATGAAGATGCTGGAACAAATGGGCTTCCAAGAAGGGGCTCCAGGGATGCGCCTGGATACCATGATGATTCAGCCTTTTGGGTTTTTCCCAGGGATGGGCATGGATAGTCTTAATAACCAGGAGTTCATGAAGCAGTGGCAGGCACTTTCTGATCAATTGATGAGATCATTTCAAGGAGAAGGGGGGATGAATGGCTTCCAAGAATTGTTTAAAAATCTTCCAGGTTTCGACCCGGAAAGTTTTCCTGCACCAGGTGAGCAAAAGCCCTCTGAGAAGGGAACAAAGCCTAAAAAGAAGCGTAAGACGTATAAAATATAAGTGGAAACCCATGTAAGGGTGGGATCCGCTTTTGCCAAGGGAGTGAAAAAAGAATTGGCGATCTATCGATCAAGGCTTATATTTACATCCTTTAGGTAGAAGAGAGAACCTTTTTTGGATAAAGCTGTTTTACCCTAAATCTTTAGTAAAGAAGCTTATATCTCACTATTATGAGTATTTCAAAGAAAGCCAGTCTGATCATTTACCGTTTTAAAGAGAAAGGACTGGAAGTATTCTTGGTTAATTCCTCAGAAGAAAATGGACAATGGGAGATTCCCGAAGGGAAGGTTTCCATGGAAGATACCCAGCCACTGGTTGAGGAAGAACGCTTGATAGAGTTAGACCCAGTAGAGAAAGGAGTGGGAGAAATGGAAGAAGCCTTGGCCGTAGAGGGAGATTGGCACGAAATCCCTTCTCTAAAGAATATGCTGTACGAAGATGCCGTACAATTGAAGGAGAAGTTGAAGGGTATGGAGAATGGAGCCTTTTTCGTGGTAAAGGAAGCCTTCAAGAAAGTTTTACCTCATCAGTACAAGTTTTTAAAGGAACTAAAGGACGTTTTGTTAGATCGCAATTCCATCAAGGATTTGTAGATATAGATCGTTTTTGATCGTTTTAGAATGCCTTTTGATTTATAGGTAAATAACGCCTGTAAGCCAAAAGGCATTCTTCATTTTTACCCATTCTTTAAACTATTCTTTTAAATTAGCGCAAAAGCTAGCCACGGTCATTCGGCTATCAACACCGAATTTCATCCCTTAAAACTGAAAGATGCTATATTCAGTGACCCCTAACAACAGTCTACAGAAAGGCCTCCTATGCCTGTTACTGTTTCTCCCTTATACCCTACTACTCAGTCAAACACCCAACCTGAGCAACCCATCCTCTTGTCGCCTCGGTCTTCCTATTGTCGACAACAACTGCCCCGACGGGGAAGTCTTTTTTCAGCCAAACCTGTTTAATATCAATGTCTCCAATGCACCTGGAAATACACTAGGTGTGGATGTCTACCTCAAAGAGGTGCACTTACTTATCAATCACTCCTGGGATAATGATTTGGACATTACGCTGATTTCACCTAGTGGGGCTAGTGTTTTATTGACCGCAGATAACGGAGGGGGAGATGATAATTTTGGAGATACCACAGCGGTGGATTGTTCTCTACATACAGTATTTGCTTTAGGAGCTTGCCAGTCCATCACTGATGGAGTAGCTCCTTTTCTGGACAACCCATACGCGCCTGAAGAAAACTTCTACGGCTTTAATGACAACGTGACCAATCCCAATGCGACCTGGCAGTTACAGATCTGCGATGATGCTGTCAATGATGAGGGAACTTTGGAATACGTTAATCTGGTTTTCGAGCCGATTAACTGCTTACCCATTGCGACTACCGAGGTGACCAATGTTGATACTACTTCGGTATTCCTGGCTTGGGATCCGGACTTCTGTGGGACCACGATTGTTGAATATGGCCCTACCGGTTTTACACCAGGAGTGGATTCTCTGGCCGGTCCGCAAGGTACCATTGCCATTGCGGAGTGTAGTCCTTTCATCCTAAGTGGATTGGCTGCCGAGACTACTTATGATATTTATGTACGCCGATACTGCGATGCTACTAGCAATTTCTCTTTGAACAGTTGCGGGGTATCGGCGACTACTAGCTGTCAACCACCACCCTTGACGATCTTGGAAGATTTTGATTCAGAGGTGCTCTGTAATGAGTCTTGTGGAACCACTTGCGACTTGATCGGCGTCTGGCGTAATGCGGTCTCTGGGGATTTCGATTGGATTGTTGGAGAGGGCGGGACGCCGACCCAAGGTACTGGGCCAACGGATGATGTACCAGGCGGCGGCAAATATGTCTATCTGGAAGCGACTGGTTCTAACTGTGCCGAAGGGGCAGAAGCGCATCTTTTATCAGGCTGTATTCTATTGGACAAGCAAGGAACGGATACCTGTCATATTTCTTTCAACTATCACATGAGAGGTATCGATATAGGAACACTTCGACTAGAAGTTTCCATCAATGGGGGCTTCAACTGGCGCACACTCTGGGAAAGAACGGGGCCGCAAGGTGTGGATTGGCAAAAGACCTATTTGAGTCTTTCTGATTATTCAGATGGTGGACTATTGCAATTTCGTTTTGTTGGAATCAAAGGAAGTGGTTCAAAAGGGGATATGGCTTTAGATAATATTGCCTTTTACGGTTCTCAAAACCTGGGTTATCCCACTCAGCAATACTTTGTGGATTCAGACGGAGATGGATTTGGAGAACCTGGTTTATTTGTGCTCAGTTGTAATCAGAACCCTCCCAACAACTTTGTGAGTAATGATCAAGATTGTGATGATACCGATCCATCCATCAATCCTGGTGCGGCAGAGATTGCCTGCGATGGCAAGGACAACAATTGCAATGGACTAGAAGATGATGCTAATTTACCGGCTCCCCTAGTTGAAAATGATACCATTTGCTCCGGTGATAGTGCAAAAGTAGTAGCCACTCCCCAGTTTGGAGGATTTATTTTTTGGTATGATAGTGAAGATGGTGAAGAGCTGATTCATTTTGGGGAAGAATATGAACCCGTATTACCTGAGAACAATAGTCCAGTACCTGTTGAGTACACTTTTTATGCAGAAGAATTTGCCTTTCAGGAGTCTGGTGATTGTAGATCTGTAATCAGAGCGGCAGCAAAGATCATCGTGAATCCGAATCCGATGTTGCAACTCCCGGAAGCTCCTGGTATTTGTCCGGGGGATTCGATTGAGTTGACTAGCCTGACCATAGAGGACGTAAACTTTACAGGAGCAACGATAGGTTTCCACAGTGCTTTCCCTCCGGATGGTAGCAATATTCTCACCGAAACTAAGGTGAGCCCGCCTAATACCAGTTTTTATTACCTCAGTGCGATAAATGAATACGGCTGTACAGATGCGGATAGTATAGCGGTTGAAGCGCGTACGGGGCCTAGTTTGACTTTTACACCCGCAGATTCATTCTCGATTTGTCGAGAGGGGAGTACCACGGTTAGTGTAGAAGCCGATGGAGGTATCGGTCCTTACTCTTATTTCTGGAGTACAGGCAGTAGTGATGATGAGATTAATGCAAGAGCAGCATTCCTACCTGGAACCCTAGATGCCTACTACTTGACAGTGACAGATGCAGAAGGCTGTTTTTCTACGGATAGCGTTCTCGTAACCACGATTAATAGTATTGATTCAGTTCGGGTTGTCGTAGACAATGTGACTACCTGTAGCGGAAATGATGGAGAGATTCTAATGGTACCTCTAAGTGGCTTGAGTCCCTTTACTTACAGTTGGTCTGGGAGTTCAGGGATTAGTGGATCGACTTCAGGGGTAGCAGATACCTTGACCTTAACGGGGCTCGATCAAGGGGCATATCGAATTACCATTACGGATAGCTCTCCGGAAGCTTGTGAGTTTATTTTGCGGAATGTTCTGGTTCAGGGCCCCGCAGCAGTCGTTAATGATGTAGATGTCGACAATGTATCTTGTTTTGGAGCCAATGACGGAAAGATCTGTCTGGATGTGACAGGTACTGCTCCGACTTACCTCTGGAGTACTGGAGATACTACGCTGTGCGTTGAGGGCTTGAGTGGAGGCTTGTATTCCGTAACGATTACCGATGATCCTTGCCAAACGATCCTAACCGATATACTCGTAGAAGAACCTGACTCCCTGGTCATTAAACCGAGTTTTGATTTGCCGAGTTGCCATGACTCCGCAGATGGGGTGATTGGTGTTGCCTTTTTTGGCGGTACAGGTCCTTATAATTTGAATTGGTTCAATGGCCAATCTAGAACAAGCTTACCGGATTTGACACAAGGACGCTACGAACTGACACTTACTGATGCCAACAATTGCACACAATTAGATACGCTGACCTTGTTGGCGCCAGATAGCTTACAAGTACAGGTGGATTCCTTTGCCAATATTAGCTGTAATGGACTAATCGATGGATTCATCCGAGTATCTGGCCTTGGTGGTACAGCTCCTTACTTCTATGACTGGAGTACTGGGAGCCGCTCGTCCGCAATCGCTAACCTGGAAGCTGGTCAATATGAAGTAACGGTAACTGATTTCAATGGGTGTTCCGTAAGTCAATCATTCACGATTATAGAACCAGATAGCCTCAACGGAACCTTAGTGGAACTCATCCAACCCCTTTGCCCAGGAGATAATACGGGAGTCTTAGAGGTAGGTGCGATTGGCGGCACAGGCCCTTTTACCTACAATTGGGAACATGGAGCTACCGGTGCTAGATTAGAAAATCTCGGGATTGGAGTGTATACAGTGACAGTAGTAGATGCAAAAGCTTGTGAAAGTCCTCCTTTTTCCATTCAGTTGGATCCACAGATCGAATTAGATCTCAATCTGACGATCACCAGCCCGCCTTGCGTTGGACCAGAAACCGGTAGTATACTTCTGCAACCACAGGGAGTTGGACCCTTTCAATTCCTTTGGGAAACTGGTGAGACTACGCCTTTACTATCTAATATAGGTGTAGGAGATTATCCGGTAAACATACAAGATGGGCAAGGCTGTAGCTATGATACGACCATCAATCTTAGTGCTCCTCAGGTGTTTGACCTGGATGTTGATACGGATCAACCTTCTTGTTTTGGGGTACAGGATGGAGGTTTTGATGTCTTGATCTTATCAGGTGGAACGGGGGCGATTGACATTAATTGGAGTGATGGAGGACAAGGATCAGAACGAGATAATCTAGGACCAGGGATCTATAGCTTTGAAATAATTGACGGGATCGGATGTACCTCGACCTCTGATAGTTTGACGTTGACTTATCCTGATCGCTTGCGGGTCATCACCGAGGCCATTAGCCCAATTCCTTGCACAGGGGATTCAACTGGTTTCATTGAAACTAGAATCGAAGGAGGCACCGTACCCTACGATATCAACTGGGTTGGGACTAATGTTACTGGCACAAACATTTTTGATCTTGCCGCTGGAGACTATCGTTTACGGGTTACTGATGCCAATTCTTGTCCAATTGATACAACCTTCCAAATTACGGAGCCTGATCCTTTAATCGTTGACGTGGCCTTATTGCAGGGTGGCGGTTGCGATCCCTTGAATGCTGCGGATACGCTTGTGGCTCTGATTTCTGGTGGAACTGCCCCTTATAGATATGCTTGGAGCACAGGGGACACCACCTCCATTCTGTTCAACGTGCCTTCCGGTGATTATGCTTTAACGGTGACCGATGCGGCTTCTTGTCAGGATGCGATTGAATCCATTAAGGTTAGAGAAAGAACCACTCCGATTACCTTGGATAAATTCGTTGTGCAAGGACCTCAATGTTTTGGCGAAAATGAAGTCACTGTCACGGCTAAGATCAACGATGGGTCCGGCTTGTATCGCTATCATTTCACCCCAACTTTAATCCTTGATAATGTGGAGACGGATAGTGTAACAGTCACCACTTTACCGATTAATAATAGCTATAGTTTGACCGTCACTGACCTCAAAACAGGCTGTCGTATTGTGGCCGAAAGAGAAGGTGTTAGTGTGCCACCGCCACTACTGTTGAGTGTGGACGATATTGAAGAGATCGAATGCGCTGGTGGATTTGATGGGGGGGTTAATGTCTCGGTGCAAGGAGGAACGGGACCATATCAGTACTCCTGGAGAGATGAAGCCGCTATGGAAGTATCTACACAAGAAGATTTGCGGGGCGTGCGCAGCGGTACCTATACACTGTATTTACAGGACGCCAACGCTTGTGGGGATACTTTAATGGAAGAGATCCCTGAGGTGAATGCGGTAATTAGTATTGATGCTACTACGATCGATGCTGTCTCTTGCAATGGTGGGGCTGATGGAGCTATCGCTATTGAGGTATCCGGTGGTGAGCCACCTTTCCGCTATGCCTGGAGTTCTGGTGCTGATGATCAGGATATCGTAGGCCTGGCAGCTGGACAGTACATGCTTACGATCACGGATGCAGATACCTGCAAAGCCATTTTCGATGGCTTCATTGTCGAAGAGCCTGATTCTCCGATTATGATTGAAGATTCGGTGCGGAATGTCCTCTGTTTCGGGGATGCTAACGGTTATATTGGTACGGAAATTCTGGGTGGGATGCCGCCCTACCAGTACCGCTGGTTTAAAGCAGGAAATGTAATTGAGGGAGAATTAGATTCCATCCTATTAAATATAGATGGCGGATTTTACACGTTGGAAGTGAGGGATACCAATGATTGTATTCAAGATTTCAACTTCGAAGTGGAGGAGCCTGACCAATTGGCGATTGGCTTAAGTTTCACGCCTCCAGCACCTCCCGATTATAATGATGGTCAAGCTACTGCAAATGCTAGTGGAGGTGTGCCTGAATACACCTATGCTTGGAATACTGGGGCTGACACTCCCACGATTGAGAATTTGGTGCCCAGCACCTATTTTGTCACTGTCACGGATGCCAATAATTGCACCCGCGAAGCTAGTATTTTGATCACCGACACCGATTTGCCGACCTGGGTGAATCGATTAGATATCTATCCAAACCCAACCGATGGACACTTTTTCATTGATTATGAATTGCAAAGAGCTAAGGCACTAGAGTTACGTTACTTTAACACGCTCGGGCAACAGATCGGCAGACTGCCTTTAGGCACCAGCCGGGGACAACGGCTGCGACAGGATTGGAGTAATTGGTATCCAGGTGTATATTGGGTGGCGGTTATGGCCGATGGAAAACGAATTGCGCTGAAGAAGGTGGTAGTTGGCCGATAGTACATTGGATCGATAATTGAATAAGCATCCGAAATTAAAAGATCTTCTCCTTGTGAAAAACCCTTCCAAGTGGGGCTACGCCCTACTCATTATTGGGATTTACTTCACGGTAAAGTATATCCGTCCGCTTAGTTTGGACTTAGTCGGAACAGATCCCAGTCTTCGTAGAGCCATTTACTACAGTTGGTATATTCTTCCTGTACTGCTTTACTTCTGGATCAGCTGGGGAACCCAAGGCGTGTGGAAGCGATTAGGGCTAGCCAAAGGACTGCCGGAAGGACTGTTGTATGGCTTTCTATTTACCGTACCCATGCTATTGGGGTTTATATTTATTGGGGAGCCGAAGTTCGATAGTTGGTCTTTGGAAATGGTGGTGGTTAGTGCGTTGCTACCCGGTTTTTTTGAAGAACTCTACTATCGGGGATTTGTATTTGGTGAGTTGTACAAAAGGGCAGGATGGGGTTTCCTACTGGCAGCCGCTTTCAATGGACTCGTCTTCGGTTTATCTCATATTTGGCAAGGTAATACCCTTGGGCAAACCATTGGGGTGTTTTTCGTCACTTTTAGTGGCGCAGCTTGGTTTGCGTGGCTTTATGTAGAATGGCGTAATAATCTCTGGGTACCCATCACACTACATGTCCTGATGAATCTGTATTGGGCTTTGTTTGCGATCGAATCCAATGCTTTGGGTGGGGTAGGGGCGAATATCTTTAGAGGGATCACTATAGCCTTGTCTGTGATCTTTACCCTAAGACGTAAGAAACCGCGACAAATTACCAGAAATGAATTGTGGTGGAAAGGAAGTGCAGAACAGATCACCGAACCGCCAAAGGCTTAGAGTGGCAATGCGGTGATCTGAGCTTATTTTTTATTGGCTGTCGATTATCTTGAAGGTGGTACGACGATTGTTCTGGTGCTCATCTTCCGAACAACGAGAACAAATACATTCTACATCAGGTGCCTCTTCTCCATACCCTTTAGGAACTAGTCGTTCAGGTTCTATTCCATTGGTAATCAGGTAGTCAACGGCAGATTGAGCTCGTTTTTGTGAAAGATCTCGGTTGTAACCTGTACCCCCTCTACAGTCTGTGTGAGAAGATAGCTGTATACTCAGATTAGGATTGAGTTTCAGCGTTTCCGTTAAGGCATTAAGCGTAGGCTTCGCATCATCCCGAATTTCCCAGCGATCAAAATCGTAGTAGATGTTCTCCAACCTGATCTCTTTGTCGAGAAAGATTCTATCGAGTACAATCTCCAATTCAAACCTCAATTCTGGATTCTCTGGATCTTTACCGACTCCTTTGGTAGAGAATTTGGCTTTATTGTTTAGATAGTTTTCCTGCTTGGCTAGGAAATCATAGTCTGTTTCCTCGTCCAACTCTAAAGTGAATAATCCATCCTCTCCTACAGTTACCTGTTTCGTTTTCTTACCAATTTGGATATCTACCGTAGCACCGTCTAAAGGCTTTCTTCCTAAAACCCTACTGTTGGGATCGGTCGGATCGTCATAGATTTTTTCGAGTACATAGCCGTCGAGGATCATCTTATATACAATCGGCTTTTTTTCCTTTTCTGGAACCGGAGGAGGAGGAGGCAAGGGGCGCCGTTCAAAGCGATAAATGTCATCATTTCCAATACCCTCTTCGCGTGTAGAAGCGAAGTATCCGACTTGGAGCAAGTCTCCCGACTTCTTGGCCTTATGATCGATAATTAAGCCGAAATCGTCTCCTCCCGAGTTTAGCGGAGGACGAAGATTTTTGATCGGAGACCAACGGCCATTGGATTTCTTGTAGGTCTTGAAAATATCTAGACCACCCATGCCTGGATGATGGTCTGAAGAGAAATACAGGGTATCCTGATCGATATATGGGAACTTCTCGTTGCCGGCCGTATTGATGGTGCGACCCATCAATTGAGGAACATCCCAACTGTCTCCTTTTCTTTCACTCACGTAAATGTCAAAACCGCCCCATCCATCGGGATGATTACAAGAGAAGTACATCTTCTTGCCATCCGCTGAAATGGTTGGATGTCCGTAATTCACTCCATTTTCCACAAAATTTACGACTCTTGGAATGGTCCAGCTATTGCCATTGCTTTCACTGAACATGATCTTACAATAAGCATCTTCCTTCTTAGGACCAAAACAACGGGTGAAGTAAATCTCATTATAGTTGGGACTAAAAGCCACAGTCCCTTCGTTATCCTCCGTATTCAACATCTTGTCAAACTGATTGACGGTGTTATCCGTAAGGTCAACGATGAATAGATCAGAAAAGCTATTCCCTGTCCAATTGTAGGTATCATCACCAGTGCTGCCCTTACGATCGGAAGTAATGATAAGTTGTTGATCCTTATATAGCATGGGGGAGTAGTCGGCATAGCCTGAATTGAAGTCTGTTAGATCTACGGAGTAGGCTCGTCGTTTTTCCTTCTTCCAAACTTCGGCTACTTCACAAGCCCGAATTTCACGACGATACTCATAAGGGCTACCAATTTCTATCCCTAAATCCTTGAAGGCTTGCCTGGCCTCTTTGTAGCGTTCTGCTTTTTTAAGGGCATAGGCAAATTCCTTTAGTGCATCGTAGCCAGCATTGTTGTCATAAGCAGTTTGATACCAATTAATCGATAGTTCGCTCTGATTCAACTCGCGATAAGAATCCGCTAATTTTAAGGCGATCTTTCCTTTTTCGATTCTGGTTTTAGCTTTCTTATATTCCTTCTGGAGCATCTTTACCGCCACGGAGTACTGCTTAACTTCGTAAGCTGTGGCACCGTCCCGAACCTTTTCTGTGTAGGTACAAGAGTGTAGTATTAGAGCAAGAACAACAACAATCGGAAATAAATTATATCTCATAGCTGCTTTGCATATTTTGTCGGTTAGTGATCAGGAAGACAGGGATGTAAGTTAGAAGCACGAGCTTCTTCCTGTATAGCCAATATAACTAAATAAACGTTTCAAGAAAACTTCTTGTTGCGAGATTGAAAACTTGTGTCATTAAGACAACGAAAGAAGCTTACATCGTTATTTTACTGTCTATGGAGAATAACCGCAATTTGGGTACTAATGTTTTGAGACTATGAATAGAAGCGTCTCTCTTACCTTCTGATTTTTCCTTAGTGAAATTCGGAAGGCTCTACAACAAAACTCTACCCCTGTGCATCATTAGTTCTGAAAGGACTTTAATCCCTTTCCAATTCAATTAAAATCTAAGACCACTGTATGAAAAACTCACTTTGTCTGTTAAGTATACTATTCTGCTCATGCTTGGCCGCACAGGCACCATTTTCTCCATTTCAGGAAAAAGCCCCCAGTGTGAAAGTCCAACTCAACGGATTTGATTCAGAACAAGATGCAGACCTCGAATTGTCTTTTGTCCTCGTCGTACCGACTCCTGAACATCAGGAAGAAAATAAAGTAAAACCCGAATCTGATGGGACTTATATCTTCCAATTACCACATCCATTGAGATATCAGCAAATCTGGTTTAGTATCGGAGACTATTATTATGGAGAACTGATTGTAGATCAGGGCCTGGAGGTCGTAGCTGACTTAGAAATGTTAAAGAAGGATCCTGGAAACTGGCTGAAAGAGGGCATCGAGTTCAAGGGGACGGATGCAGGGCTGTGTGAGGTAGTCAATCGTTTTGTCCAATACCGCAGAGAAAATAAACTGGAAGGGGAAAACAAGATGCACATTATGATGGATCGTAAAGCTAGTGTCGAAGATAAGGTGAAGCGCATGAAGGCCCTACAGGAAGCAGAGATTAAGAGGGAAGCTACCTACATAGACACCTATCCATCTGAGTCCAATTGGGTATTGGAAAATGAGAGAATATCAGATTACTACGGTGATCTGTGCGTACTATATTGGTCTAAACCCATGCCAGCGGCGTTACGGGAAAAAATCTTAACGCATCAGCCGAAGCTGATCTCCAACGCTTCTTTTGCCTACTATAACTATCAAAGTAATGGTCTTATGTTCCCGACTCCCAAGGAGACCATCCGCCAATTTGAAGAAAGACTGCCTGCGCAGATCGAAAGCAAGGAAGAAAGAGAAAGGATGGCCACTTTTACTTCCCTATTGAAAAAGAAAGAGCAGGAGCTTGAATATGAGCAAGACTTGTACAAGAAAGAGGCCAAGTACTTTTTTCAGCAGTACAAAAAACAAATTCATGAAGCAAAAGTGGATGCCTTTGCGAAGAAAATTGAAAGTGCGTCCCCGTCGACACGAGATTTTCTTATCGCCTTAGGCGGAGGGAAAGATATTTGGGAGCGTACCTACTATGTGGAGCAGATGTTGCCAAAAGTGAAGGGGACGTGGACTAGAAATATGATGGAGAAAAATTGGGCTGCTACGAAGAAGAAGATCATGGCGGTGAATGAGAAACTGGCGGCAATTCAAGTTAGTACTACGGATTCTCCCATTGGGAAGGATCTAGGAAGTCTTGATAATGGAGCGCATTTTTATCAAGCGGAACAAGCTGAGTTGGAAGAACTATTGGGGGCCTTACGTTCTGCTGCGGGTGAAAAAGCGGTGTTGTTTGACATTTGGGCAACTTGGTGTGGGCCTTGTATCTATGACATGAAGCAGAGCCAGGTAAATATTGATAAGCTAGATGATATGGGGGTGGAGGTGATCTATATCTGCGTGGAATCTGGAACCGATAAAGACACTTGGCAAAAGAAAGTTACCGAATTAGGCGTCAGCGCAAAGCATATATTTCTAAGCTCCGAACTCTCTGAGCAAATTATGGAGTACTTTGAATTGAGGGGGTACCCGAGCCACGTATTTTTAGATAAGAGCGGCAAATACCATCCAGATCTAGTACATTCTATCAGAAACATCAATTTTGAGAAGATTCAAGATAAATTGTGATCCAACTTTTGCCTAAATAAAGAAAAAAATAAATTTCTGTAACCAGCAGTTAGGTACTTCCGTCATAGGCAGCATGTAAGTAATCATCCGAAAATAATCTACCTATGCTGAGGAATTACCTGACTGTTGCTTTTCGAAACTTGTGGAAACATAAGTTCTATTCCCTGATCAATATTTTGGGCTTGGCTTTAGGACTAGCCTGCTTCCTTTTTATATTTCTCTTTATCCGTGACGAGCTGAGTTATGATCAATATCATGAAAAAGCAGATCGGATCTATCGCGTTAACTTCGATGGGCACGCCTTCGAACAGGACCTCAATTTTGCGGTAGTTGGTGCACCCTTTGGTCCCACCGTCCTAGAGTCTTACCCTGAAGTAGAACAGCAATGCCGCTTTCGTTCCTACGGAAGTTATGCTGTTCGCTACGAAGACAAAAGTTATATAGAAGAAGATTGGATCTTTGTGGACTCCACTTTCTTTGACGTCTTCTCCTTTGACCTGGTAAATGGTAATCCAACAACAGCCCTAGTGGAACCCAATACCATCGTCATCACAGAACGGATGGCGGAGAAATATTTCGGATCAGGAGATCCAATTGGCAAAACCTTGACAGCGGACAATGACCAACTATTTCGCGTGACCGGGGTAATGAAGGCCATTCCTAAAAACACCCATTTCAATTTCGATTTCTTCGCTTCCATGGCCACTACTGAGGAAAGTCAGAACCCAACTTGGCTGAGCAATAACTTCCAAACTTACTTGGTGTTAAAAGAAGGAACAGATCCGGCTACCGTAGATGCCAAAATGGAGGATCTCGTATTGGACTACATTGGACCGGAGATGGAACGATTCATGGGTAAATCCATAGAAGATATTATGGCTGCGGGCAACTACATTACCTTCAGCCTATTTCCGTTGAAGAAAATTCACCTGTATTCCGATAAGAATGAAGAATTAGCTCCCACGAGCGATATCAAGTACATCTATATATTCGCCTTTATTGGCTTCTTCATCTTGCTTTTGGCGTGTATCAATTTTATGAATTTGTCTACCGCAAGGTCAGCCTCCAGAGCCAAGGAGGTCGGTATGCGGAAGGTCGTTGGGGCGCAGCGTAAACAACTGATCTGGCAATTCTTGAGTGAATCCGTTGTGATTACCTTTCTTGGGTTCCTGTTGGCAGTGGGCGGTCTGTTCTTTTTCTTGTCCCGTTTCAATACGCTGGCTGGTAAGGAATTGAGTGTCGCGCAGATCAACCATCCCGCTTTTTGGGGCTCTATGCTGCTTTTGGTAGCCTTGGTCGGGATTATTGCGGGAAGTTATCCCGCCTTTTACCTTTCATCCTTTAGACCCATTGCCGTATTAAAGGGGAGAATCATAAAACGAGTAGGACAAGCCATTTCCTTACGTTCTGTCTTGGTTATCTTCCAATTTGCCATAACGGTAGCGCTGATTGCTGGTACAATGGTAATTGGCAAGCAATTAAACTATATTCAGAACAAGAAATTAGGCTTTGATAAAGACCAAGTTCTGGTGCTCAATAACTTCTATAATTTAGGAAATAACTGTCAGGCCTTTAAGGATGAAATCATCAAGCATCCACAAGTGATTAGTGCGTCGATGAGTAGCTCTCTTCCTACACCTTCTTCAAGAAACAGTTCGGCTACTTTCTTGGGACGGACGCCGGATCCCAGTAAAACCCATGTAATCCAATTGTTTACGGTAGACCATGACTATATCCCGACTTTGGGAATGGAAGTGGTTGATGGGAGAGCATTTTCTAGAGATTTTCCATCAGATTCAAGCGCCGTAATTCTAAATGAATCTGCTGTGGCTATATATGGCTTGGATGAGCCATTAGGCCAAGAGATTAGTGTTTTTTCTGGAGGTACACCTGATAATCCGGAGCTAACCACGACTAAGGTAATCGGGGTGGTAAAGAACTTTCACTTTGAATCATTACGCAGTAAGATCGGTCCCCTAGCTATTTTCATGGGACAGAGCCGTGGCCGTTTATCGATTAAGGTTAAAGGGGAGAATATCCCGAGCCTGATCACTGATATTCAGCAGCAATGGAATACAATGGGGCCCGGCCAACCTTTTGATTATACTTTTATGGATGAGGATTTCGCTTCGGTATATGAATCAGAAACCAGAGTGGGACATATCTTCTCCGTTTTTACTTTCCTGGCCATATTTATCGCCTGTCTTGGTCTCTTTGGGCTAGCTACCTTTACTGCAGAACAAAGAACGAAGGAAGTTGGTATCAGAAAAGTGATCGGTGCTTCCATTGGAAGAATATTTGTGCTATTGACCGCGGAAATTATGAAATGGGTGCTGATCGCCAATGTCATAGCACTCCCATTGGCCTATTATTTTATGAGCCAATGGTTAGAAGGATTTGCTTATCCGGTTGACCTGAGTTGGTTGACCTTTACGGTTGCACTAGTGATGAGTTTATTTATTGCTCTGGTGACCGTCAGTTATCAAGCTTTAAAGACAGCATGGATGAAGCCCATACAATCGCTGCGCTATGAGTAGAAATCAGCAGCGTATCATTAAACCCGTTTAATAAGTGTATTCCAGTCTAGCTTATTAATAGGGAGACTGTAGAGTTTACAGTACTTTTATCCCGTCAGTGATTTGGTTATGTATCATTGACGGGATTTTTTTGTTTAATGACATTGACTCAGGACCACGGCGCATTAAACTCAAATCCTAAACATGTTACCTTTTCATTTGTATTATCATAAAGCCGTCATATGAATAAGCAGTTGATTTTTGTTAAACGCCCTGAAGGCATGCCAGAAGCAGATACCTGGAATTTGGAGACCAACGAAATTCCGAGTATTGCAGATGGCCAGTTTCTAGTCAAGCAACACTACATTTCGTTAGACCCGGCCATGCGGGGTTGGATGAGAGATGCAAAATCCTACATCCCGCCAATTGAACTAGGAGAAGTGATGAGAGCTGGCTCGGCTGGTGAAGTGGTAGCCTCGAAGAACCCGAATTTTCAAGTGGGTGACTTCGTTTCTGGTTGGGGAGGGGTGCAACAGTACGCCGTGTTTGATGGAAGCCGATCCTTCAAGGTAGATCCTAATTTAGTTCCTTTGCCAGTCTACATTGGTACGCTTGGGATGCCGGGCATGACGGCTTACTTCGGCATACTTGAAGTAGGTGAGTTGAAGGAAGGGGACCGCGTATTGGTCTCTGGTGGAGCTGGAGCTGTGGGAAGTATCGTTGGGCAGATCGCTAAGATCAAGGGCTGCCACGTGGTGGGAATTGCTGGTGGACCTGAGAAGTGCAAGTATATGAAAGAGGAGCTTGGGTTTGACGGAGCGATTGATTACAAGTCGGAAAATATGTACGAGGCCA
>ENA-UENX01000248-UENX01000248.1-marine-metagenome-genome-assembly--contig:-NODE-248-length-27746-cov-158.487786_pt1 | contig 27746 bp, 15 predicted proteins | sample MGYA00237875_ERZ529327 | MGnify/ENA primary metagenome ERZ529327 (study PRJEB26372, sample SAMN05368347) | marine metagenome | biome: cultured habitat; feature: ocean water; material: water; isolation... | reverse complement strand
CAGAGTCTAGTTCCAGAGCAAAATCATCATCTGGTTCTGAGTCAGGATCTAGTCCCGTATCCAACTTATCTGTTGGTAACTCCATTTCTATGTCTAAACTATTATCTGCTTCTGAGTCAGAATCTAATTCTATAAATGAACTATTATCATTTTCGAGTTCAAAGTCTGAGTCACCTTGGTCGTTATCAGCTAAGTCATCGAAATCTTGATTCAATCCTGCAGCCAATGCTACTCCTCCAGCTACAGCAGCTGCACCAGTAATTGCAGCAGCAGCAGCAGTACCTAAATCATTAGAATCCTCAATTGTATCTGGCATAAGTGGTGAATTTCCCCCTGGTGGCTCCTGATCGTCTTCACCTATTTGATTGATGTTCATAGGTGTTGATTTATCTAGGGAAGAACCTGGTTTTTCGCCTATAGCAATATCAGGGTCAAAATTTAAGCCTAAAACCTCTACTAGACTATCTGCATCGGCCTTAAGTTTAGAGAAAGGGAACATTAATGCTTCTAATTCTGGTTCCAGGGCATTGAGAATTCCCAGGATAAGGTATGACACGGGTCTCCTCCCTCCATCAGGAGTCTGAACTGTATTTTGTTCTGTCATGTGGAGTATTAACCAAGGGCGATTTTTTTTGTAATACTCTAACCATTTTTGCTTTAGGGACGTTGATAATTCTTTAAAGAAAACCATGATTTTTATATTCCTTATCCTGAGAAGAGCTAAATCTATTAAACCATCATCAGGTCAAGCTCTTCATCCTCTGACATAACATGAGATTTACTGGGATTTAAGTAGAAATCAGATAGCAGGGCGAACAAATCACGATCAGGAGATTCGCTAGGTACTACTCCTTCTGGCAGAGCCAAAATTTGGTCCGCGATATTCAGGTAATAATTACAAACGTATTGTAGAGAAGGATCGGTTTCGGCCATCTCAAACAATGTTTTGCCTTTGACACGAGAAACTCGAATATCTTCAATGAGTGGTAGAACTTCTAGCACTGGCATTGGTACAGCTTCTACATATTTATTAATTAAATCCCGTTTAGATGTACGATTACCTATTAGGCCAGCTAAACGTAGGGTATGGGTACGAGCTTTTTCTCGCACAGAGGCAGCGATGCGGTTAGCTGCAAATAGGGCATCAAAGCCATTGTCTGTGACAATCATGCAGTAATCTGAATAGTTGAGTGGAGCAGCAAAACCACCACAAACTACGTCACCCAATACGTCAAATAGGATTACATCGTATTCATCAAAGGCGTTTAATTCTTTTAGTAGCTTTACTGTTTCGCCAACAACATAACCACCACAACCTGCTCCAGCAGGAGGTCCACCTGCTTCTACACAATCTACACCACCATAGCCTTTATAGATGACATCTTCTGGCCAAATATCTTCATAATGGTAGTCCTTTTCTTGTAATGTGTCAATAATTGTGGGAATAAGAAATCCTGTGAGGGTAAATGTACTGTCGTGTTTTGGGTCACAACCGATTTGTAGAACTTTTTTACCACGCTTTGCTAAGGCAACTGAGATATTGCAGCTTGTTGTAGATTTACCGATTCCACCTTTTCCGTATACTGAAAGTTTCACTTTTTTTCTCCTAGTAATTCTCTAATAGGGCTACAAGAATTTTTAATACTAAGCTCAAATTTAGTCCATACTCAGAACTGAGAAGCAATCTCTAACGAAGTTTTAGCATTTGTAAATGTCCATGCCCTATTTGTCTAGTACTATAAGTATATTTTTTGGGCTTGTGTATCAAATTATTGTCTAACTTCAGTGGAAAAGAAAGGGGAGAAATTTTGATAAACTGTTGTAAAAGTAATTATTGAGTTTTAATTCTCTTAAAAATTGATTTTTTTACATTATTAGTAGTAATTAGTCTAAATTTTAGATTGATTAACATTTTTGTTAAATTATTTTATGATAAATAGTTACAAAGTTAAATAAATGTTTATAACAACATATATCTAGAAAAAAATTTAGCCTTAAATCTAAGTTATCAGAGCTTTTGAGACTATAATTGATATCAAGTTTAATTTGATTATTGAATTATTAAGCTTCTAGTAAATTCGATTCTTAAGGATAATAATTGATTGAGGTTAATTTTTATAACAAAAAATTTGATCGGATAAATTAGGGCTATTGCTGATGGGCTTGATATTCTCCCCCGCTATGAGACAGAGTTAAACAACAGAACCTTAGCTCTGATAAAGTTTCAAGTATGGGAATGCCTGAGGGCGACCTACCAAAAATTCTTATGGGTTTTTATTTGTGCTTTGGTTGAAATAAGCTCCTCCAAAACCTGAAGGCTTCACAAGTTCTGCTTGAGGGCGCGCGGAGAGTTTCGAGGCACTTCTTCTTTCCCACAGTATTTATAAGACAAGGCGGGTAAAGAACCAATCTTATTTAAACATGGATTGTTGCCCGATGGATGGAGGAGGCTTTAAGTCCAGTTTTACCTCAGAGTCCTATTGTGCAAGACTACTTTTTAACTTCTGAATTCTGAGTTCTGAGTTTCTTCAGAACGGCCGAACAATTACACTGAAATAAAATCCGGAATCCTGAGCATTATTGCTACGATCATCTAAGTGCACCAAAGGTAAACCATAGTCTAAGCGTAGATCGACTTGTGGCACAAGTTGCCAAATCAAACCTATTCCAGCTCCAGCCAAAAATCTTTGGTTGGGTTTTGAGTCACTATTAGGATTACTACTATCATCCCAAACAGCTCCAATATCTAGAAAAGGAGTAAACTGTATCAATGGCAAACCAGACTCATCTCGATAAACTGTAATTCTGTCCTCAATAGAAAATCTAAAACCATTATCTCCAGACCTGACATTCTGCTGATAGCCTCGTAAGGACAAAGCACCACCAATAATAAATTGTTGATATGGCAATAAACTAGTTGAGGACAATTGCAAATCTCCCTGGACAATCAATAAATGATTACTACTTAATCTTTGTACTCTTTGTACTTGGCCTAGCCAATTCAAGAAATGTCCATCAGGTTGTGAATCCTTCCTGACAGTAGCATCAAATAAACCAGTACCAATATTGAATTGCGATCGCAAAGCCCAAGCACCTTGAGGATCTCGGAGAATATAATCCTGTCCCAATCTAATCACAGTAGTACTATTAATACCATCATTATCAGTGTTATCTGTATCTGCTGTAAAATTAAAAGGTTCATCGTTGAGGAAAGTTTTTGTGCGCTGATAACTCAAACCGAGAGACAAGGCAAATTCTTGTTTCGGTTTTCTCAATATAGGTTGACGGTAACTCAATTCATATACATCTGTTGTGCTACTAATTTCAATATCTTCAAAATCTTGGCCAACTCTATTACTGTTAGGGGCAACTCTTGCCTGCAAAGTACCATTCATGGAGTTAATAGGCAAATTATAAATAAAGTCAAAAACATCTGATTCATCGTCAAATAGCCTAGTAGTGTTATAAGATGCCACAAAAAAATCGCCTCTCCCAGTTAGGTTACGATGTAGTGCAGTCCAACCAGTTCGTTCAGAACCTACGCTGGGATTAGAATAGTTATCAGTATTCATACTCAACTCTAAGGGATTTTTTTCTTTGATACGAACAATAAGAATACTTTCCCCTAGGGTTTCACTAGTTTGCAAACTAGCTTCAATATTTTCAAATAAAGGATTCGCCCGAAGTAACCGTAATTGATTTTCTAGTCTACCGGTGTCCAATGGTTTTCCCGCCCCAAGTTGTATCCGACTTGCTATATAGGAATTGTGTAATCTTTTTGTACCTTCAATTTTGATTTCTCCTAAAATGCCCTCTATAATTTCAATCCTAACTACTCCCTCCCTAATGTTTTGGGGAGGTAGAATTGCTCTTGAGGTAATATAGCCAAGTTCTAGATAGATTTCGGTAATTTTATCTGCTAGTTGCTGAAGTTCTAATAGAGTAGCCTTACGCCCTTCATATGGTTCAACAAGAGTCTTAATTTCTTGTGGGGTAAAAATTGTACTTCCATTTACTAAAACTCTCTGCACGGGAATTTTCTGATTTAGTTGCTTTTGGTCTTGTCGTAGAGGTTGAGGTGGTGGTGTTTTTTTTAGTTCCTTATCTTTGGGAATTTCTGGTATGGTTGGTTGGGGAAGGGGTTGGAGGAAGCGATCGCGATTTGGATCTGGTCGGGGATTTTCTAGTGATTCTGGTGGTCTTGGTGGATTTTGAGTCTTTTGAGTATATTTTGGTTGGCTGGTATTTAAAGTATTAATAATTTCAAAGGAAGTAAGTATTTGCTGACTATTGGGTAAAGTTTGTGTGATGTTTTTTTCTATAGGATAAACTTTTAAATCTGGGATTAATTTTATTTTTTCTATTTTTTTTAATTGAGATATTAAACTTTTGTAATTAACTTTTTTCTGTCCAGATTTGTCAATCAATTGAGAACTTAATGCTGATGTTAATTTATATTTTTTGAATGATGAAATATTTTTTTTGTTAGTGGTTAGTGAAGTTTGATTCAATAATTTATCAACATCAGTAGTTTTGGAGATAGCTTGATTATCCAATAAGGAAATAATTATAAATGTACTAGAAATTAATGTGATAATCTTTAACATGATAATAGTTACTATCTTGGTTTTTTTGATTTGACTTACAAAAAAATAAAATACTTGATCCCTCTTAAGTTTATGGGATAATATTAAGTATACTAAAGAGTACAGTTTTATTTATGAAAAATCAGGTTTGATGAGATAGAAATGTCAGGGACAGTAGAGCATTTAATACTATCCCCATAATCATATATTTTATTTATACCGATACTACCGAATTTAATATGTAGCAGTTCTCATTCTGGCCTTAGTATGACAGACAACATAACCGTGCTATGCTAATTTTAGTATTAACCAATTGTACTCCCGTTGGGGAAATTATTACTGACAGCTAAGAAAGAATTATTTTTCCCTTGCAAATCACTTAAGACCCAAAAAGTTTTTCTAAAAATATTGCTTCTGAATTTAATATGAACTTTGAATCATCTGAGAGTTCCCAAAAACAAAATTATTGGCCACGGACAATTAGACCAGTTGGAGTCACCTCACTACATAGTATTGCCTTTTCTAGAGAGACTCTCTATGCTATTGACAAAAACCGTGGTTTTCTGTTAGAAATTAATCCAAAAACAGATAACACAATTATTATTAATCCTTATCAAACTAATGAGTTTATTGATGTTACTGGTATTTCTATCTGGAAAGATACTCTCTGGTTGACATGGGAAAATAAAATCTATTTCTGTCTCAATGCTGTTGGTAATTCATCAGAAAAACGTTTAAAATGGCAACATTTTTTCACTTTACCTTATACTGCTAATGGAATTGCTGTCCGGGAATCAACTGTTTATGTGACTTGTCAAAAATTAGGTAAGATTCTAGTTTTTGACAAAAATACTAAACAAGAAATTACGAGATTTTATTCTCCAGGAATAGGGTTTGAAAATATTACAGTACAAGATGAGGAATTATGGGTTTGCGATCGCGAAGAGCAAACTGTTTATTGTCTAGATAGAGGAACAGGTAAAGTTAAATTTAGCGTGCTGACTCCTTTTGAATTTCCAACTGGATTGGCATTTTATAATAATTTAAATACGGGAGAGCGACAACTTTATATAGCTTATTCTGGAGATGAACTTTACGTTAGAGATAACCCGAATTCGGAAAAACAGTATGAATTAAGTCGACGGGAACGTACTTTTATACACCCCCTTTATTTTTATTACAATGAGCCGGAAAAATATGCTGTTTCTAATGGTTTTTTAATTGAGATATCTTATGTAGAGGAACTAGAACCATTAGATGAAGTATTTTTAGAAGATTTAGAATGGCGTATTGCTTTACCTGCAGAAACTAATCGTCAAAAAGTTAGGGAAATTTCTCCTATAGGAATGCCTTTTACTGAAGAAGTCAAAGATGGTCAAAAAATTGCTGTTTTTAGATTTAAACCACTGCGTCAAACTGAAAGGCGAATATTTGGCTGGAAGGCTTTATTAGAAGTTAGGGCAATTAAGTACCAAATTCAACCTTTTAATGTAGAAAATATTCCGGAGCTTCCATCAGGTTTTAAAGAAAAATATTTGGTGGATAATGATAATTTGTCAATGGATAAAGAGATAATTATTAAAGCCGCGAAAGATGCTGTTTCTACAGAAACTAATATATTACGTCAACTTCTAAGTATTAGAAATTATGTTTATGATCATCTTTCTTATGGATTAACAGTTAAGATTGATACTCCTGATATTGTGCTGAAAAGAGGTATTGGTTCCTGTGGAGAATATGTGGGATTACTGTTAGCTTTAGCACGATTAAATGGTATTGCTTGTCGTACAGTAGGTCACTATAAATGCCCGGCTTTTGCTGATAGAAAAGGTGTGCCTTTAGAACCTGATTTTAATCATGTATGGTTAGAGTTTTATATACCTGGTTTTGGTTGGATTCCTATGGAGTCAAATCCAGATGATTTATACGAAGGTGGTCCTTATCCCTTGAGGTTTTTTATGGGTTTGGCTTGGTATCATGTGGAAATTGGTAAGGGAATTAGATTTGAAGAGATCAAAAATAAAGGGGTTTCTATTAATAAGGAAAATAATAAGGAAAAAATTTCAATTGGTAATTTGGCAATCAATCATATCAGGTTTACAATTTTAGAAGAATTGTTAGAATTGTAAGTATAAAAGTTAGAAGTAATAGAGAATAATGAACAATGAAAATAATAATTATTGATCTAAATATTTTTGAGATTTAATGAGATAATTTTTTTTCTATTCTCTATTACTTACTTCCTATTTGGTAAAATTTAGGAAGACAAAATCTAGGGTATAAGGAGGAGTTGTGGAATTAACACTAATAAATATTATGGCCATTGCTGCATCGGGATTAATGTTAATTGTGACGGGAGGAATTATATACTTAACGGCGTCTGAGTGGCGCGATCGCAGACGTCAAAAGAGAGATAAAAGCGGCCCTTAAAGTGGTGTTTGAAGAGAAATTTTCCTCTATTATTATTTAAATCTTTCCTTTTTTACTTGATGAGGCGGTGCAGTTGGTGGGTATTCATCTGGGTAGGTTGAGGAGGGTTGATGGATATGGGAAGGAGGTTTTGATTTTGACTTTTTTGAGAGTTGTATCACCGGAGGTTGGGGAAATATTGGTAAGGCCAACTGCTGTTGTGACTAAAGAAAACCTGAGGATGACAAATTCTGATAATGTTGTTTTATCTGAAAGCCAAGATCTTGAAACAATACCTGGGCAATACCTCTATCTATGGTCTATAGCATTTCTCTAGATATTGTTACTATTGGCTAGTGTTGATTACATATTGCGCATTGTTTAGCATTAGCGAGCTGTTTACCTTGAGAAGATAAATTTGAGAATGTCTCAAAAGGTGGTTGCTGTCTGGCTTCCTTAGCCTACAGAAAATAAGACTGTTACAAATGTTGTTGATGCTACTCTATCTCAAACTCAGGGTGCTGAAAGTGACTTGAGTTTTGATGTTAGGCACTATGACTAGGGAAGATATGATAAGGCGATCGCTGAGTTTTACCAAGCTATTGTACTTCATCCCAAATTAAAAAATTACAATGTGTTACTGTGAGCAGGAAAAATCAGAAAAAGAAGAACTATTTACTTTTGAAGTTTTAACTTTCAAGAACTCAGGCATTATTACTAACCTTACTTAGGGAAGTGCTCAACAAAAAATAGAAGACTTGGGTGGTAGCGAAAATTGGAAAATGATTTATACTTCTAGGGGGGTTTTTCATGGTCGCCGGAAGGTTTCGTCTACGTCTGTGATACTAACATGGCTTTTGACTATGGCGACTGCTATTCCTTCTGTGAAGGTTATTGTGTAGTCGCTGCCTGTGGCTCCACTCTTGTTATCCCCATCTAAGTCTAATGTGGGAGCGTTATTGACTGAAGTAATATTTATTGTTTTTGTCGCTGTGTTGCTATCAGTATCATTATTGTCGAAATTATGAGTACAAGAATATTAATTTACAACCAAAATGAAAGTAAATTAACCTTAGATGACGAAACTAAAAAAGTTGAAACAGTAATTACTAAAGCCAAAATTGCGATAAAAAAAGAAATATAAATCGCTGTATAGCAATTTAAAATGCCCATTAAATAATTTAAAGTATTCTCGTAAATTAAGAAACTACCGATAAAATTTAAAGCAAAAAATAAGAATATATCAAAATAATCAATTCAATAAATAAGTCAAAAAAACCCTGTTATGAATTATTGGGGATAAAAGATATAACTTACAAAAAACTCAGTTATGAATTATTGGGGATAAAAGATAATCGCCAAAAATACCGATTTAGAGCTTGGTGAAAAAGTATATATAGGTTCAGATCGAACTCATAACTGAGGAATAGGTATAGACATTCCATGGAAATTTCTTAAAGAGAAAATATACATAATATTATAAATTATCCCTGGATTTTTTTTCTAGTCATCAACAACTAGATGATTAATTATCCATCCACATTTATCAGTTAAATTATCACCGTCAATACTGATATTTTCTAGAAGTAGATAAACAGGATTTTTACCTGCTAGAGAAAAAATAAAATCAGAATCAACTCCAGGAAAATAATTATTGACATTTGTATCAAGCAAAATTCCTTGGTCATCTAATATAGAAAACTTAAGAGATAAACCATTACATTCTTGATGAAGAAAATCTAGCTTACCAGTGATTTTTATAGAAGAAGATAATTGCCCTAAATAGAGAAAATATTTAGATGTTTGCTTAGTAATATCTGAAGGATCTGTCATTAAATTATAAGCACTATCTGAAACTTGAGTAACTGCTGAATAGTTATAAGTAATATAAGGAGATTGATTTAAACTTATCCAGTCTAACTGTCTACCCGGACGCTGGGGAACTTGTTTTTGCATTGCTGATAAAGTTTGTAGGGCAGTGCTTATAGAAGTAGGACGAATTCTTTGATAAAAACTAACAGTTACTCCTCCATCTAAAACAAATTCTTCTGGCAATTTTTGGAAATCTTGACTAATAGATAAATTTTGAGTAAAGGCATCATAGACAAATCTGACTAAATCTTGTTGCCCTGGTTTTAAGACTTGTTCATCAGTTAATAATACTCTCTGAAATGGATGAGCGATGACTATATATTGTGCTGCTAATAATTCTGGCAATGGGTAAGTATCACGGGTGTCAATATGTGGTTTACTTATTGCTTTTAAGTTCGACCAATTTTTCGGATTAATTATCCGGTTAGCGTTTCTAATAATATTAGCATTAAACTGATTTGAAGAAGCAGCTACATACACTAATTCTTGATTCGGTGCTAATTTATTTAGATAATCAGTCAACTGTAAAACTTGATTGTAGTCGGAACGAATTAATGGGGAAAAGTTACTAGCAAATAATGGGCGTAGAGGGTTATTAAATTTACCGATAGGAGTTAAACCAAAGATGAGATTAATAATTAAATATATTCCCGCAATACTAAAAATAATTAATCTAGTTTTGCGTCGAAAAGTATGAATAGTTATCCAAATAAATGAGGATAGTCCTAAAACTACTATCGGTGTCAAATGTAGAGAGTAATGAATATTGCCATAGCGGAGTAAAATCAACCATTCAGCTACAGAAAATATTCCGAATAATAAGAGAAAAATAGTAGTAGATGGAATTAAAAATTTTCTCATAACTCCTACAAAAAATCCTATGGCAACTAATAGTAAAGTTATTAAGCCATAGAAACAGCTGTAACGCCAGAATATGTCAGGTATTGATAAGCTCCAGGCAGCATAAAGAGTTCGATAATTTTCTGTTAAAGAGTTTTGGATAAAGCCCCAGGCAAAAATTGATATAGTTAGGAAACAAGTTAGGGAAATAAGACTAATTTTTATAGCACCTTCTAAAAGTCTTTTCACAGAAGTTTTACTAAATTTGAAATTAGTTAAAGAGTCGAGGATAATTTGACAACTAATAGCTCCTATAAAGGCGATCACACTATAAGCAAAATGTCGTCTTAAAACTATAGATATTCCTAGACAAAATCCAATAATAGGAAGTTGCCACCAAGTAGTTAATCTAATATTTTTTAAGTAAAATAAAGCCCCCAATAAAATAAATAAAGTTGCCCCAATATCGGGATATCCTCTTAAACTCGGGCTCCAGCTCATAGGTATTAGTAAAGCGATCGCTACAGTTGACCAAAATACCCATCGAGAATGAACGGGAATTAATTTTATAGCTATTGCTCCTAGTAATAAACTAAAGGGTAATAAATAGATAAGATTAATACTCAAGATATAGATAATTCTTTGGTTGCCAAAAATATAGAGAAATGGGATTAATGGCAATGTAATTAGATAATTTTTCTGTTGAGATAAAGAACCATTAATATCATCAATAGCTCTTTGAAAGGATACTCTAAATAAATTTGTTAAATTATTCGCAGCATTCTGATATCCTACAAAGTCCCACCAATAAATTGTATCTTCATTGGATACATATATTGATGTTATAGCAATAATTATTAAAACTACTGTCAAGAAAATAATTATATTAGTCAAAAAGCTAGGCTGTGAATTTAATTTAGTATTTAACGGTTTGAAAAAAGAGTGAGTTTTCATGTTTTATAGCTGACTACTTAGGGAAAGTTATCTTTTATTATCTGTGATTAAGTTATATAGTAATCATAAATAATTTGTGAAAAAACTGTCGGGGTTTATTTCCAAACCTAAGGACAAGTGAGATTTAGATACAAAACTACCTTAGAAAAAAATTAGGAATTACCTATAAACACCATATATAGTAATAGTTAAGAGGGGTTAATCGCTAAAAAATACTGCATGATTTTATGTTGTTGTATAAGTCCTAAAAATATTTTTTAATATAGAACTGCTATAAGGCTTTTCATTCTTCTTAATTATTAAAATGAGTAAAAAATCAGGTCTCAAGGGTCTTCTTTTCAGGGGATGAAAAAAATCAGATTTAGTATTTTCAGTCTCTGGTTTAAAATAACTTATTTTGTAGCTGATTATTTTTCGGGTTTGAAATATATTTGTTTTGATATTTGTGGGAATAGTTTCTTATTCTTTTTTAGAATCAGCTATTTTAAAAATAATAGTTATATTTTTTATAAACAATAAAACTTTGGCAGCTAAATCTATAATTGATAGATGAAAAATTGCTGGTAAATAAATTAGTTGCATTCACTATTATACTGTAAATATATAGACAAATAATACAGAAATTAATAAGAGTATTTAAGAAAAAAAAGAGACAATTATTAGTTCCATAACCTATGCATCTACTAATTTTAATTATTTTTGGAACTCTAGAATTCTATTAAATCTTAACTATTTGAAATACCATTAAAGTATATTTGTAATTTATTCAGAGAAAAAAAATAGATAATTTTTCTATAATAATAAAAGAATATTTTGATATTAAAATCAAATTTTATAAACCTTTTAAGTAATTATAAAAAAAATATATTTTTATAACTAAATTTTGATCAAAATCTTATTTTCATAACATTGATAATAATTTTAAAGGTAAAGATTAGAGTGGTACAAAAGAAACAATAAAGTTTTTCCTAGGATAAGTGGATTCAAAAATTCATTTATATTGTACATCTTTAAACTTGAAATCTTTCTAGCACTATCTATTGATAGTAAATAAAAATTTAGTTGCTAAGTATTATATTGATAATATAATATAGCTATTATTTGAGAATAAAAAAAATAAAATTATATCATAGTATTTATTATTAGTAAAAAATAGAAAAACAGCTCTTTCTATATTTTTTTAATTGCCCCTTAGTTTATTAAAGTTACAATTGATTGTTAGTAAACCTTATGTTAAGCTGAAAAAAAAATAGCCCTAAAAAACATAAAATACTGCAAAAATCTCTAATCGAAAATATTAATATGAAAGCATTAATTCTCTCTGGTGGAAAAGGAACAAGATTACGTCCTCTTACTTATACAGGAACAAAACAATTAGTACCAGTTGCTAATAAGCCTATTTTGTGGTACGGAATTGAGGGTATTATTGCAGCAGGTGTTACTGACATAGGAATTATTATTAGTCCAGAAACGGGAGAAGAAGTACAAGAATTAACAGGAAACGGGGAAAAATTTGGAGGAAATATTACTTATATTCTCCAAGATAAACCTGCTGGTTTAGCTCATGCTGTTAAAACTGCTCAACCATTTTTGGGAGATTCTCCTTTTATTATGTATCTCGGAGATAATATTATTGAAAGTCAGTTAGGGAATTTTTTAGATACTTTTAAAAAGAAGCAACTAGATGCTTTGATTTTGCTACGTAAAGTTCCTAATCCTACTGCTTTTGGTGTGGCAAAAATAGATGATAATGGACGAGTATTAAGATTAGTTGAAAAGCCCAAAGTTCCACCATCAGATTTAGCACTTGTAGGTGTATATTTATTTTCTAAAAAAATACATAATGCTATTGCTAATATTAAACCTTCAGAGAGAGGAGAATTAGAAATTACAGATGCTATTCAATATTTAATTGACCAACAAATTTCAGGTGAAGAACCTGAAATTTCTGTAGAAGCAAGCATCTTAGAAGGTTGGTGGTTAGATACCGGTAAAAAAGATGATTTACTTAGTGCTAATCAAATTATTTTAGATACTCGTATAATTAAGTCAATAAATGGAGAAATAGATTCTAAAAGTAAAATTATAGGAAGGGTAAAAATGGGTAAAAATACAAAACTAATCAATAGTAGTGTTCGTGGTCCTGTAATTATAGGTGATAACTGTTACCTAGAAAATTGTTTTATCGGTCCTTATAGTAGTATTGCTGATAATGTGACTTTAATTGATGTTGATATAGAACATAGTGTTATATTACAAGGAGCAAAAATTATTGAAATTAATCAACGTATTGTTGATAGTTTACTCGGTCGTCGTGCTCAATTAATTAATGCTCCACAACATCCTAAAGCATTACGGTTTATGATTGGAGATGATAGTCAAATAGAATTAACATAGATTATACTTTATAGCGCTTTTTATTTTGTTAAAAACTTTGTTTATGGGGAAGAGCTGTCTGCGGTAAAGGTTTGTAGAACATGACTTATCAAAACAAACTCTGTATCCCCAAAGCTTTTTGCTCTGTGGAAACCATGGCAGTTACTTCTCTTAGGAATAACCTAAGACCGCACTTTCGAGCAACAAAACCTACAAATTAATATTTTTAATGTGTTTAGCAAAGCAATATGTTGATAATTATTATATTTATAACTATTAGAATTTGACAAAAAATTGAAATTGTAGATTAGGAGAAACTCATATAAATACTAAGTCTATATACTTCTTAACAGTTAATTACTATTCAACTCAATTAATTAAAAAATTAATTAATTCTATTAAATTAATTACCGATCTATTTAGTCATATTGTTATTATTAATAATTCTACTGATGATAAGTCTATTTATCAACTCCAAAATAACAAGACAATTATTATTAATTCAGAAACTAATTTAGGATATGGCAAAGGGTGCAATTTAGGATTAAGTTGGATTTATAATCAAAATCCTCAAGCAATAGTTTGGTTAATTAATCCTGATGCTTATTTATTACCTGATTCTCTGGAAAAAGCATATCATTTTTTAGGAAAAAATCCTGAAATTTCTATATTAGGAACAACTGTCTATGAACCCACAGGTAAAGTTTGGTTTGGTGGCGGGAATTTTATTCCTGAAACTGGAAAAATAATTGCTAATAATTTTTTTTACAAGACAGAAACATCAATCACAGATTGGGTGACAGGATGCAGCATGTTAATCAACATGAATAACTTTGAAAAATGCCCTGAGTTTGATGAGGATTATTTTTTATACTACGAGGATTTTGACTTTTGTAGACGCTATAAAAAACAAGGTCATAAAATAGCTATTACTCAAACAATATCTGTAATTCATCAACCATCTTCTATTACTAGTAAACAACCAGGATTAAAACTTGAGTATAGCATATATAGCTACCTGTTGAGTTTAGCAAAACATACAAATAAATTAGTTTTAATATATAGATTACTTAGAATTACAATAGCTGCTTTAGTTAGCCTACTAATAGATTATAAAATAGCTCGTGTTAAAATCAAAGCGATATCGAAATTTATCAGATGTAATCGTAGGTTTTTGTAGAGCTAAGTTAAAGCCAAAAAACTATGATGTAATTGGATAAATTTTGGCCTGATCTGAACCTTGAAGTAAAAATGTTGGGTTGCCCTGGGATATATTGCTGGGTTCTCAGAACCAACTTACGGTATTTAAAATTATTGTCTCTAAGTGTCAATGTCTAATAAAGTTCTTATTAACTTATCAGTATTAATTCCCCAACCTACAGGAATATCTGTCTATGCTAATAATATTTTGCCACAGCTTCAGCCACTTAATCCTATTCTATTAGTTGCTAATAATATTCCCAAATTTAACTGCCATCTTATCCCTAATAATATGACTCCCGCTCAGGGAACTATAGGTCATTTTCGACGATTATTTTGGACTCAATTTCAATTATCAAATATATCTAAAAAATTACAAGCAAATCTAATTTTTTCTCCCCTTCCAGAAGCGCCATTATTTTCTGAATGTCCTTATATTGTCATGGCTCATGATTTAATTCCTTTGCGTTTTCCTAAACCTGGTTCTCGCTTAACTGCTTATTTCAAATATTACATTCCCCAAGTATTAAGTCAGGCAAAACATATTATTTGTAATTCCCAAGCTACGGCAAAAGATATTACTGATTTTTTCAAAATATCACCTCAAAAAATTACTCCTATTCCTCTAGGTTATGATTCTCAAAGATTCCAATTTTTAGATTTACCGACAAAAAATTATTTTCTTTATCTCGGTCGGCACGACCATTATAAAAATTTGCATCGGTTGATCGAAGCTTTTACTAATTTGCCAAATTTTTCTGAGTATGAATTATGGTTTGCCGGACCTACAGATAATATTTATACACCAACATTAAAAACTCAAATCAAAGAACTAGGTTTAACAAATTTAGTGAAATTTCTTGATTATGTTTCTACAGAAGAATTACCCAAAATAATTAGTCAGGCGATCGCTATGGTTTTTCCTAGTTTGTGGGAAGGGTTTGGTTTTCCAGTATTGGAGGCGATGGCTTGTGGTACTCCTGTTATTACTTCTAATATTTCATCTCTGCCAGAAGTTGCTGGAGATGCTGCTATTTTGGTTAACCCGAAAAATGTGGGAGAAATAACTGATGCGATGAATATTATTGCTCAAGATGGGGGGGAGCGATCGCGTCTGATGAGCTTAAGTTTGGCTAGAGCTAAAGAGTTTAGTTGGGAAAAAACTGGTTTAGCTACTAGGGAGATAATTCAGCAATTTTCTGTATCAGGTTGAAATAATGAGAGCGATCGCTCTTTTTGAATTCAGGGCTATCTTTTTAGGGAAAGCGATCGCTATTCACCCACAACTATTAGGGACATATAGGCCAGAAAATCAAATCGTGGCCAAAATATGATGGCAGGTAAATGCTCAAGATGTGGGGGAGCGATCGCTGCTGAGAACGTTAAGTTTAACTAGATCTAAAAAGTTTAGTTGGGAATAAACTGGTTTAGCTACTAGCCAGATAATTCAGGAATTTACTGATTAAGGTTTAAATAATTCGAGCGATCGCCCCTTTTTTTTAGGGAACCTAAATTAACTGTTAATTCATCTAACTTTGAGAACGTAGATCAAAAAGGTTAGCCAGGCTGGCAAAAGGTTGATTACCTTTGTTTTAGATTAATTAGATTTGCAGCCATAAGCATTGTATTTTTCGTCTTGGAAAATTTTACCCAAAAATGAGGGAACATTAGACTATTTAATATAGCAAGGTAAACCTAATTCAAAATTAGCAAGGTTGTAATCTCCTTTCAATTTTCCGTGCAGACAAACCTTGGTTAAAGGCTGACCACATCCTCCTACATTAGCAATTTGTCATTCACCGATGTAGTTACCAACCTTATCCTCAGCAATATTTGTTGCTAAACAAGATGAACCTTGGGTAACATTATCTACGGAAACTGCACTCACAGAAAATCTAATTTATATGACTACTATTCTCTACTTTCTTTTTGACTGTGTTATTTTTTTTTGAAATTCTGTATTATACAGAAGTTACGCACTCAGATGGACATACACTATTAAGGTTCATATCACTTTATGTCGTAACTAGATAAGTTCTATTATACTAATAAAATTATAATATTAAACCTTAACTATAAGAATTCAAATTAATATAGCATCTACTATAACAATAACAACATATTATGGAACACATAGAATTATTATATATTAGTTTTTCTGGATTATTTGCTGGTGTACTAGCCGGTTTTTTAGGCATTGGTGGAGGTGTGGTAATGATCCCAGTATTAGTAACATTAGGATACCAACCTGTACAAGCAGTTGGGACTACCACTTTATCCATTTTGATAACAGCTATTTCTGGTAGTATTCAAAATTTACAGATGGGAAATTTAACTATTAGTCGAGTAATAGCAATAGGTTTTCCTGCTTTGATTACTGCTCAGTTAGGGGTGTACTTAGAAAATCAATTTTCTTCTCGTTGGTTATTGTTTGCTTTTGGATTATTTCTAATTTTAAATATCTATTTAGTAGAGTTTCGCAAACAGGTGACAAAAAGAAAAAAAGAGCAGGAAGAATTAGAACAAAATCTGCGCGAGGATGTTTTAGTTAAACTAGAAAATAGGAATAATCAAGATTTTGCAGAAGAATTTGCATTACCTATTACTGATGAATCTTTGCTATTAATAGAGCCAATAATAAAAAAAATAAATTCTCAAATTCCAGAGAAATACATGAAACCTATCGCTAGAATTACTACTGGTAGTTTAGCTGGGTTATTAGCAGGTTTGTTTGGTTTAGGAGGTGGTGTAATTCTGGTACCTTTACAAATATTGTTATTAGGAGAAAAAATTAAAGTAGCTATTCCAACTAGCTTAGGAGTAATCGTAATTACAGCTTTTTCTGCTTGTATAGGTCATGCAGTTAGAGGAAATGTTTTATGGGAAACAGGATTATTATTAGGATTTAGTGGTTTATTGGGAGTACAATTTAGTACCAGATCTATGAAAAAATTACCAGACGAAGTTATCAGTTTTGCTTTTCGTGCATTGCTAGCAATTATATCAATTTACATTTTTTGGGAAGGTGTAAATATAGGTTAGATTTGAGGTAAATATTCAGTCTTTAAAACTCAGGAATTTAGAAATTAATAATAAATAATTACTGGTAAAGTTAAGGGTTCATAATTGGTGAATTAATTTTTATTCTATCTCAAATTTTCCATTACCTTTAAGTTTTTTTATGAGGAGACTAAATGTGTTTTTTATTGTTAGTACATAGGGAAATTTGAGTTATAAAATGATCTAATATTTCCCATAGTTCTATTAGTTATCTGTTTTGCTATATCAAGTCAAAAGTTTGCCAGTTAATGGGAGACTTCCACGCACCTAAAAAAACTAAATTGTCTTATTATTTATATTATATAGAACCCATTTGATATATTTTTTAAGCTAAATAGGCTTGCTGAATTAGCTAGTATATCAAAGAACTTCGAGGCTTTTTTATAGCCAAGTGGGAACTATATTATAACAATAATGATTCAACCAAAAAACTGTTAGGTTGATGGTTAGGTAAGGAGGTTTTAAATGGTTTCTATAAAAACAGAATTTTTGCTCCCCATTTCTGACGTCTGACTTTTGACTTGTAACTATACTTTAATAATTCATTGCATTAGCACGAGCTGCGGCAGCTTCGTCAGGGTGAATATTCAAGCGAGTTAAATTCACTCGGCCCTTAGAATCTATTTCTCGTACTTTAACAATGACCTCATCTCCAATTGCTAGCTCATCTTCTACCTTGCCTACGCGATAATCTGCAATTTGGGATATATGAACCATTCCTTCTTTTCCAGCAAATACTTCTACAAAAGCACCAATAGGAATAATTCGAGTCACTCGACCAACATAAACATCTCCAGGATTGAGTTTCTTGGTCATCCCTTGAATAATATTGCAAGCTTGTTTAGCTTTTTCACCATCTGCTGCTGCAATAGTTACGGTTCCATCATCATCAATATCAATTTTAACACCGGTTTCCTCAGTAATACCTTTAATAGTTTTACCACCAGGTCCGATGACTAAACCGATCATTTCTGGGTCTATCTTGAAGCTTAAGAGTCTCGGTGCATAGGGCGACATATCGGGACGAGGTAGATCGAGAACACTTAGCATCTTGTCTAAAATATGTATCCGTGCTGGTTTAGCTTGATGAATAGCATCAGCAATGACCTCTATAGGCAAACCTGTAATTTTCATATCCATCTGTAAAGCTGTAATTCCACTATCGGTACCAGCAACTTTGAAGTCCATATCACCCAAAAAATCTTCTATACCCTGAATATCTGTCAGAATTCGGACTTCCTCATCTTCTTTGATTAAACCCATAGCTGCTCCACTCACGGGTTTAACAATAGGAACTCCAGCATCCATTAAACCAAGAGTAGAAGCACAAACTGAACCCATAGAAGTTGAACCATTTGAAGAAAGGACTTCTGAAACGACTCGAATTACATAGGGAAAAATATCGCTTTTTGGTATGACAGGTATCAAAGCACGTTCTGCTAAAGCACCATGACCAATTTCTCTACGACCAGGCTGTCGCAATGGTTTGGTTTCTCCTACAGAAAAAGGAGGGAAGTTGTAATGGTGCAAATAACGTTTTTCGTCTTGGGGATGTAAATCATCCGCTAGTTCTTGAGCATCACCTGGTGTTCCCAAAGTAACAGCAGACATTACTTGAGTTAAACCTCGATTAAATAGAGAACTACCGTGGACTCGTGATGGCAGTACTCCTACCCGACAAGAAACAGGGCGTACTTCATCTAACTTCCGACCATCAACCCGGATACCTTCAGCAACAATTTGTTGACGCATTAACTTTTTGGTGACGCTCTTAAAGGCATTCCCAAGCAACATACTTTCAGATTCAACCATTGCTCTTACTGCTTCTTCTTCAGGAAGTTCAGTGATGCTTTCTGCCAGAGAATCTTTAATTTCATCGAGTTTTTCGTCCCGCTGATTTTTATCTAAATCATATTGAGACAAAATCTCTTTAATCTGTTCTGTAGCTTTTTCCTTGATATAGTTTTCTAAGGTAGGGTCTACTTCCGGAGGTTCTAATTCTACAAGTTCAATACCCATTTCAGCAATAATTTCTCGTTGAGCTTGAATCAGGTCACAAACTGCTTCATAGCCAAAATCAATTGCCTCAATAATATCTTGTTCTGGCAATTGATTTGCCCCTGCTTCTACCATGATCACCCCCTGGGGAGACCCAGCGACCACTAAGTCTAAATCACCATTTTTGACTTCACGGTAAGTAGGATTAATGATAAAGTCATCCCCTACTAGCCCTACCCGTACTGCAGCCATTGGGCCATAAAAAGGTAATTTGGCCAGTAATACTGCTACTGAACTACCTGTTACGGCTAACACATCTGGTGGTACTTCCTCATCCATGGACAATGTTGTGGCCACAATTTGAATATCATCCCGTAACCAACTAGGAAATAGGGGGCGTAGAGGTCTATCAATTAAACGACTTGTCAGTGTCACCTTTTCTGGAGGACGACCTTCCCGGCGCAAAAAACCACCGGGAATTTTTCCTCCAGCGTAGAGTCTTTCCTCATAGTCAACCAAAAGAGGTAGAAAATCTATTCCTTCTCTACCTTTAGCTGTAGTAGCTGTGACTAATACTGCTGTGTCTCCTGACTCTATCATCACAGCACCACCAGCTTGAGGTGCAAATAAACCAACTTTGAGTCGAATATCCCGTCCGTCAAAGGATATGGATTTATCTATCTCTTCCATCCAGTTTTTTTCCTTCTATATTCTTTTGTTTCTGTGGCAATCCTAGCATTGTTGATGGGGCAAGTGTTATATTGCTTAAGTTGGAACTCTGAGGTCAGAAGCTAGAAGTCAGAGGTTAAAAGTTTTTTGAAGTCTAGTCTTTGACTGAAACTCGTTAAGTTTTGTATGGGAAAAAAATTTGTCAAATTTTGTTATGACAAAAGTTATAACGAAAGTTATATAAAAAAAGCTAATGATGGATAGTAAAAATTTTTTTCCCTAGTAAGTTAATACATTTTCTGAAGCACCCATCCGAAGGAGATGATTAGTGAAATTTTTCGGCGTTGGTAAATAGAAAGATGAATTAAATAGGACAAGAGCTACGGACTAGTTAAAGTCTCTGAATACTATAGACTCAGATTCTATGTTTCATTGCAATATCTGTGAGTATCTTAGGAAACATATTGGTAAAAATGGCCATGGATCAGGTTGATTTTTGTGATTCACCTGGATATGGTCAGGATATTAAGGTTCTTTGTCTCAAAATATAGGTTAATGGTATGGGTTTCTAGGGGATTGGTTGAGTTCTTGGTGTGGCCCATGCTATTGTTATTGATTGGCTGAAACAGGTGGGAGAGCTTTTGCCTGATGCTTAGGATCCAGAGGATATTAGTCAAGTTGGAGAGCTTGATGAATTTTAGAGTTTTATCGCTAAAAAAAATAAAGTCTAAGTCTCAATAGTTGTAGATTATTTTCTCTTAGGAATTCTTGATAGGGTGGTAGGAGACTCCAGTGGGAAAATTTTGATTCTTTTTTGAGGAGCGATCGCCTATTGGCAGTTACTTGTGGGTAAGCGACGGTAGATATACTTATTCCTGCTTAATTTATTTTCTAAATTACCAACGCCAAATTTTCTTACTAGAAGGACACGTCTTAAATGTTGCATTATAAAAGGCTCTAAAAGCTTGTTATAATAAGAACTATAGAAAAAAAAGGCTCTGCAAAGTTTTAGCTGTGTCAGTCTAATACTGGACTCTCCTAATATCTCTGGAATTTTACTGAATATAAAATGCTATAATAATCATACTTACTGTTCATTGTAAATGATGAAGTTTGCATCCAGTTATTTTAACTCGGATGTAGTTTTTATTGTGAAATTTTGTTTTTCAAAGGTTTACAGTAGAAAAAATTAGTAGTCAAAATATAACCTTTTTGATAGATATTTTAAGATGGCAATTTTACATAGTTTTTGGGTGACAGAACATGAACAACCTAGTTTTTTATTTATTTGGGGAGAAGCTTGGCACAGAGTTACAGAAGAGGATGCTGGTGAAGTAGAAAAAATTACTAATAATCCTTATTCAATAACTTTAGATGAACTATTAAAGTTATCTGAGGCAAATATATATTTATCTTTAGAAAAGCACAAAAAATCCACAAATCAAACTTTAGGTATCCCCACAAAGTTATCAGAATCTAACCAAAAATTATACCCAATTCACTCTGCTATAAGTTTATCAGAAATTCCAGAAAATTTATATATTTATCCCTGGAAAATAGAAGGAATTTGTCTAGAACCTGATGAAGCAATTAAATTTTTACAATCTATTCCTCTAGGACAAACTACTGAATCTTTCATCGGGTCAGATTTAAAGTTTTGGTCTCATCTTGCTCGATGGAGTCTTGACTTATTAGCAAGATGTAAGTTTTTACCTTCTATTGAACAAAGATCTATTACACAAGAATTTATTACAACTTGGCAACCTTTAATTGATAGTTCTATAGACCAAACAAGATTGAAAAATTTTGCCCAACAAATGCCTCTTGTTTGTCGTACATATAATCTTGATTGGCAATTACATCCTTCTTTAGAAAGTTTACAAATAATTACTAAAAATAATAGTTACTCAAATTTACCTCGACTTCAATCAAGTCAAGAAATTATACAGGATTTCTTGAAAAATACAATAGATAAACAGATTAGACAACTATCAGCTGAAATATCTCTAACAGAAACTACCTCATTAAATTCTTCAATTAGACAATGGTTGAAGTCTTTATCAGGAAAATTAAGTTTAAAATTACCTGCTCCTCAAGAAACAAAAAAAATTCAAAAAATACTTGATAATTGGAAGTCACCTCTACAAGAATATCAAGCTATAGAAAATAAGTTTGTTGCCTGTTTTTGTCTCCACTCACCATCAAATAATTCCCAACAATGGAAGCTAGAATATTGTCTCCAAGGACTTGATAACCCAGATTTTTTGGTTGATGCTAAAACTATTTGGGAAAATCCTGTGGCAAGTTTAAATTATCAAGGTAAAACAATTAAACTGCCTCAAGAAACTTTGCTTAAAGGTTTGGGTTTAGCATCAAGAATTTATCCAATTATTGAGCCTAGTTTACAAGAAGCAACTCCCCAATATTGCTTACTAACTTCACAACAAGCTTATGATTTTATTAAAAGTGGAAGTGGGCGGTTTATTGATAGTGGACTGGGGGTAATTTTGCCTCCTAGTTTAGCTAACCGAGAAGGGTGGGCTTCTCGTTTGGGCTTAAGTATTCAGGCTACAGCTCCAAAAATGAAAAAAACTGAAAAACTTGGGTTGAAAAGTCTTCTCAATTTTAAGTGGCAGTTGTCTATTGGAGGTCATAAATTAACTAAAGCTGAATTTGAAAAATTAGTTTCTCAAGATAGTCCTTTAGTAGAAGTTAATGGTGAGTGGGTGGAGTTACAAGGTCAAGATGTCCGAGCTGCTAAAAATTTCTTTGCCTCTCGTAAAGACCAAATGAGTTTATCTTTGGAAGATGCTTTGCGCCTGGCGACTGGGGATACTCAGACTGTGGAAAAGTTGCCTGTTGTTAATTTTGAAGCTGGGGGTCAATTTCAGGAACTTTTAGATACTTTAACTAATAATCGTTCTTTAGAGGAAGTTTCTACTCCTGAGAATTTTCGGGGAGAACTGCGCAATTATCAAGCACGAGGGGTAAGTTGGTTGAGTTTTCTGGAACGTTGGGGTTTGGGTGCTTGTTTGGCGGACGATATGGGTTTGGGTAAGTGTGTGTTGCACGATACAGAAATTTATGTTAATGGTATGGTAATGGAAGCAGAACAAATTTGGCAAGCTTATGCAGGTGAGGCTGAATTTGATGGGGAAGGGTTTTGGACAGAGCCTAATAAGGAGTTATTGGTAAATTCTTTAGATGAGACAACTGGTAAAATTGTCTTTGCTCGGATCCGACGGTTATATCGCCAGTGGGTACGGGAAAAGTTACGGAAGGTTAGGTTGAAGGATGGTAGTAGTATTACTATTACTTGTAGGCATAAATTATTTATTCGCGATAGTTGGAAAAATGATTTTCAGGTGGGAGATGATGTTTGTGTACCTGCAAAGCTGATGTGGGATGGGAAACCAGAAGATCCAGATGTGGTTAAGTTTGTTGCTTGGCAAGTAGCTGAAGGATGGGAAAGGGTTAATTCTGGAATGTTTGGTGTTTCTCAGAAGGGAAAGGATGTTTTGGAAGGTTTACTTGAAGTTTTTAGCAGACTTGGAAAACGATATGATATTAAAATTAATTGCCCTAAAGTTGTTGCTCATGGTAGCAAGAAAAATTGTTATGAATTTAGTGCGCATAGTTTAGAGTATCGGAAATTTTTGGAAGAAAAAAGATATGGCTGGGGGAAGCGATCGCATGAAAAAACTATCCCACTATTTATAATGCAGGCTGACTTAGACAGCGTTAGAGTTTTTCTGAGCAACTACTTTGATGCAGAGGGTTGGGTAAACAAAACTGTAAGATGTGTCGAAATTTCTACAGCATCATCCCAACTTATTCAAGAATTATCTATCCTTCTCAGACGCTTTGGGGTTTGGATGAAAATTTCACCTCAACAGAAATGCGCTACTAATGGTACTGGAGTTTTTTGTACCTATTATATTGGTACATTTGGTGGTAATTCGGCACGCTGTTTTTTACAAGAAATAGGATTTAATGATTCAGGAAAACAAGAAAATCTTAAGTCAATTTGTGAAAAAATTGCTGACTCTAATGTTGAAGGAATTCCTGCTTCTGATATAGTTGCTGAGTTAGTAGAAAAAACTCAACTACCAGTGGGAAGTTTAGGAATTCAGGATCCAATTTATATGGATGGTTGCCAAGATTTTTCTCCTACTAGTTTAGAAAAAGTTATTAACAGTATTGAGGATATTATTAGTGGAGCTGGGGAAGAGGAGTATGGTCAACTGAAATCTTCAAAATTGAGGAATAAAACTTTAGAGGCTTATTCTTTACTGAATATTTTAGAGCTAGAAATTTATAAAACTAGGCTGCAAAAATTACTCAACCAAGAGGTCTATTATTGTCAGATAGAATCTATCGAAGAGATGGAATATGAGGGATGGGTTTATGATTTTGAAGTGAGCAAATATCATAATTTTGTTGCTAATAATATTATTTGTCATAATACTATTCAAACTATAGCTTTTCTACTGAAACAACAAGAGCAAAAAGCACTTAAAGGACCTACGTTATTAGTTTGTCCTACTTCTGTATTAGGAAATTGGGAAAGAGAGGTCAAAAAGTTCGGACCGACTTTAAAAGCAATAGTACATCATGGGGATAAACGTGCTAAAGGTAAAGGGTTTGCTACAGCAGTAAAAGATACAAATTTAGTCATAACAAGTTATGCTTTATTGCATCGAGATGAGAAAATATTGGAGACAATAAAATGGCAGTCAGTGATAGTTGATGAAGCCCAAAATATTAAAAATCCAGAGGCAAAACAATCTCAAGCAGCTAGAAAGTTAGATGCATCATTTAGAATTGCTTTAACAGGAACTCCTGTAGAAAATCGCCTTTCAGAATTATGGTCAATTTTGGATTTTTTGAATCCTGGATATTTAGGTCAAAAGCAATTTTTCCAGCGTCGGTTTGCTATTCCTATTGAGAAATATGGCGATACAAGTTCGTTGCAAATTTTGCGTTCTCTTGTTCAACCATTTATTCTCCGTCGCCTTAAAACTGATAAAGATATTATTCAAGATTTACCAGAAAAACAGGAAAATACTATTTTTTGCCCACTGGCAAATGAACAAGCATTGCTTTATCAAAATATAGTTGAAAATTCTTTGGCAGAAATTGATACTGTTGGTGGTATTCAGCGAAAAGGAAAAATTTTAGCTTTGTTAATAAAACTGAAACAGTTGTGTAATCATCCTGTACTTTTACAAATCAAAAAAGGTAGTAGGAAAAAGGTAGAAATTACTGATAAAAATTCAGGGAAATTACAACGTTTAGGGGCAATGTTGGAAGAAATAATTTCTGAGGAAGAACGGGCAATTATTTTTACACAATTTGCTGAATGGGGAAAGGTTTTACAACCTTATTTGCAGAAAAGTTTAGGTAGGGAAGTTTCTTTTTTATATGGTTCTACTCAGAGGAGTAAAAGGGAGGAAATGATTGATCAATTTCAACTGGATCCTCAAGGTCCTCCTGTCATGATTTTGTCGTTAAAAGCTGGAGGTACTGGTTTAAATTTGACTCGGGCTAATCATGTTTTTCATTTTGATAGATGGTGGAATCCTGCAGTGGAAAATCAGGCTACGGATCGGGTATTTAGAATTGGTCAAACTCGAAATGTTCAGGTGCATAAGTTTGTTTGTACTGGAACTTTGGAGGAGAAAATACATGATTTAATTGAAAGTAAAAAGGAGTTGGCTGAGCAGGTTGTAGGTGCGGGTGAAAAATGGTTGACTGAACTTGATACGGATCAGTTGAGAAATTTATTAATACTTGACAGAAATCAAGTGATTAAAGAGGAATAATTTTGAGATTTTCTCCACCCTCAAGTTATGATAATTTTGATGCTTTTATCTCCTTTTTTTTGGGGGGGGGAAGGGTGGAGGCGATCGCTAAGGTTAAAAGTGAAAAATAGGAGGTCATTTATTAATAGTTAAAAAATGCAAATTTTGAGGTTATCAGTAAACTGATACTTATAAAAATGTAGGCTGGGTATAACAGCGGTGAAACCCAAAAAAGCTTAATTTTGGTTAGGTTACTCTAATAGTTACTTTTATTTTTAAAATACTGAATAAAACCGACTACTACCTAACACTTAATGCCTAAAACCTGGAGCCTAAAACCTGCAACCTAAAACCTGCAACCTAAAACCTGATACCTGACACCTAAAACCTGACACCTACAACCTGCAACCTAACACCTGCTACTTAATACCTAACACTTAACACTTAAAACCTAAATCGAGGTATATTATAGATATCAACTAACCAATAACTAAAAGTGGATAAACAACCTATTGATAATTTAACTATTCATCATTTTCGAGGTATACGAGATTTAACTTTGGAAAATTTAGGTCAAATAAATTTATTAGTTGGTGTTAATAATTCAGGGAAAACAAGTGTTTTGGAAGCAATTTATACTTATTGTAATCCTTTAGAACCTTTGGAATGGTTAAATACTGCTTGGCGAAGAGAAGTTAAATCTTCTCGTAAATCAAAGTTAGAATCCCTTAAGTGGTTATTTCCTCAAAATACTCACAATAATTCAGATAGTTTTTATCAAGGAGAAACTTGGGTTTCTGGTAATAGTACTTTTGGTTTTCTAGAGTCAAAAGCAACTTATCAAGAAATTGAAGAAATCTGGGATTCTACAAAAGATAATGATGAAGAAGATGAGCAAGAAAATTTGATTAATGAGATAGATATTGATGATAATGAAATTAGACGTGGTGCAGGTTTAAAACTAAGATTTACTCCTTTAAAGCTAATACCTAAGTCGGATATATTTGACTATGAAAATGATGAGAAAAATCAGGAAAAGTTTATATCTAAAAATTTTAGAATCTGGGAAAATCAACCATTAACTATTTTGAATAAATATAAGGGGAACTGGTTATCGGTTGATATAGTTACTCCTTTTTCTCATAGGATAGAACAGTTGCAAATTAAACTCTTAACAGGTGCAATTTTTCAAGGTTTTAAGCCGGAGATTATTGAGTTAATTTCAATGATGGATTCGGAAATTCTTGATTTAGAGATTCTTGACATTACAGGTAAAAATTCTCGCCTTTATGTACGTCATAAAACATTAGGTATTACTCCATTAAGTTCTTTTGGTGATGGCGTTAGTCGGTTATTATTTATGGCTTTAACTATAGCTAAGTTAAAGGATGGTATTTTGCTAATTGATGAACTGGAAACAGCTATTCATACTGAGGCTTTACTTTTTTCATTTTCTTGGTTAGTTAAGTGGTGTAGAAAAACGAATGTACAGTTATTTGCTACTACCCATAGTTTAGAAACTGTTGATGCAATGTTGAATGCTAGTAAGTTAAGAAATGATTTGGTTTTATATCGTTTATATCAAAAAGATATGCAGACTCAAGCAATTAGAATTGACCAGGTTAAGCTAACTAGGGTTCGAGAAAATTTAGGTTTAGAAGTAAGATGGTAAAATATGCATTTTTTTGAGATGAAATGATTTTTAGGAGGTTGTTTGATGTTTAAGGTTGGCAACTATATTTGGTGATTTCTTGAAGAGCGATCGCTAAACTGGCTACTACCTAAAATCTGCAAGTTAAAACCTACAACTTCTTAAGGAAAGTAATAAGTTGATTCAAAATAATAAGCTAAAAACTACAGGGTTGTTTCCCTGAATAGGTTGTTAAAGTAATGTTTGAAAAGTCAATTTTTTGAGATGAAAGGATTTTTAGGAGGTTGTTTGATGTTTAAGGTTGGCAACTATATTTGGTGATTTCTT
>ENA-UENX01000247-UENX01000247.1-marine-metagenome-genome-assembly--contig:-NODE-247-length-28049-cov-3.274593_pt1 | contig 28049 bp, 25 predicted proteins | sample MGYA00237875_ERZ529327 | MGnify/ENA primary metagenome ERZ529327 (study PRJEB26372, sample SAMN05368347) | marine metagenome | biome: cultured habitat; feature: ocean water; material: water; isolation... | reverse complement strand
CCTCGCACAATCATGAAAATTTAAACATACTCTTTACGATGAAGCAAATTGTTACAATGCTAGGCCTTGGTATCTTCTTGATCTATGCTGGTAATTTATCAGGGCAAACGATTGACACTTTAATTCGGGTAGGCGCACATCAGCTGCACTTCCAAATCATGCCAGGGAAAGGAACGCCGATTCTCTTCGAGGCAGGAAACGGCGATGATGGAGCGGTTTGGAAAGACTTGTTAGAGCCAATCCACACTAAGACGGGAGCAACTCTAATTACTTATGATCGGGCTGGCTTAGGTAGAAGTGGGATTGACACCTCTGCCATCGGCTTTACGCTTGAAGTGGAGCAGCTGGAAAGTGCTCTAAAACGACTGGGGATTGAAGGCGAATTATTCGTGGTTAATCATTCTTTTGGAGCCTTTTATACTACCTTATTGGCTTATCGACAGAAGTTCGATATCCAAGGAATGGTCTTTATAGATCCGGCTTTACCCTGCTACTTCACGCCGACCTGGTCCAAATCTTATCAGGAAGGTCTCTCGGAAGAGAATTGGGCCATGATTAAGGAGCATCGGGCCGGTTTATACTATGTGCTAAAGGATTTGGACGGGATCGCTGGATATATGCTACAACGACCGCTTCCGAAGGATATCCGGGCTACTTTGATCGCAGCAGAAGAGATAGTCCCGATGGTTAAAGCTGAGGAATTACAGACTTGGAAGGATTGTCTGAAGTCCTTTGGGAAAGCTCCCAGACATAGGTATGTACTAGCAAAGGGTGCAGGACATAAGGTATGGAAAAAGAACCCCGAAATCGTAATCAAGGAAATTGCACGATTGTATAGAAAACTGAACGGAAAGAATAAGTAGATACACACAGCATTCAATCACTAGCAAGTTTTAACGGCATGTACTATTTCACAGAAGAGCACCAGTTATTCCGAGAAAGTTTACGAGCTTTTTTAGAGAAAGAAGTCCGTCCGAATATTGATCAGTGGGAGGAAGATCGAGAACTCCCCCGAAGTATTTATAAAAAGTTCGGGGAGATGGGATATTTCGGGCTCATGCAACCCGAAAAGTATGGGGGAATGGATTTAGATTTTTGGTACACGGTGATCTTTAATGAGGAGGTTGCGCGCATGAATTCCGGAGGCTTTGGCGCTTCGATTGGAGCCCACCCCTATCTCGCCTTAACGCATATCAATGCGGAAGGTAACGAGCAGCAAAAGCAAGATTATTTGGTGCCGGGGATCCGTGGGGAGCGAATCGGCTGCTTGGCCATCACGGAGCCCTTTGGAGGTTCCGATGTGCAGGCCATTCGCACCACTGCCATCAAGGAGGGCGATCACTATCGTATCAATGGCTCGAAAACCTTCATTACGAATGGGGTGAATAGCGATTATATCGTTGCTGCGGTGAAGACGGACCCTGATGCGAAGGCCAAGGGAATCAGTATGATGATCATTGATCGAGATACGCCTGGCGTTTCGGCCACTAAACTGCGGAAGCTCGGCTGGCACGCCTCAGACACGGGCGAAATAGCTTTTGATGACGTAATGGTCCCGGCGGGGAATCTACTGGGATATGAAGGGGCTGGATTTTTCTACATCATGCAGCACTTCGTATTGGAACGCTTAACCATGGCCATTGGAGGGGTAGCGTCGGCGGAGTATGCGCTAGAGGTAGCGCTAAAGTATATGTCTGAGCGAGAGGCTTTCGGTCGCAAGATCAATAAGTTTCAGGTACTACGGCATCGGGTGGCACAAATGTCAGCTGAAATCGAGATGAACAAGCATTTCTGCTATGGCTTGTCCCAGCGTTTTGAGGCTGGAGACTATTTGGTAAAAGAAGCCTCCATGGCTAAGTTGTTGGGTACACAGCTGGCGGATAAGGTGATCAATCAATGCTTGCAGATGTTTGGAGGGTATGGCTTTATGGAAGAGTATCCACTGGCCAGAATGTACCGGGATACCCGATTGGGACAAATCGGTGGCGGAACCTCCGAAATCCTTTGCGAGATCATCTCTAAGATCCATATAGACGGACAGGGCTACGCACCGAAGACATAGCTATTAGGCTTTTGAGCGAACAAGTTTGAATGGGAACGGATAAAACCATAAATTGGAAAACCTTTTTCCAATTAGATTACCCGTACCAAAAATTCAAACATGAAAAGCCTTACCCAAGGAATCACTTTGTTCTGCTGTATTTTACTCTCTTCCAATCTGCTCCAAGCCCAAATACAAAAAGGCGAACTCAAGAAAGCCAAAATCGTCTCCTCTGAAATTTCAGCCGATCAAAAACACCATTATACGGTAACCTTAGGTGCCAATCAATTCGCCTTCTTCAAGTTGCTGCAACAAGGGGTGGATATTCGAGTTTCTACCTATGATCCAAGCGGGAAAAAGCTAGAGGATTTTGATAGCCCGAATGGTAGAACGGGACCAGAATTGTTTTCCATTACTTCAAGCAATAAAGGCAAGTACAAGATTGAAGTCCTGCCCTTTGATGAAAAGGAACCAGCGGGTACTTACGAATTATCCATTCAGTCGATCAGACCTAAGGCCAACACACCCAATGAAATGGTAGATGAATTATTCACGCCATGGGACAGCGATGATACGCCTGGTGCCGCTGTAGCGGTAGTCAGAGACGGTAAGATTATCTACAAGAAAGGGTATGGGATGGCCAATCTCGAATATGACATCCCCAATACTCCATCTACCGTATTCCACATCGCATCTGTCTCAAAGCAATTCACCGCCTTTTCGATCCTATTGTTGGAAAAAGACGGGAAGCTCGGTTTGGATGACGATATTCGGAAGTATATCCCAGAGGTGCCGGATTTTGGAAAGACCATTACGCTAAGACATCTAGCAACACACACCAGCGGAATGCGAGATCAATGGAATCTATTATCCATGGCTGGCTGGCGAATGGATGATGTTATAACGAAGGAGCACGTGCTCAAACTAGTCGCTAAGCAAAAAGAATTGAATTTTAATCCTGGGGATGAATACCTCTATTGTAATACCGGCTTCACTTTGCTGGCAGAAGTGGTGGCTCGCGTATCTGATCAGTCCTTTGCCGAATTTACAAAAGCCAGAATTTTTGAGCCTTTGCAGATGAATAGCACCCTTTTCTATGATGATCATGAAAAGATCGTTAAGAATCGGGCCTATTCCTACTATGATGGCAACGACGGCTTCAAGAAAAGTGTGCTGAGCTATGCTAACGTAGGGGCAACTAGCCTTTTCACTACTGTAGAAGATTTAAGTCTATGGTCGCTGAATTTTGCCAAGCCTAAGGTAGGAGATCAAGCTATTATTGAAAAACTGAACACGTTGGCCGTACTCAACAACGGTAAGACATTCGGTGGAGCGCTGGGGCAATTTGTGGGTAAGTATAAGGGCTTAAATGAAATACAACATGGAGGAGCTGACGCTGGTTATCGTACCTATCTAACGCGCTTCCCAGATGAGAATTTTTCCGTCGTGGTTTTCAGTAATTCTGCTCAGTTCAATTCCGGAGGGATGGCGCACAAAGTAGTAGATATCTATCTGAAAGATAAGCTCAAAGACGCGCCAAAGAAGAAGGAGGAATCGAAGGAAGAAACACCTACTAAGAAGGTCGAAATCGCTCCTAAGACGATGGCTACCTATGTGGGTAAATACGAATTGCAGCCGGGCTTTGTGATTACGATTAAAGAAACAGAAGGAGGCCTGGAAGCACAAGCTACTGGACAGCCAACAGTGAAGTTAGAAGCCATGTCCTTGACCAAATTCCAAGTCGTAGGCGTGCCAGCAACGCTTGAATTTGTCCCTAATGATGGAGAGGCGGTGCAAGTGGTGCAACTCGCTCAAGGCGGGCAGACGATGGATGCCAAGCGTATTAAAGACTTTGATGAAAAAGCAGTGAAACTCTCTGAATTTACCGGAGAGTTCTACAGCGAGGAGTTAGCCACCTCTTACCACTTCCAGGTAGAAGAGGACAAACTGATAGCGAAACATAGCCGTTTAAGTGATATTACCCTGAATCCGTCTAAAAAAGATGTTTTTTCAGGCAATGCCTGGTACTTTGGACAAATAACCTTCGTCCGAGACACGGAGGGACAGATAACGGGCTGTAAAGTGTCTAATGGTCGAGTCCGAAATTTACACTTTGATAAGGTAGATTAATATAGTATAAACACTAATTATTATATCATTCGGAAGAACGATTTCCGTATTTCTGGATATGACCTCCTCTGAGATAAGGTCAAGCATAGGTTTCGGAGGAGGAGATATGATTTAGGTGCATTCCAAAATAATTCGAAAAATCATATACTCTTTCGAGGCAAAGCGCTCCTAATCAATTATGTACGACGAAAACAAACCCGCAGACTTTAGGCGTTACGAACAAATGCCTATTTACCAAAAAGCGATGGATATTGTCCAAATCGTGGATTCCATCTGTGCCCTTATCCCAGACGATGATTCTGTACTCACAGATATCAAAGGGTTCATGATGGCCGACTCCTATGTGATTCCTGCCAAGATTGCCGGGGCGGAGGGGGGAGACCTCTACGATATCCGCATGGAAAATGCCACTTTGATTCGGAAAGCAGCCCGAGAGTTAATTGTCCAGACCAATGGCTTAGCAATCCACGGCTTTGAAGAGCCAGAATACTTCAAGCTCCTACGACAAGAAATCGAGGAATTTCGTGTACTCTTCCTAGACTGGGTCAGAACCTTTGATCCCTTGAATTTCATTTTTGATAGATGGGGCCTTTTCAACCCGCCTGGGACGGATGTAGAAAAAGATCAGGCGGAGGACTGAGGCCCTCCTCCTGGCTCCCCGGGAGATTCTCCTCTAGCTCAATTCCACTGCCAAACGAAGCCGACGAAAAAAGATCTGAGCTGGTAGTAATCAAAAGCATAGCTACTATAGTCCGCTTCGTAGAGCAAATCTCTTTCATTCCTTAGATTAAAAATATTAGCCACGGATGCGAAAGCAACGAGTGAGTAGCGCTCAAATTGAAAGTATCGACTGATATTTAGATCAAACCGATTGTAAGTGTCGAAGCGGGTGCTATTCAATTGAGTGCTGAATAGCGGTTTGTATCCTCCCAATTCCTCTACGAATACACTCCCTTCTATTGGCGTATAGGGATTGCCTGGCTGACTGAGATAAGTAAAAGCTGCGGTAAAAAGCTTCGGATGCTGGTACTGTAGACTTCCTTTGAAGAAGTAGTTGAAATCTCGTGGCCCAGTATACCGCCTTCCATCCACTCGCATCCGTTGCCGGATATAGGCATTAGCCAAAGTCCATTGCCAGTGCTCACCCATTTGTTGCTGATAAGAGGCTTCTACACCGATGGTACTCAATTGATCCATGGAAAAAAATCCATTGTTGCCTACTTCCCCTTGTTCCCCCTTGGCGTAGATCGCAGCTTGCCAATTAGAGGTCTCCTGTTGGGAACTGTATTCTACTGCTAGCTGCTGAGCCTTGAGTAGCTGATAGCTAGGTATGAAGAAACTTGGAGTACTAAAGCTATGATACTGACCAGCACTAAAGAGCACCTGATCTTGGTCTCGCCATTGATATCTAGAGGCAGCTTGATAGCTAAAATATGGGTAGGCGATTTCATCCAGCGCTAGCGGAATTCGAATTCCGACAGAAAGCGTCCAATCTTTATTGGCTTCCCAACTGGCAAAAGCATAACTTTCTACTTGCTGCAGCTTCATATTCCGGGCTTGAAAATAGCTGGGAGCTTCGGGATCGATAGCAAAGAAGAAAAGTGGAATACTATCTCGAGTCTGTTGATTTTGATGGTCAAAAGAAAGACCAACTTGCCAAACCAGGTTCCGCCAAGCCAGATGCTTATAGTTCAGACCTAAGTAGGAATGCTCCGCTTCTGTACGCGTGCGAAGATTGGCTTGTGTGAATCGACTGGTAGAAGTATTGTACCCCATGTTTATACTTAAGATTCCATTTAATGAATTGTAAATAAGATTATTAACGGTAAAATAACGTTGTTTTTGTGCAGAAGCTAGTGCTTCAAAGCTCAAACTGGCCGCCAAAAAATCATAACCTTCATCAATGGCATAATGGAGTGAATTGAAGGTCCACCCTTGGTTCAGCTTCCATCTGAAGTTGATCCCCACATCTTTTGTACTAAAACCTTTCAGTCTTGGGGTATTGGCCCGGTTCAAGCCGATGAAGGCGTCAGAAAACTGCCAATTGCTGTAAGCCTGCACAAAGCTAGAATCTTGCTTAAGTCGCTTGGATAGGAAGAGTCCTGCACCAGTTAGATGAGTGGAAAGTTGAAACTGGTCTTCTCCTAAGGATTGATTGGTCTGAATATCCACTAGGCCCGCACTGCTATTGCCATAGATGAGTGGTGGATTACTGGCATAGACCTGCATTTCCTCAATAATTTCGGGATTGAAGATGCTGAAGAAGCCTTGATTATTCAGCTGACTGGATCGCACGGGGTTATAGATCGGTACACCGTTTAAGATCACTCTGCTTCGATCAGCGCTACTGCCTCGTAAAGAGGGGTTAGCGGATTCGTCGGTGGTGGTTGAGGCCGGCAGGATCGTGATGGCCTTCAGCGGGTCCCCTTGGGCTACGGGATTCAGGTAAACGTCCATTTTGTCCAGTTTCTGGACAGAAAACTGACTAGAAATAGGATCTGAACCCTTGATTGTAATCATAGCCAAGGATTGGGCGGCTCTTTGTAGTTTGACGATCAACGCTTGCTTTGGATCCTGGGCTTGAAGCAGTATAGCCTGGCTATCAAATCCAATGTAAGACACCACTATCGTGTCTACTTGACTATCTAGCTGAAGTTCAAATCGTCCATCAAAATCGGTAATGGTCCCTTTTTCAGGCGCATTTTTAGGGTAGACGTTGGCAGCAAAAATGGGGGTGCCGTTTTGCTCTAGGACTTGTCCGCTCCAGCTGATTTGAGCGGACAAGTTTAGGGAGCCTATACCTAACAGTAAGGTGATGAGGTACTTGATCATTTACCGACGAGTTTTGCGGCCAATTGATGGATCATATAGCTATTGGGACAAGCTTCTGTACCTTTGTTGAAGTAGGTTTTAGCTTCGTCCCAGCGTTCTGCTTTGATGTATAGCTTAATCAACATTTCATAGGCCTCTTGCATTCCCCAGGATGGGAGCATTTCATTGGGATTTCTCTGTGCAGGTAGACTAATAGCTTTTAATAGATACTTCTCTGCTTCTTTACCTCCTCCGTATTTTGCTGGGGTGTAGTAATCGTTGCTACCAGATACAAACTGTACCCGCAGATTTTCAGCATCTAAGGCACGAGCTTTTTTGAGATTTTTCTTGATTGTCCCGGAAATGAACATAGCCCGCATGCCCTTGAATTGAATACCAAATCCTTGTAACATGGCTAGCAGCGCATAATCCTCAGCATTTTTGTCCGATAGCGCTTTCATCCAGGCAATTCCTTGATCACAGGCTTTCTCCGATTGCTTGGCATCGCCCGCTTGCATGTGATAGATGGCGGTATAGTACTGCAGATAGGAGCGCCAATACTGGATCAATTTGTGTTGTCGTTCTTGATATAGTTCTGCTAATTGTTCCCCAATGGCTTCCATTTGTTTCGTCTCCTTAGTCATAATGCCTTGAACGAAAGAATCATAAATGCGACCCTCTATATTCGCTAGCTTGGGATCTACGTTTACCAATTCATAGTGAGTGGTGTAATTCGTAAGTCGAGCAATTTCTGCCTCAGAAGTGTTGCCTTGGCAGGCGGTGAGTAAGAGGCATATCAATAGTAAATTCTTCATAATTTGAGGTTTGTAAACTAGTTTAAAAAATAAACTAAAAAGGCAAAAAAATTATTTTAAGTATTCTTTGATGGCTTGGACATACTCTTCGAAGGCCTTAATCCCTACTGGCGTAATTTCAATAGCCGTGTGCTGATAATTATTGAGAAATCCTTTTGTGATGCGGATATATTCCGCTTCTTCCAATTTTTTTAACTGCACACTAATGTTCCCTGAAGTGGCCTTTGTCACTTCTTTGATTTCTTTGAAATCAGATTTCCCATTGGCCACCAAAAAAGAAATAATAGCCAATCTTAACTGGGAGTGAATAATGGGATTGAGATCCTTAAACATTGTTGCCCTTGTGCTTAATCATTAGTAACAAACCTGGAACAAGGATAAACAATATTGCAGAGATTCCCAATACCAAGGGATGTTCCAGCCAATTCAGTTGAAAGCATAGAAAACCTGCTGCATTTAGGAAAAGACCAGAAAAGAGAATTAACCGACTTTTAATTAAGCCCCCAGAAACCGTCGTTCCGATGCCCATTAAGATCAACATCAAAGGAGTTAGATTTTCCTGTAAAACGTAGTTGAAGAAAAAACCCAGGATCATGAGATTCATTGAAACTATTCCCCAGGTAATGCTAATGTTGGTACTAACCTGATTTTTCCGAGATGATTTTTTCCTTGCGTAATAGTACCAGGAAATAAGTGCACCAATAGGCACGATAAAGTACCCATAATAGCTAATTTCCTCCTGTCCACTTCTCAATAAACCATACTGTAAGAGCGCCGCAAAAGCTAGAATAGCTCCCCACATGCAATAGATCACACCATTCTCTTCGAATCTTGATTTGGCTTCCTTGATCACCTCCGTGATCAATTCTAAACTTTGTTCTGGACTAAATTGCTCAGCGTTCATACCTGAATATTTACTCCAAATATAAACTAGTTTATTTTATAAACCAAATTTATTTTTTACCTGCACACCACCCTATTTCCAAGGTAGCTATGCACCTTGAATGATTTCTAGCTTTGCGATTGATGCCCATTGTTGGACTAGGTGTCTTTCAATCCTATTGGCTCCTCTATTGTTTACACCCCTCATTTGCACGATCTGCTTTCCTCGATTTACTTCAATAGTAAGCAACCTTTCTGGTATCTGATTTTCCCATTTGCTTAGGGACCAAATGGCACTTTGACCGCTAATGCATCTACTTTGATAGGCCGCTACGCAATGTTGCATATTGAAACCTTCCTCATGTAGGCCCTCAGCGGTAGTTACCTCCGTTATAGTGTATCGGATCCCTTCAGCGTCCACCCAATCAAATCCCGGATAGCTTTTTTTCTCCCATTTGATGGCCAGCTTGGGACTCGTCCTTATGACCCGTTGAGCCTCATACCATTCGTTGGCTCTCCGCAACATCGAATTCCAACTTGCTCCACGCAGAGACCATTCAATGCGCTCATCAATCAGATGCTGATAGTAGCCGAATAGCTGACGGATATCTGGTGCATAGATTGCTTCGGGTAGAGAAATTGAGAATAGTTTACGAAGAAAGGTATTCCATCGCTCAAAGACGTATTGCTGTTGGGCCACATCATTGGTAGACCTTGATAACCAGAGAAGGGAAACATAGTGCTCTAGATAAGGGTACAGCATTCGTAGCCTTGGCGGAACAAAAGTGTTCAAATAGGCTGCAGTCAGGAAGTTATGAATCGAATGGTAATGCACTACATCCTCCATCTTTAGTTGACAGAATTCATGCGCCATTCTTTTGCTGACGGGATAAATGAAATCGGAATAGGTTCTGAGGTTTTTCCCTTCTGCAAGATGTATAGAAAGTGCATGTTCTTGGAACAACATAGGCTGTTGGTTCCAGATGAAGTAGGGGGGCAAATACCGAATTACTTGGTCAAAACTTAGCTGTCGAAATGCCACATAATCTTGGCCAAGCTCTAGGTCAGAAGTATAGTCGGGTAGCGAAGAAGCTAACAATTGGAAAGTCTCTGACTGACTATGTAGCAACCAGAAACAGAATATCTGGAAAACGCGTTGTTGAGCTTGTTCTTCCTCTAGCTCTAGCGTAATATCCTGAGGCTTTTCTGCCAAACGAACGCGTATAATGGGTAGACACTCCAAGATAAATTGTCGCATGATTCGAGCGACCCCAAAAGCATGCTCATGAGGGAAACGAATCTGATCTATGATGTAGCTAAATAGCAACCAATCTTCCCCGACGAAGGCCTTCTTGAAGGTTAGCACGCAAGAATACACCCGCAATTGACTATACGGTAAGTTATGCATTTTAGCCTTGACAACGTCAGGAATAGCATCCAGGCCTCTTCCCACCGTAAGCTTGGCCACTTGCTTGGGCGTTCTGCCATAATCCAGCAGCTGCAATATGATCTTCCATGAAGCGGCAGCGTAAGGAAGAGTTCTGCTATTAAGAACAAACGCTTGGATGATGGGAAAGAAAGATAGCCCTTGCTGGGATTCGATAGCCAGACTGAGTAGAGTTTTCCTCAATCCAGTCTCCGGGCTATGTCTTCGATGAAGCCTCAAACAGAGAGGCAAGAGATCGGCTAAATCATTCACTGGAAAGCACTCCAACAAGATCAGCAAGCGTAGATCATGGCAAAAGATTTGCCGTTCTATATCGTCAATAAAGGGCAGCCCCAACACCTGAAAAACGATGATGACTTCCAAATCTTTAGGAAGCAACTCCTGACCTTGCGACAGGAGCAATAGTTGATTAGCCAATTCTGATCTGCTCGTGAAGGTTAAATTGGTTTTGTTGGCACAAGCCCCAAGATTGGGGATCGGTGCATTCATAATTAAGAAATATGTTTTTTGATCCGGTAAAAAATCAAGGAGGAGGCAAGGCGAGTAGGGTAGGGTTGGCCCTCAGATGATATGGTTTTGGGGTTATCATTTCTGGTGGAATTAACCCGGTAGGAGGGAAAAGAGTTCCTGCAAGTGGAATTTGTTTTTTGGGAATTGGCTGGAGAGATGCAGGGAGGCGAGGAGAGATGGTGGTGGAAAGCACCAGGCATCCGCTGGGGGGAATCGAGGAGGCGAGATCGGAGTTACACCCGGCTCAACGCATCTGATATCGCACCCTTTTCTTGAATCACGTAATCCATTGCCTCCACCTTCCGCGTTCGCTGTCGGTAGGTGGTGGTAGGACCCGGCCAAAGCGTCGTATTTTTGCCATCTTCCATTTGATACCAACTGTTACAACCCGTAGACCAGACCATGCCGGCTAACTGGGCTTGGATATGCTCATTATAAGCCGCCTGCCGCTCGGCCTTGACGTCGAGATACAGGGCGTCCTGCTGTTCCAGCAGGTCGAGATAGCTGAGGATATAGTTGAATTGAGACTCCATCATATGGATCATGGAATTGTGCCCAAGCCCGGTATTAGGACCGATGATGGAAAATAGGTTGGGAAAGCCGCTGATGGTCGTACCAAGGTAGGCTTCCGGCCCCGCCTTTGACCAGCAATCAGATAGCAATTGTCCATTCATGCCCTTAATACGTAAGCCTTTTTCATAACTAGCGGCATCAAAGCCCGTGGCGTAGATCAAGGTGTCAATTTCCCGGTGAGTACCTTCGGTTCCGATTATCGTATTTCCTTCAATGGTCTTTACCGCTTCTGTGATTAACTCTACATTCGGTAACTGTAAGGCAGGGTAGTAGTCCTCTGACAGTAAGATTCTTTTACAACCGATTTGATACTTTGGGGTGACCTTTTCTCTGAGGATGGGGTCTGGAATGGATTCCTTAATATGCCGAAGGGCTCGTTTTTGCATTTGTTGGTGAGCAGAGGGATTTCCGAACAATCCCCTGCCTCTAAACTCTAGGTAGCGATAGATGAGGGTCCGAGGTAACCAAAGTAAAAAAGGGAAGCGGCTGAATAGGCCTTGCAGGGCGGAATGCACGGCTGCATCTGGCCGCGGACCTACCCAGGGTGGCGTACGTTGAAAAATGAAGAGCTTTTTGACCGTTTTGGCAATTTCTGGGATGATCTGGATAGCACTTGCTCCGGTGCCGATGATGGCAACGTTCTTATTCCCTAGATCATAATCAGTACGCCACCGTGCGGTGTGAAATTGTACCCCTGTGAAGGAATCCTGGCCTTTTATCTTAGGGACCTTCGGAACATTTAACGGGCCTAGACCGAGTAGGACAGTTCGGGCAGTAAAGCTTTCCCCTTGTTCGGTTTCCACTAGCCAGCTACCCAGATCCTCCTGGAAATTCAGCGCCGAGATACCCGTGTTCAATCGGATTTTATCCCGCAAATGGAATCGATCGACACAATCTTCCATATAGGCTAAGATCTCAGGTTGCCGGGAAAATACGCGACTCTAATTGGGGTTCTGGGCAAAGGAAAAAGAATACAAATGGGAAGGCACATCACAAGCACAACCCGGATAGACGTTGTCTCGCCAGGTGCCCCCGATTTGGGCAGCCTTTTCAAAAACCATGAAGTTTGTACGACCCGACTGCTGCAAACGAATCGCCGCACCTAGCCCGCTGAAACCAGCACCAATTATGATCTGTTGGAAATCTACCGCCATAGGAGTGGAATTGATCAGTTCTTTACTTTTTCATAATCATCTGGATTGACCCAGCCAGTCTGCTTGGGGGTAATCTCTCCATTAAGATATTTATCGTAGAAATTTCGTCTCGGTTCGTCGGAGTAAATGTATTCATCAAAGACATCCCCTTTCCCCAGCACCCGTGGGTCCTCTTGCCCCCTCAAAGCATCCAATAATTGTTCTTTCAGACTAGCCTGAATCTCGGCCAGTTGCTCCTGTCCCGCTAGATTCTGGATACAATCTTTATCTTCTGCGATGTAGTATAATTCTTCATCCGGCCGCTTTCCAAAGGAGAGATCCCAATAGAAGTTTTCGCCATCGTATCGTCTACTATGTAGTATGGCAGATTTGGTAGGACTACCATCGCAGTTTAGATAACCCGTTTCTGGATTCCCGGCAGGCCAACGGTCAGACTTAAAATTCATCAAGTATAGATAGTCCTGCGTGACTATGCCCCGGACGGGATAACCCACATCATTAGGGCGTCCAATATCATGCCGCTCCTTGCCAATGACCATATGTGTACGATTCGGAGTAGCTCGGCTATTAGCGAAGAGGTCGGTTAGGCTTTGGCCTTCGAAGGCTTGCATGCCGGACTTTATGGCGTCTATGCCTGCCACATCCAATACCGTCGGTGCAAAATCAGAAAAGCTGACGAATTCTTCGATGACCCGACCTGGATCTTTGATTTTCTCTCCCCACATGATGGCAAGCGGAAGGTGGTTGGATCGCTCGTACACTTGACCTTTCGCTCTTGGAAAGGGCATGCCATTGTCGGCGGTCACGATGACCAAGGTATTCGCTAATTCACCACTTTCCCGTAGCAGCTGGAGCATTTTACCCAAATGCTGGTCGAAATACTCAATCTCATACGCATAGTCCAATACATCATTGCGCACAGAATCCGTTTCTGGGTAAAAGGCAAATAAGCTATCCAGGTCTTCTACGGATTTCCCGCCGAGGCGAACTCCTGTTCCGTATTCATAGGCCCGATGTGGTTCGAATGAGCCATACCAAAAGCAGAATGGTTGCTCAGGCTCTCTTTGCTGGAGAAAAAGCTTGAAGTTGTCAGCGTAGTCAAAAGCTCCAATGGCTTTAGTAGGCGGGGTGATCTTGCTTTTATTGAAGGCTGGGCCCACCAGTTCTCTAGGCTTGCCATCGACCGTGCCCGGATTGCCAGGAGCATAGCCCTTGGCGACGTGGCCAGTGAAGTACCCCTGTTCCTTCAAGACCTCAAAAAAGGTCTTGTATTTAGCAGGGAAGAAGGGGACATGATTTGCCGCTTCCTCCAACTGCCAGCTATTCCGGCCGGTGAGGATGATGGCCCTGGAGGGTGAACACTTAGCATTTGGGGTATAGGCCTGCTGAAACAATAGACCATGTTCCGCTACCCAGTCAAAGTTGGGTGTCTTAACCCACGAAGTTCCGTAGGCGCCCATGTGCGGAAAGGATACATCATCGGCAATGGCAAAGAGGATATTGGGGCGATCCTTGGGGGCTTCCTGCTCGGGGGCGGGTTGGCAAGCTACTAGTAGCATTAGCAGAGCGCAAAGTGATCGACTTAGAATTCTCATTTTAAGTTGGTTTTAGCATTTCCTCACAACTTAGGGAAAAAGGAGAATTCCAGGAATTTATTGACCTATAATATGGAGTAAATCCGGTCCGTGGGTAAAGATTGAATTGAGGAGTACAGTCGCAGAAAGGAAAAAAGGGGCGCAGATCTCTCTAATCAAATGATTATGGATCGCCCCCCTTTTCAATTACATAACTCAAGTTGCGATGAATGAGCGCAAAAAAGGAAGGTTTTGCAAAAAACACAGCCGAAGGCTTGCTTTTGCCGCAAATATCTAACGCATTTGGGCTCCAAAGAATGAATCACAACTTGCACTACAGAAATGGATTGCCCGAAGGCATCTTGAAAGTGAAAACATAATGGATCTTTCGCTATGTTTTGGGATTAGATGGTGGATCTTCTATCCGTTCTAAAAACCAGAAAACCTAATACTAGAGATGCTACACTATAAAGATTACCGACCCAATTGAAGTTCTGTGACACATGAAGGTCTGAAATTGGGAAAAATTGCATAAGGACGGCCAGTAGGGTTCGAGCCAAGCCCCAGGCAATAAGATAAATTCCCCATGACTTCAATAAGAACCGATAGAGCTTTTGCCCATGGTTTTGACTGTAGATTAGCCCTAACGCTATGATCATGACCAAGCCGAGGATCCAAAATCTTCCTAATAGGGCATAAGTCACTGCCTTTTTTATCCAAAATAGTAAACTGATCCAGAGCCCAATAGCAGACCAGTTAATGGGTGGGGCGGGGTAACTAATTTGACTCATAATAGTCGTCTTCTTTTGTGATGAGGTCGCTTATAGTTGCGCTGACAAAGTTGGTGACCTGTTTGAGGTAGCTGAAGTTCACTCGGTCATAGGTGTCTTCTGGAGTGTCTTTATAAGGTGAAAAATCCCCTTTAGAAACCGCCTCGTTCACCCCAATAACCTCATAACCTGCTTTCAGGAAAGATTGGTAATCAGTAGATCCACCTCGCGAGATGTACACGGGAATGTTTAGCCGTTCAGCTTGTTTTTCATAAAAGGGCAAAAGAAACGGGCTAGGTGCCCCTAGCTCTACTTCTCCATTTCCATCACCATCCCAGCCCACCATATCAAAGGTGTGTACGGAGTGAACATCGTATTCCTCTCGTTGTAGGAATTGGGCAAAAGCAGTACTGCCAATCAGCTCTTCTTCTTCCTGATCAAAGAATACAATCAACACATTTTTCCTCCGTTGCTCTATACGCACTAACTTTTGTAAAACCCCAAAAATCAGCGCGATTCCAGTAGCATTATCAACAGCGCCTGGGCAACCTAACTTGGAATCGTAATGGGCGCCCAGGATCACATACTCTGGACTTTCGGTATGGGCAGGTAAGATCCCATACAGATTAGTTCCTCTGTAGGGAGCTAGCAGAAAGTCCATGGCGGGATGGAGGTTGGGTTGGAGATAGTCATGCTCCTGTGCTTTTACCTGCAATTCTTCCATCCATCCCTGAAGGTACAGTCGGGCGATTCGCCGTTCAGCGGCGGTAGTTCTTGCCTTTAGTAGGTGACGGTCATTAGCTGTCTTTTCTCCAGACAAGTAAGCTACAATATCTTGTTGGGTGAAGGACAAGTCCTGGGCTTGCTGACCAAATATGGGATACCAAATTCCCAGTAAAAACACCAGCAATAGAAAGATCAACAGCGTACGCAACATGGCTTTTTTTGATCAAACCTAGAGCTGTACGACAGCAAAGGCAAATTTTAGTGATGTAAGCCACGCTGCAGAAGGGGAACAATCAGTAAGGCATGTCTAACGTCATTCGTAAACAGTAAAGGTAAGTTGGACACAGCTAGCGTGCTGTTCATCCAATTAATTGTAGGTTAAGGCTAGGTGCTGTAATTTTAGCACATGAAACTTTGGAGTCGTTATAGTAGGGCTTTCACACTATCCTTTCTGCTATTGCTTTCCGTCATTGGGATGGCAGAATTTAGGAGTCGGTGGGAATGGGCAGCTCTACATGAGCTTGCCAATGCCCGGGCACTGGAATTGTATTTTTGGGCGGCCGTCGCTTTGTTTGTTGGGACCTCGGCCTATTTGGTGGTAGAATGGCTATATCGAAAGTGGCTGGCCTACGAGCAGCTAAAGCACGAATATGCACAGGCTAAATTGGCCTTGCTGCGCAGTCAGCTAGATCCGCACTTCTTTTTCAACACTTTAAATAACCTTTATGGCCTTAGTGTTGAAGGTTCAAAACAAACGCCAAGCGTGATCTTGCAGTTGGCAGACATGATGCGCTATACCTTGTATGAAGGTTCTGCTGAATTTGTGCCACTCAAAAGAGAATTGGAGTATTTACGACAATACATTGCCCTGCATCAATTGCGTTATCAGAAGGAAGTGGAGATTGATCTGGAAGTGGAGGTAGGGGAACAGGAGTATGAAATTCCACCTTTACTATTGATCGTATTGCTGGAAAATGCTTTTAAACACGGTGTGGAACGAATGCTAAATCGTGCCTTTTTGCGTATTGGGCTGGCCGTGAATCAGAAAGAGCTAATTTACACCGTCGAGAATAACTTCGATCCCACTGAGGATACGAGGACCAGCGGAATAGGCCTTAGCAACTTGCAAAAGCGATTGGATCTCCTCTATCCCGCGAAATATCAATTGGAAATTGAAAAGAAGAAAGACATCTTTTTTGCTCAACTGAAGCTTAGGTTAGCATGATCAAATACGCCATTATAGACGATGAACCTATTGCCCATCGCATTATCCATTCTTATGGGGCACAGTTGGCCCATTTGCAATGTGTGGGAAACTGTTACAATGCCTTAGAGGCCATGTCCTTTCTAGCGAAACACCCGGTTGACCTCCTCTTCCTGGATATTAATATGCCCAAACTATCTGGCTTTGACTTATTACGATCTTTGACTCACCGGCCAGCAGTGATCATTACCTCTGCTCATCAACAACATGCCTTAGAAGGATACGAATGGGAAATCTTGGATTACCTGCTCAAGCCCTTTTCCTTTGATCGCTTTTTGAAGGCGGTAAATCGTTTACAGCCTCCAGCACCACAGGAATCTCTTCCCGGTTCGGCGGAGCAGTATTTCGTAAAGGTGGGTAAAGCTTTTCATCAAATCCCTTTGAACGAATTGCTTTGGATTGAAGCACAAGGAAATTATTGCCTATATCATTTGGAGGAGCGTAGTATTAAAACCCACCAAAAAATATCTACAGTAGAAAGCCAATTGCCGACTTCCTCTTTTCTGCGCGTCCACAAGTCCTTTATCGTTGCCACGGCAAGGATTGAGTCGATCCATGGAAATCAAATCTTTGTCCAGCAGCAAGCTATCCCTGTAGGGCAGACCTACAGACGAAGTGTACAACAGTTTCTCACCCATACCAAGCGACTTGATTAATACCTGCCAAGGCAAAACAAAGATCGACCGATCTAGGAAAAGAGTAAGGCAAGACTTATCTTTCTGCCGTAGATTATTTCTCTATACCACTCAACTTCATTCATCGATATGCAAACTGTTTCCTGGGGTATTCTGAGTACCGCTAAAATTGGGAGAACCAAGGTCATTCCCGCCATGCAAAAAGGCCAATTTACTTCCATCGATGCCATCTGTTCCAGAAGCCTAGCCTCTGCTCAAAAAACGGCCCAATCCTTAGGGATTCCCAAAGCTTATGGTAGCTACGAAGACCTTTTAGCAGATCCTGATATTCAGGCCATTTACATTCCAGTACCTAATCACCTACATGTTGAATGGACCGTGAAATGTCTGGAAGCGGGGAAACATGTTTTATGTGAGAAACCGATCGGCCTTAATGCAGAACAGGCTGCGTCTCTTTTGGAGGAAACTCAAAAATACCCGGAACTAAAGGTTATGGAAGCCTTTATGTATCGTCATCATCCACAATGGGTGAAAGCTAAGGAGTGGGTGGATTCGGGAGCGATTGGCCGCTTGGTTACGATTAATTCCACCTTTTCCTACTTCAATGCTGATCCCAATAACGTGCGAAACAAATCAGACATTGGTGGCGGAGGTTTACTGGACATTGGGTGCTACTGTATATCCCTTTCGAGGTTTATTGTAGGAGCAGAGCCGAATCGAGTAGCCGGAATCGTGGAATTGGATCCTGCAATGGGTATGGATCGTTTGGCTTCCGGCATGATGGATTTTGGAGCGGTTACCTCAAGCTTTACTTGCAGTACGCAAATGGCTCCCCATCAGGTGGTTCACATCTATGGTACGGAAGGCAGGATTGAAATTGAAATACCTTTCAATGCGCCACCGGATAAAGCTTGCCGGATTTGGCTACACAAAGGTGGAAATATTGAGGAATGCGTATTACCCATAGCTGATCAGTATACGATTCAGGGAGATTTGTTTTCTAAGGCCATTTTAGAGGATAAACCGGTGCCCACTCCTTTATCAGATGCAGTAGGAAATATGAGGGTAATTGATGCCCTATTTGCAAGTTCGAAGACGGAGCGGTGGGTTAAGCTGTAGCATGAGATGATGGCTTTTGCTAGGTTTGGAGAGATTGTAATTCATAAGGTGGAACTAAAATTCATCAGATACTGTTCGGAAACGGTATCCTTTCTTCTCTTCACCTCAATTCAAGCCCATTAATGGAATTAATCGAGCACGCTTCTGATGTCTTTACCATTCAAAACTTATGGAGTTCCGTCAAATGTCAAGAATTCATCCAACAAACGGAACAGGAAGGTTTTGAAAAAGCCCTAGTCAATACTGCCAATGGCCCTGTTCAGATGGAGGACTTTAGGAACAATGATCGACTTTTCTGGGAGGACGAGGATCTCGCTGATCTTATATGGAAGGAAATAGAGGAGTTTGTTCCTACCGATTTAGGAGAATACCAGGCGATCGGGCTTAATGAGTTATTCCGTTTTTACCGCTACGATGTTGGCCAACAGTTCGATTGGCATTATGATGCTCCCTACCTGCGAAACGCAAATGAGCAAAGCTTTTATACTTTCATGATCTACCTCAATGATGATTTTGAAGGCGGCGCCACTGCCTTTGAAAGCTTTGAAGTAACGCCAAAAACGGGTGATGGTTTGATCTTTTTTCAGGAATTAGAGCATGCGGGCTTAGCGATTATCTCTGGGAGAAAATACGTGTTGCGCACAGATATCATGTATTCGAATTTGAACTATTGAAATCAGTTCATCATCTTGTGCCGATGAAATCACCTTTCTATCTGATTTGCTTGTTGTTATTACTTGCTTCTTGCCATTCAGCTGAGGAAGAGCATGAAGAAGACCAGAACCTGTTGGATCGACTCTATAAAAAAATAGAGCAGGGAGACTACCCAAACTCCAACGCTGTGCTCATTTCCCAAAATGATAGTCTGCTTTATGAATGGTACTTCAATGGCTATGGAAAAGACAGCTTACAGGATGTTCGTTCCACTACCAAGTCTGTTACTGCTTTACTTGCCGGTATAGCAATCGACCAGGGCTTGATCAAAAGCGTGGAAGATCCCATTTTTTCTTACCTGTCCATGTACAACGAAAATAATATTGATAACTGGGAGGAGAGAAAACTATCTATATCCGTGGAAGATCTCTTGACCATGAGAACGGGGATCGGCTGCGAGCAGTTTTTTGGAGATATGGGATTCCCCGATTGCGAAGAAAGAATGTTTGGCCAAGAAGATTGGGTGAAATATGGACTGAGCCAAAAAATGGCCCATACACCTGGAGATAAATGGTTATACACAGGAACCGCTCCGATGATTATGGGGGCAGTGATTAGTGAAGCCTCCGATGCCAGTATCGACAAGTATGCGGACCAGTATTTATTCGCGCAGCTTGATATTACAGATCAGTATCGATGGACAAAAAATAGAAATACGGGGCGAGTGTTTACGGCCGGGAATCTATGGATTTCGCCGAGGAATATGTTGACCCTGGGCCAGGTGGTGATCAATCGAGGGAAATACAATGGAGTACAGGTCATATCAAAAGGAATGATCGAGGAAATTTTAGATGAAAAAGTACAATTGCCATTCAATTACTCCTTTTTTGAAACGGCTGGCAATACTTGGCAGGGGCAGAAACCTGCTAAATATGGATATTATTGGTATACGGAGCGGGCGTTGATAAATGGAAGAGAAGTTACATTGAAATTTACCTTTGGCAACGGCGGAAATTATATAGTGCTGGTGCCTGAGCTAGATAACCTGGTCATGGTTTTTACGGGCAGCAATTACGGAAAACCGATCCTTAATAAGCAAGCCTTTGATATGATGTATAGATATGTGCTGCCTCATTTCTTGAATTCCTAAACAACCTCTATGTTGAAGCAAGGTCCTTTCTTCATTAATCTAAACCTGAGAATAAGCATCCTTACCCTAACTGTGCTGATTGCATGTGGATGTATGCCAAAAGCAGATACTAGTGCGCCGGAGGTTTTGATTGACCGACCAAAGGTGAGTTTCACTTTTGATGATGGGATCACCACAGATATTTTACACTATCCGTTTGAGGATTGGAATGAGATGATTCTGGCCTCCCTACGGAAGGAAGAGTTGACAGCTGCCTTCTTTGTTACCGGCCGCAATAAACAAGATGCGAAAGGAAGATTTCTCTTAGATACCTGGTCCAAGGAAGGCCATCTGATCGCTAATCACACCTTTACCCATCCCAGTTTCCATAGTGAGGAACGTACCGTGGAGGACTTTGAAGAAGAGCTGTTGAAGACGGATAAGGTTATTTCAAGCTATGACACCTATACCAAGCTCTTTCGGTTTCCCTACCTAAAAGAAGGTAAGACCAAAGAACAGATCGAGGGATATCGGGCTGTGCTTGAACAACATGACTATCGGAATGGACACGTGACCATTGATGCTTCGGACTGGTACGTCAACAGTCAGTTGATAAGCTATATGCGTCAAGAGGAAGCAGATACGACGGAAATAGATAAGTATAGTTCCTTTTACTTACAGCACATCTTAGAAAGAGCCAATTTTTATGATAGCCTTGCCTATGCCTTAACCGATCGCCATATCCCCCACACTTTACTGCTGCACCATAATCTAAGCAGTGCCTTGTTTCTTGGTGATTTGATCGCAAAGTTTAAAGAAGAGGGTTGGGAAGTGGTAGATGCAGACGAGGCTTTTCAGGACCCCTTCTTTAGCAAAGTTCCTGGTACCCATCCAGCAGGCGAAAGCCTAGTATGGTCGCTGGCCAAGGAAACGGGAGAATATGAAGCTATACTCCGGTATCCTGCTGAAGATAGTCAGTATGAAATTCCAAAAATGGAAAAGTTTGGACTGCAAATTCGGGATTGATGGCGTGCTGTTGCCAGCCTAGATGTTTCCCTAGTTTACCGATTGTAAATGCGCTAGAATGGTCTGCGAATCCGTGTTGATGGTACCGAGAATTCCGCCTAATTTATAGTTGTCAAAACCTAAGAAAAAGAGCCCTTCATGGTACCCTTCCGCAATGGGTTGTTTGGGGCAACCATACTTGTCGAGTAGTTCTTCTCCGCGTTCCAGAAATGCTTCCACTTTAGCCTTATAGCCAGTGGCCAGAATGACGGCATCTAGTTCCTGCTGTGATCCATCTTTGAATTGCACTCCCGTTTCAGTAAACTGGTCAATATCTTTCATGACCTTAATCTTCCCTTCCCTAATCGCCTGAATGGTCCCGATATCAACGATGGGGGTCTTTCCCGTTTCTCTCAATTGGACGGCTGGATGCATCTTGGAAGATTCCAGCCCATATTTAGAAAGGTTGCCAAAGTACAATTTGCGGATCTGTGTACCCAGCCAATCCCCTAAACCGAGTGGGAGTTTGGCTAGCTGTTTTGAAGTCACTTGCACTGGGCGGCCATTTAGATCACGTGGTACGACGCTGATGGGGTTTCGTACGGAGATGTAGGTTTCGACGCCTTTCTCACTTAAGTCTAGGGCCACCTCTGCCCCTGTATTACCCATCCCCACTACTAGGACTCTTTTATCTTGGTATGGGCTCGGGTTTTTATATCGAACGCTATGCGTAATTTCTCCTTTAAAATTTTCTTGTCCTTTCCAATTGGGAATGTTGGGCACTCGGTTTACTCCGGTGGCAATAATTACCTTTTCAGCAAGAAAACTTTTCCCAGCTTCACTATTAACCAACCAACTGCCGTCTTCCTGCTTTCTAATACTACTTATCTTTTGCCCAAAGTGAGGTTGGATATTGAAATGCTTAGCATAATCGGCAAAGTATTCGGTCAGGCTCTGTCTCGGGACATACAGCGGGTAGCTTTCAGGAAAGGGAAGATGAGGGAGATGAGACCATTGCTTAACGGTATGTAGATGCAGACGATCGTAGTGATTGTGCCAGGCATTGCCAACGTTTTGACTTTGTTCCACAATCTCAAAAGGTACATCGGCTTTGCGCATTCTTCCTGCCATGGCAAGGCCTGCGGGCCCGGCACCAATAATTAAGTGAGCGATCTTATCCATCTGTAAGCTTAGCTTTATGAAGTTCAATTGTACTTAGCTAAATGTGGTTTTTTGGAGAGAGTGTAAATCTACGAAGAGCAAGGTACACATTTGGCCTCGATTTGGCAGTTTTTGCCGACAACTAGTATACGAAAAAGAAAAAAGCAGGGGCATCTGAGCGATGCAACCCTGCTTAGCGTTTCTTAATCTAGATATTCTTTTTTATAAAAATAGATACACTTTCTATCGGCTAACGACGAACTGTTTCCGGCCGATGATAGCTCCAGTAGAAGCGTACAGGAGGGCCGTATAATGTCCTGCGGCCCAGTTGCCGACTTGTAATGTAGCTTGGCCTTGTATGGCTTGTCTAACCTGCGTCTGTCCGTTCAGACCAATCACTTGTAAGAACACTCCTTCAGTACTTTGGTCTTGCAGTTGGATTTGCAAGACATTGCTTACTGGATTAGGGAAAACGGATAGAGCAGCCTCTAGTGCGGGATCATCCACATCATTGATGATGACACTGATCATTTGGCAAATATTGCTACTGCCCGCCGCATTGGTCACCATTAGACAGACATTAAAATCACCTGTGGTAGTAAATGTATGTGTTGGATTTTGATCGGTACTGGTATTTCCATCTCCAAAATCCCAGGCCCAAGAGGATGGTTCATTGGTGGATTGATCCGTGAAGGTATAGTTGCCGTTTTCGCCCATGGTAGCGGTGAAGTTAGCCTGTGGGCTTAAGACTACGGTCAGGCTTTGACAAGCCGTATTGTTGCCTGCTGTATTAGTAGCCGTGAGGCAGATATTGAAGGTTCCCGCAGTAGCAAAGGTATGTGTTGGATTCTGTGCCGTGCTGGTATTTCCATCACCAAAGTCCCAAGTCCAACTGCTTGGGGTATTGGTAGACAGATCCGTGAAGCCATACAGACCGTTGTCCAAAGTGTCAATGTCAAAACTAGCGACCGGGGCAAATAAGACAGATACCATTTGACAGGATTGAGTGGAACCCACTTCATTGGCTGCGGTTAAACAAACTTCATAGGAGCCTGGCGCATCGTAGGTATGACTAGGACTCTGGTCATTGGTCATATTTCCGTCGCCAAATGTCCAAACCCAGGCATCGGGATTGTTAGTAGATAGGTCGTTAAATTGGAAGTTGCCATCGCCATTTTCTACGATCTCGAAATTGGCAACGGGAATCAATACCACGGTTAGAGATTGGCAAATGGTATTTTCACCCACCTCATTTATCACATTTAGACAGACATTAAATGTGCCTGGAATGTTATAGGTATGAATTGGATTCTGAACATCGCTAGTACTGCCATCCCCAAAGTCCCAAGCCCAGGATAGAGGCGTGTTGGTACTTAGATCATTGAAGGCAAAAGTACCATTACCAATGGTATCAATATCAAAGGCTGCTGCCGGTGGCAAAAAGACTTCAACTTCTTGGCAAGCGGTATTAGAACCGGTACTATTACTAGCTGTGAGGCAGACATTAAAGGTACCCCCGCTGGTATAGGTATGTATAGGATTTTGTTCTGTGCTGGTATTTCCATCTCCAAAATCCCATGACCAGTTCAAGGGCTCGTTGGTAGATCGATCTACGAAGCGGAAACTTCCATCTTCTCGATCTTCTATGTCAAAGGCAGCTGCAGGTGCTGGGATATTGGGAATGATATTAGAAATAAAATCGACATCCGTAATTCTCCCGGACGCTGTAGTGGTGATCGTAAGTACGGGGCCTTTGGCCTCCTTGGCTAGCCATTCGTAGGTGAAAATGGTATCCACACCTTGCTCAATGGGAAACCAAACCCCATTCGTTAAAACCTCAATGGTGTCAAAGGTGATCACCATCCTTTCCTGCCGCAGCACGTCAAAGTCACCAGAAGGCATTCGCAAGGTGCCGAACGCATCAACGTTTACATGATTGAATTCCTCCTGAGTAATACGTACCGAATCTGAAAAGATATCACTGAAGGCCGTGACATCAAATTTACTCGTATCCACGTAAGCAGTGGTTGAAGTGGTTGGATACGCGAGAAGCCTTGGATTTGGATCGAAACGAAGCGCAAAAAAGGTGTCTACATCAAAAAAATCAGACACGATCCCCAAAAAGTACAAGCCCTCATCATTGGCTTGTGCGAAAGTGTAGATAGAATCGATCTGTCCCGCAAAAGAAGCATCTGGGAATAGATCATTCTTAGGAGCGTCTTCTGTAGCAATAAACCGCAAGGTATCACTGCTATTGGCGATCAAAGATCGAAAGTCCCAAACGCGATTTGGACCAGACTCTCCGATTGAATATAGCGTAACGCTGGTATCAGCGGATTGTACAAAAACGTCGCCTACCACCGGGGCGTCGTCTGCGGTAATCTGAATCTGGGCGATCACTTGAGAACAGGTAATGGAGAATAGAAATAGAAGTAAAGGAACGATTCGTTTCATTTTATTGGTGTTGTTATGATCAGAAGGCTTAAAAAAGAATGCGGATAAAATGTAAATGGCTAAGAAACCAGCCGAAAGGGGGGAACCAACGTCACCATTGGCTTCTAAGCACAAGTATACCACATCTCTAGCGAGTAGCCTTAATAAATCCAATGAATATATTACTGAAATCTTTGCTGGGAAGGTTTAGCTCTTCAGGAAGGGGTTCAATCTATCGATAACAATGTTTTTTTAACTGTGCTTATTGTACATCCCATGTACTAACTACCGGATCTTTTCGATTATTTTTGGAACGGCCTGATTTTTGAAGAAGTGGTTAGCTGCTGTATAAGGCCTTTGCCACCTTGGACAAGTTTGTTACTTAACGGTCATCAAAACCAACTTTCATGAAATACATCCTTCCTCTATTAGTCCTATTAGCTATGTCATTACAAAATTGTGCAGAAACACCTAAGGAGGACTCACCTCCATCAGAATGGAAACCGAATTATGATGAATCCTTGGTACCCGAGTATACCTTACCTGCAGTGCTCAGTCCAGCATCTGATGAAACCGTAGAATCTTGGGAGAAAAAAAGGCGGCCAGAAATCTTGGCGCTGTTTAAGGAGCACGTTTTTGGTCATCTACCGGAAGCTAAAGCAGATTCCCTTTGGTGGGAGACTTTGAAAGAAGATAAAGAGGCACTTGGAGGGAAGGCGATTAGAAGGGAGGTACAGTGTTACTTTACGCCAGATAAAAATGGGCCTTCCATGCAGCTGATGATCTATGAACCAACGGTCAAAACAGGTCCCGTACCCGCTTTCCTGGCTTTGAATTTCTTTGGCAATCACTCCATTCATCCAGATACTAACATTACGCTATCCAAACAGTGGATGATGAATAGGGAAGAAATGGGAGTAGTAGATCACAAAGCCACCGAGAATAGTCGTGGCAAACGTTCAAGCCGATGGCCCATAGAAATGATTATTGATCGTGGATACGCTCTAGCAACCATCTACTATGGAGATATTGACCCGGATTTCGATGATGGATTTCAAAATGGTATTCAGCCCCTCTTTTATACCGAAGGGCAGGAGCGGCCAACTGACAATGCTTGGGGATCCATAGGTGCCTGGAGTTGGGGCTTGAGTAAGGCTATGGATGTGCTGCAAAATATGGAGGGAATAAATGGTGAGCAGGTAGCTGTATTTGGCCATTCTCGTTTAGGTAAGACTTCGCTCTGGGCTGGCGCCTTAGATGAACGTTTTGCCCTAGTTATCTCTAATAACTCTGGCTGTGGTGGCGCTGCCTTGAGTCGCCGGGCTTTTGGAGAGACGGTGGAAAGAATCAATACCAATTTTCCTCATTGGTTTAATGGTAATTTCAAAAAGTACAATGCCAAGGAAGGCAACCTACCCGTGGATCAACATCAACTATTGGCTTTGATCGCACCACGTCCTTTATACGTAGCCAGTGCGGAAGAGGATCAGTGGGCAGACCCAAAAGGAGAATTCCTAAGTGCATTACATGCCAATCCTGCGTATCATTTATATGATCTTCCGGGCCTACCCACAGCAGAAATGCCAAAAGTTAATGAACCAGTAGTGGGTACCATTGGTTATCACATCCGTACTGGGAAGCATAATGTCACCGATTATGATTGGGAGCAATATCTTTCCTTTGCAGATCTACACTTTGGTGCTACCTCCATTGCAGATTGATCATCCAAACAACATTTTAATACAAACTGCTAACTGAAATGAAATTGATAAAGCGACTACTACTAGCTCTGATCCCTATTTTACTGATCGGCTACTTTGGTTTTGCCTGGATGCTTTCCGGCCTCATCCTTTTTCCCGACAGCTCCCTGGAGCGTACTAAGGGACGTATCGAAACCCAATGGGGTACTACCTTGGAAGCCATGCTAGCTCCTCTACCCAAGCCTGAGGATTTCCAAGTCATTACCAACGACAGCCTCACCCTTTCTGGTAAGTACTTCCAGATGAGTGACACATCGAAATGTGCCATTATTCTGGCGCATGGCTGGACCAGTACCTGGGCGGGCATGCTCAAATATGTGCCCGTTTTGGAAGATTGTCAGTGCGATTTGGTGCTCTATGATCATCGAGTACATGGTCAAAGCGATGGGACCTACGCCACCGGAGGTATCAAGGAGGCGCAAGACCTGTGGACTTTGACGAATTGGGTGCAAAAAGAAAAAGGATTCCGATCTCAGCAGATTGGCTGGCTTGGAGCCTCTTGGGGAGGAGCCACCGTGCTGACGGCTGGAGCGGACGAACGAGACGTTGCTTTTATCATTGCCGATGCGCCCTTTCAGGATTGGTATTCGGCCATCTTCGAACGGGCTATCCGTGATTACGGAAGTTGGATTGGCTGGATGTCTCCGACTGTGATGGGGATCGTCGATTGGCGGTCAGGCGTGGATCATGAACGAGCCAGCGCGGTGCAAGCAACTCCTGCGATCACAGAACCCGTATTACTCATTCATTCCGAGATGGATAGCCAAACGGCTTCACAACAATCTGTGAATATTGCCAAGGGATTAAATCCCAAATCTACTTTCCATCATCTGGATTGGGGGGGAGATCATACGCAGGATGTTCGGATCAATAAGGAACGGTTTCAGCAATTGATTACCAACTTCATTAGTAGTGTGGATAAGCGCTTTTTGAAGGGTAATGCCTGGTAGGAGAATCAAGGTCATCCCGAATTATGAATCAGCATAAATCGGGATGACATCGAAGAATGGCTTAAGATTTCAATATTTCTTCAATCGCTTTCAGTTCATCCTCAGTGAAGGAAAGATTATCTAATGCCTTGAGATTATCTTCCAACTGGCTGATTCGACTTACCCCAACCAGCACTGAGGTAACTCGATCATCTTTCAATAGCCAGGCGATGGCCATTTGGGCCAGACTCTGTCCTCTATCGGTAGCGATATCGTGTAGCTTTCGAACCTTACCTAGGGTAGCTTCGTCCAATTGATCGGATTTCAAGTATCTGCCATCTCTGGCGACTCGAGAATCTGAAGGAATGCCACCTAAATACTTGTTGGTGAGTATACCCTGTTCCAAAGGAGAGAAAGCAATTGAGCCCATCCCTTGGCGTTCTAGTTCATCTAATAAGCCATCTTCTACCCAGCGATCCATCATACTGTAGCGGGGCTGGTGGATCAGCATCGGCGTGCCCATCTCT
>ENA-UENX01000245-UENX01000245.1-marine-metagenome-genome-assembly--contig:-NODE-245-length-28183-cov-3.510302_pt1 | contig 28183 bp, 28 predicted proteins | sample MGYA00237875_ERZ529327 | MGnify/ENA primary metagenome ERZ529327 (study PRJEB26372, sample SAMN05368347) | marine metagenome | biome: cultured habitat; feature: ocean water; material: water; isolation... | reverse complement strand
CACTATCAAAAATCTTTTTGAGATGGCTTCTAGCAATTATTTATAACACCGCTTGCGCCTCAATTTCGATCAAGAAATCAGGATTGGCCAAGCCTTGTATGCTAAGCCAAGTGCTTGCCGGTGGGCTTGTGGTGCCAAAATTACGCCGCAGCGCTTCACTAACGATTGTTCCCGCCGCATCCGTGTAGTTTACCACATAAATCCTCAACATGACAATATCACGAAGATGGCCGCCTGCCTTTTGCATGGCCAGCGCGAGATTATCAATGGATTTTTGGACTTGTGTTTCCAAATCTCCTTTACCGGCGATTTCGCGCTTTTCATCCCATGCCACTTGACCGGAAATGTAGACTAGTTTTCCTGGTCCACTGACTACAATTTGAGAGAAACCGAAATCTGTGGAGTTGAAAAGCTCTGGTGGGTTTAGATAGGTCTTGTTCATATGGCCTTATGCATTTAATTTTTACTGCATTTTGGAAACCAACTTTTGAATTGTGCTAAAAGTTCCTATTTCTCTATTATTATACTTGCTGTTTACTCAGATAATTATTTCTTGTAAATAAATTATATCTGAGTAATATACTATTCCGTTACGGATTTATTGCGGAAACTAAGTGCTGAAGCATTTTCATGCACAAGAAGGTGCTTCAATTCGACTAACTTTCTACCTTAGCGGAAGGGCTTTGACGCCCTTATCTAAACTACATCAATACTAGGTATGAAAACCAGACTCTCGCTCTTCTTTACTCTCGTCCTCCTTACAACAGCTTGTTCTTCAGTAGATTCACCCCCCGAAACAGCAGCTAATCAAACTTCATTTTCATGGCCTTCCGGCACAATGGAAGAGGCTCAATTTGCAACAACTGGAGTGGACACACTGGAAACGAAGATAACTGCCGGCAAGTACGGCTACATTGATCAAATGCTGATCATCAAAAAGGGTAGGGTGATCTACAACAAGTCATTTGAAAATGACTACCAGGTGATCAGTAAAGGGCAAAGCGGAATACTAGGATGTGGCTATCAGAGTTGTCAGGATAGCAATGAAATCAATATCTACAACTACTATCACCCCAGCTATCACCCCTATTATCAAGGCAGTCGCCTGCATAGCCTCCAATCCGTAACGAAAAGCATTGCAGCCACGATCATGGGAATTGCGGTAAAGAATGGACAGATCCCCAATTTGGACAAAAAGGTTTTGGATTATTTTGAAGACTATGACCTTAGCCAAACGGACGAACGATTAAAAGAAGCGACGCTCTATCACTTACTTTGCATGCAACTAGGTATCAGTTGGAACGAAAATACAGCCCCGTTAGATAGCAATAATCAGGTGGTCCAAATGGAAAAGAGTGAGGATTGGATCCAGTATGTACTACAACAACCTATGGATTCACAACCCGGAGAAAAGTGGGTATACAGCAGCGGAGCTAGTCATTTAATGTCAGGAATCATTAAGAAAGCTACTGGCATGGACATAGCATCTTATGCGGAGCAAAATCTCTTTGGCCCCTTAGACATCAACAAGTATCACTGGAAGACCACTCCAAAAGGCTTCCAAGACACCGAAGGTGGCCTCTACCTCACTGCCGAGGATCTAGCTAAAATCGGGCAATTATATCTCAACAAAGGGGTCTGGAATGGGCAACAAATCCTTAGTGAAGAGTGGATCAAAGAGGCAACGAAGAAACACGTGATCGACCTATATGGCGATGGCGGCAAAGAGGGATACGGGTACCAATGGTGGCGGCCAGGAGATGAGGAAGAGATCTGGGCAGCCATGGGATTTGGTCAACAGTTTTTAGTGGTACTTCCCCAGTATGAGGTAATTGGAGTCCTAAACGGCTGGAACATCTTCGACATTGAAGCAGAATACATTTTCCCGGATCTTTTGGATGTGTTGAAGGAATCTAATCTGGAGCAATAAGATGCCACGCCACAGTTGGAGTATATCATTAGATTGAGAAAAGAGAATACCAAGGTGCAAACAATACTTGGTACTGTTATAAGTCTAAACATTGACAATAAAAGATACTGACCTAACGTCATTGAAATGTTAGTTCTGGCGAAAAACTAGCCTTAATGGATAGACTAGCCTAACATTGCACACCGAGATTGCGCTCAAATACATCAAGCTAAAGTAGAAGATGACTAATAGGATAGCTAGGTAGCTATATCACAACTATCAAGTTGATCCTAGCATACCCCTTTTAAGAAGGTTACACTACTTAGAAACCAAAACGCTTTCTAATGAATAAATTAATCGTATTCGCTCTCGGATGGATGAGTCCCGTACTGCTACTTGCCCAAACCAACGAGTTTCAGCAGTTTGACAATGGATTGATTTACAGTCCTGAAACGATGGACAAGTTATCCCACATTGTGGATTCCCTTAACTTGAAGTATAAATCCTGTGATTTAGATCAGGTATTCTATTCGAAGTCTCAGACCGTTGGCAAGATTGTGCGTATGGAAGGAGGAGCAATAAGAAAGGCATTGAAAGATATGGAGAATGGAATAGGCATCGAGAACTTTAAGCAAAGGTACCCCAAAGCTGATATTGTAGACCAAGCGCTGATCATCAGATCACAATACACAGATTACGAGGACCAGGAGGTGGTTAGATTTAGCGAGGTAGAGCTCAATGGTGATTACGGGCTAGCCATAGTGAAATCTAAGAACTTGGAGAAGTATCAGGGTACGCTTAAAGGGAAATGGATTATTAGACACTACGAGAAGACGGAGTATTCGGAGGCGACCTTAGATGCCTTTTTCATCTCCGAGGGCTTCAAATCTCAGGTCATTGACGACAAATATGCTTTCAAGATCGGGTATGCGGACTGCTTAATTGACACTACGACCACCAAGTTTAAAGAAGACCTAGAAGAAGGTTGGGTAAACCTACCACACGATTGGTGGAGTCTTCCGAAGCAGCAGCAAAAGAATCTACTGGATCAATTGCGAAGTACCCGGGTGATCGGGTTCTGTAGCCAAGATTCCAGACCTCGTCAACATGCCGTTAACATTGCCATGCTTTCTGCCGAAACGACCAATTGGGGAGTATTCCTAAAAGCTCATCTAGATATCATGAACGATCGATTTGAAAGAGCTTCAGATGGCAACTATGCTTGGGGAGCTCGAAAAACCTACATTAGAGAATTGGAAGAATTGCAAATTGATGTAACCAATCTTCTTTTGGGTATTTCAATGCGGGTGGAGAATCCAGCTCAAAACCACTACTATGGAAGTATCTATCGGGTGGGGCGAGCCCTCTCAGAGACCCAGAACCGGGCAAAAGTAGAAAAAGACCTATTGGATATGATCCAAGATGTTGATCTAGATGACTACAATAGAGTCTTAGCTTACTTTCTCTACTATAACTACCTAGCTTACTTTGAAGATGAAAGCCTAAAGTCTCAGAAGTTGGAACAGCTAAAGAAGGCGGTTACAGCGCTGCCCAAGTACATAGCCGAAGGAATCACAATAGATTAGTATCTCCACTAGTCTTCATTGCTTAGGTTTGGCCTGAAATAAGAAAAGAGAGCCACCCCCATATGGTTGGCTCTCTCATACTTATCTGGGTACAAATAAGCTCATTTTTCTTCCCTACTCTGATTGTGTGGAATTTCCCTTCGGTACTTAGTACTACAAAGTAGACTCCAGCTTGCAGCCCATCCACCTATATTCGAACACTCTTGCTATTAACTCGCTGTTGTTTCACCAATTTACCGGCAACATCAATAATCCGAATCAACTCAATGTTTTCATCTGTTTCCAAGCCCAACTCATTCGATACTGGATTCCCTAATACCTTCAGACCTGCAAACTGCGTTCTTCGCTGCTACAAACTCCATCCACGATTACAAAAAAGAGTTCACTGAATATATCTAAACCTGGAACAATACTATTCTGTACCAGTACTCTGTATTTAACGGCATCTTCTGCTGTAACACCTCCTTTTTCATAGGTGGTTTCAGTAGCACCATCAATAACAAAAAGGGCTTAAACTCTATTTGGGAAAACCTATACAAATCCGGTTTTAAAGTATGCGAACTTGAATTGTTAAGCCTTAAATAATGGTGTAAAGCCTTCGTTAAGAAAGGGAATAGTTTTTTCAACCAATCTCCACATCATGAAAATTGGAAAGTTTTCTGCCTTTATGGTTATTGTTCTTCTTTCTACCAACTGTACCACTGCGATCAAGCGATCCAGAATCGTGACGGAGATACCGTCTTATCAGCAAGAGATAGAAAGCCTGATGCAAGATTATGTGAAGGATATCAACTCAAAAAATTGGATCAGCGCCAAAAATCACCACTATATCTCGAAATGCAATGCTGATTCCATATCGGCAAGAGCAAAGTTCCTGAAATACGCCTACGATGGGCGGCTAAGCTCCAGGCTAGACCTAGAATCTCTTGAGTTTCAAACCAGAAAAATCACCAAGGAGCATCTCGAATTCGCTCTTTTCCATTTTAACTTCCAACTTGAAATTGACATCTCTTCCGTCCCGTTCAGCAATGCCCAGCTCAAGGAGAATTATATCAATGGCCTCAGGCACACCTTTGGCAAGGATATAATTGTTAGATTCACTGATGATAATAGTATCCAGGCAGGCAATTTGAAACAGACATTACTTGCTGTCAACAACCACAATAGTGATTGTCCAGATTGGAAAATCATAGAGTTCTCTGACGCTAGCCAAGCTTACCTGGATGCCGTCTTTGATATGGACACCGCCAGTTTAATTGCCGCCCATCAAAGGTAGCTCTTGAAGGCATTGTAAGTAAAACTCGTGGATCTACACCAAATAACGCAGGTACTAATCGCCGACGATCTAGACTTTGCTAAGCTGCAGCAAGCAGTTTTGGCCTATCGCCAGTTGTTAACGCAACAAAATCAACTCATTAGCAGCACAGAAGAGTCTCGGGCAGATATAGAGCTGGATACAGGCAAAGCTATCGGCACGACTTGGGCTGCCCTCTGCATCGACGATCTAGTCCGTACGAAAAGGTTTGTCAAAGGTCTTTATGAGGCAGTTAGTCAACTATTGTATAAAAAGGAAGGGCCTATCGTCATCCTGTATGCTGGCACCGGACCTTTTGCTACACTAGCGCTCCCCCTCACCACTCTATTCCGAGAAAATCAAATTCAGATCAGAGCCCTAGAGATTAATCCTATTAGTTGCCAATACTTAAGACGTTTGATAGTAAGCTTACATGTAGAAGGTTACTTCGAATCTATAGAACAAGTGGATGCAAGTACCTACAGCATACCCAAGGCCGAAACCATTGACATTTTGCTTAGCGAAACCATGCAAAGAGGCTTGGAAAAAGAACCCCAGGTCGCCATCATGTGTAATCTAGTACCTCAACTGAGACACGAGATACTGATGATTCCTGAAAGTATACAGCTATCGGTCGGCACAATCCTATATCCCGATGAACCTGCGCAACCAGTTATATACCAGCCCTTTTTCTCCGTATTTCAGCTAGACAAAGAGTGTATTCGAAAGCAGCAGCGTTCTGATGGAGCCTTAGCATTCCCTACACAACAATACAAGCTTTCCGCCCCCCAATTAGCTCATTCTAAAAATCTCGTGCTACTAACTCATATTTCAGTCTTTGGTCGAGAAAAATTGACTCCTGGTGAAAGCGGCATTACCTTACCCGTCAAACTCCCCAGTCTTCAGCACCAGGGAGAAAAAGAAGTTATCATCGAACTAGTCTACGAAGGAGGAAAGGATCCAGGCATGCGCTTTCGAGAAGTAATTTGATGACTACAACAAATCCTACATCAGATTAAAATAAAAAACTAAAAGCCTTCCAGAACAAATCCAGATATGCAAAACGAACTTCTAAGACACACACTCGCCACTATCGATTATCGCTTTAGAAAAGCCACTCAGGAATTCCCCGCCGACTTCGGCCAGCTCTCCTTAGGGAAAGGCGTCAGGACACCCATTGAGATCATCCGACATATGTTTCAAGTCCTATCAGCCACTAAGGTATTCTTGGAAGAAGGAGCTTTTAGAAGGCCCAGTGCGCCAGACTTAGACCTTATGGGGGAACACAGTCGCTTTCTAGCCCTTCTAGTAGAATTGGATAAAGTCCTGGCTCAGCTAGACTTATCGAACGGAGCTACTAAACTTTTGATTCAAGGGCCATTTTCAGACGTACTTACGCATGTAGGACAAATAGCCATGATGCAGCGATTAATGGATAATCCTATTCCTGGTGAGAACTTCTCTATCGCCAAAATCAGAACGGATTTAAGCGGAGACGGCTAGTTGTATGACCAGTAATGAATAGATCTAGCCATTATTTATACTCCAAATCGTCTTTCCGACTCTTTACCGTTGCCCTTGTACTGTGCTTAGGCTATACCTGTCAACCCGCTGCTGAAGCCTATGTCTGCCCGCCCTGTGATCAATCATGTGACACTTTGACCTTTAAGACAGCTGGCAATTGTCCTCATTGCGGAATGGCTCTAGTATTAAAAAGTGAACTGACCGTAGCTAAGCCTTTAGTACTGAATGAAATTCGGCTACAACCAGGATCTGGGGTCTTTGAGATTGAAGGAGGGCTTGGACGGGAAGACAAAACCATCAAGGTATTCTATCATCGACCTAAAAGCTTTAGTAAGGACTCCAAAATTCTGTTGGTGATCCCCGGAGCAGGAAGGAATGGGGATAGCTATCGCGATGCTTGGGTGGAGGAGTCTGAAAAATATAATGTCTTAATTCTATCACCCATGTATGCCGAGAAAGACTATCCGTTTACGGATTATCACCTTGGAGGTTTGATGCGAAACACCAATCTGCGGTCCGCAATCCAGTATGTAGAAAATACGAATCAGGTAAATTTGGATGAAGGAAAGTTAACCTTCGAACTCAACACGGAACCTCAAGACTGGATCTTTGGCGATTTCGATCGAATTTTTGATCTAGTAGTGGCTGCTACCCAATCTAAGCAAATCGAATATGACATCTTTGGGCACTCCGCTGGTGGGCAGATTTTGCATCGCTTCACGATATTTCAGCCAAAATCAAAGGCGAGGCACATCCTAGCCGGAAACTCGGGCTTCTACACCTTACCCACAACCTCGGCTAGCCTGCCCTTTGGCACTCAGGGAATCGAAATCACCAAGGCTGACCTAGAGATGGCCTTCAGCAAACGCTTAGTGCTTTTTCTGGGAGAATTAGATAATGCGGAGGAGCAGGGAGGCACCTTGCTGCGATCTCCGTCCGCTGATAAGCAAGGTTTACACCGATTAGCAAGGGGAACGTACTTTTATGAAACCTCCAAAAATATAGCGCAAGGGTTAGGGGTTCCGTATGAATGGAAAATCGAAGTCGTCCCTCAAGTAGGACATAATCACCGAATAATGGGGGATGCAGCCGCCAAATTCTTGTACGAATAAGGATAGTTCAACATGAGTGTAAAAGATCATTACGACAATCACCTCGCCAGCTTCTATGCCTGGATGACTGGAGATTTGACAGCTAAGCAGCTCGAATTTCGCAATTTCCTGCTCAGTCAAAGTATTATGCCGGGAATCAGCAAAATAGCCATTGACCTCGGAGCGGGACATGGAATACAAAGCCTGGCCATGGGCGAAATAGGTTTTGAAGTGAAAGCTATCGACTTCAGTCGGGAACTTCTTAATGAATTGGCTGCAAATGCCGGCGAAGCTTCGATAGAAACCATAGAAGATGATATCAGAAATATCAAAGATTATCAAGCCCTGCAGGCGGAACTGATCGTCTGTGGGGGCGACACGCTGACCCATTTAACCAATAAATCAGAGGTTCAAAGCTTACTTGCCGACTGCTTTGAGGCGCTGATGCCAGGAGGGAAGCTTGTCCTTTCCTTTCGGGATTACAGTCAAGCATTGGAGGGTGGCAGGCGCTTTATTCCTGTCAAAAGCGATGAAAATCGCATTCTCACCTGTTTCTTAGAATATGGTCCGGAAAAAGTACAAGTTACCGATTTACTGCATGAGAGGGTAGGAGATAGATGGGAACAAAGCGTGAGTAGTTATGAAAAAGTTCGACTTTCGGCTAATGAGGTTGCTAGCTGGTTAAATGCAACGGGCTTCAGGCTATTATTTTACGAAACCATCAATCGTATGCCCCATATTATCGCTATCAAACTTCCTCAACCTTCCCCGGATAAATAGCTTTAATTTCCCTTTCTAAACTTTCAGATTTAGGGCAAAAGGCTTCAAATAGATGCCCGGGAAGTGCTTCGACAGGAAAACGACGCCCTGCCTATCATGACTTTATTGGAGACCGGAGATCCAAACAGGTAGTCAAAGGTACTCCTTTAGCTTTTTTCTCGTCCTAATACCGTATTCATACACATATAGTCCTCATTTTTTTTCCTGCGTTGTGGCCTTCCTATACATTAGTGACCAGAAGCAATCTTGCTTCTATCACCCACCCAGCTGTAACTTCCACGACTGGGGCAAATCTGTTATCCAATGAAAAAAATGATTGGAATGGTCTTCTTATTACTTACTCTTGGTGAGCCTCTAATGGCACAATCCGAAGTTAAGACTTATAACTTCAAGCAGGGAGAAGTACTCGATGTTCTTTTATTGAGTGCCAAACCCAACTACGACAGCCTTTTCGCGATTTATCGCAAAACAGCTTTCCCCGTAGCCATGCGGATGAGTTACACTCCCATCCCAGGCTACCGTATTAAAGAATACACCCAAGGTAATTTCCAACCTGAAAGCTTTATCCTAGGCAAATGGGCAAGTCTTGCCAAAAGAGAACAATTTCTAGCGGAGATCGAAACGCACGTTCCTGATTTTCACCAACAACGGCGAAACATCTTTAAGAATTTCCACTTGACTTACTATGAAATGCCCTCAGATATCAGCTTTGAGATCAACAAAGGCAAAATGATCGTAGCGACGGCCTATTGGCGATCTAATGACCCAGGCTTTCAGCGCTTCCAAAAGCAATGGCTAAAAGCGGCCAAACGAACCAAAGGGAAAACTATACTCAGCTTGGAGCATGGGAAATCTCCATTTGGTTACTTTTACCAACCAGATTGGATGACCATTACGGAATGGGAAAGTCCAGCAGCCTTCGAAGCCTTCCAAGCCAAGGTGAACAAACTTGGATCAAATGGTCTTCAACACGTTAATCAATTTATTCTCCAGTAAAGCGAAAGCATGGAAAAAGTGCTCAATCAATTGGTCTACTTTGGGTTCCTTCAGGCCGTGTTCCTGATCTGTATTTTCCTGTTTTCAAGTAAAATGAGGAGGATGGTCAATCCCTATCTAGGCATCTTGGTCGTGGCTCTTTTTATAGGCTTATCCGGACGTGTGATCTATCTTTCTGGCTTATTGGGTCAAAGTTATCGTATCGTTAGTATTTCGGAAATCGCAACCCTATGTTTTGGTGCATCGGTTTTTCTGTTTACCAGATCCGCTTTATATCGAAAAGCCTTTAGCAGAAAAGATCTCGTCCATTATCTTCCCGCGGTATGCTACTTCGCCATTTTGACTCTCTACTATCTGCTGCCTTCTAGCGAAGTCATTAATGCCAGGATTAAAAGTGGTGAATTTGGACGTGCGGTACTACTATTTGCTGGCATCGGCCTTTCATTCAACATTTACTACTACGTTCGGAGTATCCTGGAATTTAGGCGCTTTCAGGCGTTCCTGAAGCAGGAGGTGAGTTATAGTATTCCAACCCAGTTCTTTTCCTATTTCTTGCTGTCTGTGGGGCTTTGTTTCCTCCCCTGGCTTGCAGTCTGGATACTTAATTTGACTGGATTTGACAAGCTGGAGCGAATCTTCAGACCATACATATGGATCACTTTAGCCTTCATTATCTTTTTCATAGCCTGGTACAGTATCCTGGCACCAGAGGTCTTCAAACTTGCGCCGGCCGAGTTGGTGAAAAAGTACGCCCAGTCTAAGCTAAGTCGTCAGGACTTGGATCGACTTAAAGCACAGCTTGAGCAATTGATGGAAGACCGAAAGCCATTTCTCAACAAGAAATTACTCAAGAATGAATTGGCTGACATGCTGGGCATCAGCAATCCCGAACTCGCCCGCCTGCTCAACGAGCGCATCGGGATGAACTTCTTCGAATACATCAACTACCATCGAATTATGGAGTTTGTCGAATTGGCCAAGACCGAGCAAGCCAAAGAACTGACCTTTTTTGGCTTGGCCCAAGAGGCAGGATTTAATTCAAAAAGCACTTTTAACAAATCCTTCAAAAAACTAATGGGGACTTCCCCTTCCAATTATTTCAAAACCTAAGAACTTATGAAACATCGACTGTTTTACCTGGTCTTGTTGAGCTTTTTGAGCCTCAGCAAGACTGACGCCCAATTGCGGATTCCTTCCCTGAGTCCATCTTCAACCGTACAGCAAAACCTTGGGCTAACGCGTATTGAGATTCGATATGCCCGTCCAAGTGCCAGAGGCCGGACCATCTTTGGAGACCAAGGGTTAGTTCGCTATGGCGAATTCTGGCGAACCGGTGCTAATGCAGCTACCAAGATCACGATTGAACAGGACATTTATATCCAGGATCAAATGCTAATGAAAGGCAGTTATGCACTGCTTACCCAACCCTCCCTAACAAACTGGACCCTGTTCTTTTATCCTTACACAAGCGGCAATTGGAATAACTATGTAGATCAAATGCCTACACTAAAGGTCTCCGTGCCCAGCTCTATGAGTAAGGATTTTCAGGAAAGCTTTAGCATCTATTTCGACCAGCTAGAGTTGGGTAGCGCTCAGCTGGTTTTCGCCTGGGCGAAGACGCGTGTACACGCCTCCATTCGAGTAGATTTTAAGGAAAAAGTGCTAAAGGATATCGAAAGGACTTTAGCAGGACCTTCAAAAAACGAATACTTTCAATCTGGGCTTTTCCTTCATGAAGTAGGCGGGGATCTGGAATTAGCCTTGGAATACGTGCAGGAGGTTACCCGAAAGGGAGGGCAGCCACTATTCTTTCAGGTGCACCGAGAAGCCTTGATTCTAGCCGATTTAAAACGGGAGGAAGAAGCCCTCCAGGTAGCTCAAAATGCCTTGAAATTGTCCAGGGAAGCCGGGAATAATGATTTTATTCGACTATGTGAGCAGTTAATTGAAAAGCTCAAGTCTTGAATCATTCACCGGGTGACTCCGCTCCTGCATCTTGCACTATATCAGTTTAATGAGTAACTTTCCAATCTTATTCAGCAGGATAACATCAAGACATGACAACGCGCCAACGGGATGATTCTCCAACCATCATTGAACCAGAATTTCTGGTCTATCCCAATAAGATCATCATCCCAATCTATGTATCTCTATTTGCAGCAGTACTGGGCCTAGGGATCTATTTGTCGATCGAATTTCTCCAATTAGGAGCTGTTTATCTATGGCTTTACTTGATTCCGGTATTTATGGGTTTGTATTACTATGGAAAGAAAATTAGGCTTTTACGACCTGCTAACCAGCCCTTGCTCTCCTTGAGTGACAGTGGGATAGAATTCCGCGATAAAGGGCTCATCCCCTGGAATGTTATCCAGAGGACTTACCTCAAAAAATTGCCGAAGCGGCACCGTCACCTGATGATCGAATATAAGTCCACCATTGAGGCAGGAAAATACCCCACCGAATACTTCCTCGAAAGAAGATATTTTGATATTGACTTTCCCAGTTTTGAAACTCAGCTCGAGCTCTATGCACAGAAATACCTAACAACATGACTACTTATACTACCTCCAATTTCCTCCTTCCCTACTATACAGGTTCACAACTACATCGATTTATCATAGCCCTGGTCCATATCTATCTTCTGCTCATACTGCCTTTTTCCTCCACTACTGCTCAACAGGACACTATTATGGACGAAGCGGGAGAAGAGGTGTATATCTACGATCCTAATTATGAAAAGATATTAGGTGAAAAGGCTCCCTACCAGATTAGAGAGAATGAGGATGGATTTAAAGGAATGTATGATTTTAGCCAAAAGGACTGGAGTATAGCTCCCATGTATGACTACATTAGCTGGTCTCCCTCCTTTGTTCCTCAGGTGCCAGATGAATTGAAAAATGATCGAAATTATGTCCTTTTGTACAAGGATGGTCTCAAAGGAGTATATCACAAGAATGGAACGCCTGTTTTTGCTGTTCGATTTCTAAGTGCCACCAATGTAGATTCATTGCCCAGGAGAGGGAATCTTTGGATTCTGGAAGATCAAAACCAGAGGTATGGCTTGATCAGCGTAGAGGGAGACACACTGTTCCCCTTCGAAAACGAAACTCTATACTTCAATAATCGCACTGGATTGTACCGAGCTGAACGCCGTGGGAAAGTACAGACCATCAATGCAGCTGGTGAAATACTTAAGCCATGGGATTGGTATTACCCTTCCATTGAGGTGGAAGATCAAGTTTTTCATCCCGCAAAGTATCAAGGACTATTTGGGGTATATAATAAACAAGAAGAATTGGTATTGCCTTTTGAATATGCATCCGTGGTACATGTTATCAAAGGGTATTTCGCGGTAAAACATCCTGCCAAAGGTTATGGGCTTTTCAATATGGACTTCAAACCGGTAATCCCTTGCCAGTACCACCATTTGGAAGCTATTCGCCACTGGCAAATCAACATGGGGCGAAATAGTCAGCCCGTTGAGCCGCTACTTTTGGCAAGGGAATCCCGGGATGCATCCTATCGTCTTATTGATCTATCTGGCAAGGCCCTTTCCCCGCCCATTTTTCATCATCCGAAGCAAATGAAGATTGTGCATGATGTGGTTTTTGATTATGTTGATAAAGATCAGATAGTCGTACGTACCCTTTCTGGTGATTTATTGTTCGAAGAAGTTTTTTCGCAGGTAGGTGCAGTTGGAAGTGCGAATAGCACAGTGGCCAGGAGAATGTTGCAAAAGGGAAAAACCTATTTGGCGCTATATAACCAAGAAAAAAAAGCAGCTCTACTTGATCTTCAATCCCTACGATTGGTCACTCCTTTTGTCTATGATCGCTTTACTGCTCCTGTATCCTACAAAGAGGATGAACCGATCCGCCTGATTACGGGTCATAAAGGCCCACTACAGTATTTATTGCGCCTGGATGGTACAGAATTGTCCGACTTAGGTTTCAAAAAGGTTCAGGTACGATACAATGCATATGCCAGCAATCGTCCGGTATTGTTGCGTTACCCGGAAGCAGAGGCTGTGATGGAAACAGCGGAGGGAAAATTGTACATACTGATTGACAATGCGGTAAAAATGGTAGAACTTAAGGATAAGTAGATATGTAATTCAAACCTCCAGAGTCTAGCCGGCTATTAGCGCTCTAAATCAAACCATAGCATGAATCAGACCCATATCACCACTTATTGGGCTAATTTCTTTGGGATACCGCCAACAGCGTTTCATCAGTCGGGTTGTCGCGTTCTCCCGCATCGGCAATTAGCCGGTTTCCAAGGAGCTTGGCTGTATCGGAGGAACAATAATATCATCCTATCGGTCCCACAGGAAGAAGTTTCCCTGCTGGCAGCACTAGTACATCAACATCCCCCCACAGACAAGACGCTATTCAGTGCACCCTATATCGAATATTTATTCAAGGATAGAGTCAATAAGATCATTGGTCCGGCTTTCCAAGGGTATTATCAGGCTCTATCTGGAGATCCTGAGGAGGGACCTGAATCTGTGCTACGCCTAGACTTTGCACAACACCAAGAGACTATTAAATCCTTGTCGCAATCGGGGGATCCTATTGGCTGGGATCATAGCGGCGTTTTCAAGGAAAAGAGTATCCTCTACGGCTATCAATACCAGGGAAGAATCCTCGCCCTGGCGAATTATCGACTCGTCGATGAGCAAGTGGGCTTTATTGGCGTATACACGCATCCCGAATTCAGAGGGCGAGGCTTTGGTCGAGCAACAGTAAAGGCTGCATTGACAGACTTAGCAAGGCAAGGCAAAACCGCTTTATACCAAACGCTACATTCCAACATAGCCTCGATCGCTGTTGCTAATAGCCTAGGAATTCAGGAATTCGCCAGTCATGTGGCGGTGCGTCTGAAGACACAATAACAAATTACCTGAATCAAATCAGCTATACTATGAAAATCCCTGCGCTCTGTTGGCTACTAATATTCTGTTTTTATCCAAATCATCGCGCTCTACAGGCACAGCAAGTGGCCATCGTGGACTTAGACTTCATTTACTGGATTCTTTGGGAACCGGCAGATCAAATAAAAACCCAAGAACAGTATGAAATCAGATTCCAGGAATATCAACGTGAGCTAGATACGATATCTTCTCAGTTTCATCAGCTCTATAAGCAATTGATCAATGTTCCAAAGAAAGAGAAAAATGGCACAAATCTGATGGTAGCTGGAGCGAAGCGCCGTAGCTACGAACAACTAAATGATCAATTGGCAAAGAAATTCGAGGTGTTGCGCCAGCAGCAAAAAGCGGTCTTACTCCAAGAACTCATCCAGGCTAATCAGGAGCAATATAAATTAGTGATTGAGCAATCTTCCATTCTCTATCTGGCAAAGGATGAATTTTCAGTAACGTCGGTGCCACTTCAATTTTCAAAACGCATGATCAATCTGGCAACAGAGGATCAACTGGAAAAACTGGTGCCTTGTCAAAAATTAGTGCAGAAGTAGGCCTTCCAGCCAGCTAACTGAGTTTGCTAGTATTTAAGTGCCTGGTTTATATTTGCTTTTAAAAAGGAGAAGAGATGACATCCGATTTGCTAAGTCGTTGCTACCCACAGTTAGACAAAAGTTTGATTGAAGAAATAGAACGGGAGTCCTCCATTAAGGATTTTCTAGCAGGAGCGTATATCGTCAAACAAGGGCAGTACATCAGGCATCTGCCGATCATCCTAGAAGGGACAGTCAAGGTATTCAGTCTCGAACAGGATATCCAATTTCTCTTGTACTACATCTCTGCTGGAGGTTCCTGCATTTATAGTTTTGCCCACATTTCCAATGACAAACCAGCAGCATTTTCCGCTGCAGCAGAAACAGACAGTAAACTACTGCTACTGCCAAAGGTTAAAGTAGATCAATGGTTGAAGCAATATCCCGCCTTTAGTAGTATCGTGCTGAGTGAATACCAAAAACATTATCAGGATCTGCTCAACACCACCAAACAGATCATTTGTCACAATCTTGAGGAACGCCTGGCCAAGCATTTGAAGACAAAAGCCGAAATGACCAACCATAGCCTCTTGAAAATAAGTCACCAAGAGCTCGCTGATGACCTGGGCACGTCAAGAGAAGTCATTACCCGGCTAATGAAAAAACTTAGCCTAACTAATAAAGTACAGCAGGTAGGGCGAAAGATAAAAGTGCTATAAAGTAACAATTGTCACTATTTTCCAGCTTAATCTATCCTAGCTTTGACTTATCAATTACTATTCCATAAACTGCTAATTCTATCCATTTATGTCTGATCAAACCATTCTCATACCTGGCAATTCTTTGATTACTGACACGCCAGAAGAAGGACGAGCCCTTGCCGTCAAAATGGCTCGACTAACGATCAAATTGACTCAACCTGATGCGGAAGCTCGGGATCGATTGCGTCCTACTTACGCCAATGACGCGGCTATGCTCATTGCGATTGGTCAAACGGTAGCCTTAGAGTTTGCGACGATTGCCCAAGCTAATAATTATTGGAGATAGATTTCCCGGCAGCTAATCCATTTTCCTTTTAAGCTACTGATATACGAGGTGAAATGACTTTATTGTCATAACTTCTCCGATGTACTTCTGTACTTCTGGAAAGGTTTAAATTTTCACCAATGTATATATATCCGTCTTTTCGCCGCCTTTTTAGGTTCTTGGTATTTTTGGCAACTACCTCATATAGCTGTACTCAGCCTTTCAATAAACCCAATATCATCATCATCTACACCGATGATCAAGGCTATGGCGATGTGAGCGCCCTGAATCCGGATGCCAAATTCCAAACCCCTAATATTGACCGAATCGCCAAGGAGGGGGTGATTTTTACAGATGGGCACAGCAGTGACGGCGTATGTACCCCTTCCCGATATTCCTTGATGACTGGTCGGTATAGTTGGCGGACTTCCTTGAAGAGAGGTGTATTGGGCGCCGATGGGCCTTGCTTAATAGAACCGGGGAGAATGACCATTGCCTCACTCTTACGAAATCAAGGCTACCAAACCGCGATGATAGGGAAATGGCATCTGCAAATGGACTTTGTGGGAAAGAAAGGCCAAGACCGAGACTGGTCAGCACCCTTCAAGGAAGGGCCAATAGAACATGGCTTTGATTATTTCTTTGGGATACCCGCTTCCATGAATTATGGCATTCTGACCTATCTCGAGAATGACCGAGTATTGGATCCGCCGGTCTTGTGGACCAAAAAGAAAAAGGTGACTGATCCAAGAAGCTTCCGAGATGCAGTCCGACCGAATGATTACCGAATGACACCTCCCTTCGACAAAGAGCCTGGAGAGGGTGGGGGATGGATTGAAGCTGCTCCTTCCTTCAATGATGAACTGGTATTAGAAACTTTTGCCGCAAAAGCAGAGAGCTACATCGAAGAGGCTAGCAAGAAGAACAAGCCGTTTTTCCTCTATTTACCGCTCACAAGCCCGCATTTGCCACATTGTACGCATCCCGACTTTCAGGGTCGGAGTGATTGTGGAAACTATGGTGACTTTATGGAAGAGACTGATCATAGGGTAGGGCAGGTGCTAAAGGCGCTGGACTACCATGGCATTGCAGAAAACACTTTGGTCATCTTTTCCTCTGATAATGGGGCGGAAACCAATTATCAATACCAGCGAGCAACCCACGGTCATTACAGTAGTCTGCATTTTAAAGGAGGGAAAAGGGACATTTACGAAGGAGGGCATCGGGTGCCTTTCTTGATGCGTTGGCCTGCAGGGATTGCGGCCGGTTCTCAGATCGACACCCCTGTCTGCCAAACTGACTTTTTGGCTACCATAGCTGCAATTGTCGGTCTCGCTTTACCGGATGAAGCAGCCGAAGATAGTTACAATCTTTTGCCTGCCTTAAGGGGTGAAAAATCTGAGGCGTTTATAAGAGGGCCAGTCATTCACCATTCAGCTAGCGGCCATTTTGCCATTCGGGAGGGGAAATGGAAGTTGAATATGTTTCGTGGGTCTGGCGGCTCTTTGAAGCCCAATTTTGTGGAGCCAGGGCCAGGAGAGCCTATCTTTGAACTGTATGATCTCGAAGCAGATCCAGGTGAGACGCAAAATCTATACTTCGATTATCCAGAAATTGTTGAACAGCTTACAGAGGAAATCACAAAGATTATCAAGAAAGGACGGTCGACCCCTGGTCTATCTCAAGACTTCGTAAAAAGCAACTGGCAACAATTGACTTGGATGGAACTCGAAGAGTAAGGGATCTAAACTTTTATCACTCCACACCAGTATCCCGAGTGGATGGGTAAGAGTTTAATGATACTATTATTACTCTGACATGGTAAGCTAGAACATGCTAAAGTAAAATAAAAAGTTGATCCTCTCGTCGAGCTATTGGCCGAGTGCCTAATTGAGATAATTAACAAAGTCAGATTGGCACATTTTTTCAGACTCGTGTAAATACTTCAGGTAAGCTTTCAGGAGATCTTCTTTTTTATCTAAGGATTTCATTTGCATGGCAAGGTGTCTTTCTTCTATGTCGAGCAGCAGAAGTAGAGAAGTACCTTCATCGGGTGATAATTTTCCACTTAGCTTCTGTAGCTCTTCTAGTTCCTGCTTCATGATTTTTTGAAAATAGAAAAAAGCCTGCAGGTCATTTTGTAATTTGCTGGCAAGCACAGCTAATTTTTCTTGCCTTTCCTGCATGTCTCTCGCTGATTTCCGGTTAAGTTCTTCCTGCTCTATCTGTAGTTCCTGCAACTTTAGCTTCTTGTTACCGGAATTAGAAAGTTGAAATCCCAGTCCTATCGATAGTTTTTCCTGGAGGACGTCCGTATGTGGACCATTGTACCTCAACTGGAAGAAATCAATCATACGTTTTTCCTCCGCTTTTTCCAATTCCATTTCTTTGAGCAGTAGTTGCCGCTTATGTTCTGTTTCTAGGTCCTCCGAGCTGGCCTCGTTTCTCCCTAGAAGAATAGTACTGGTCAAATAGGTAGAAAGGTTTTCGACAGTGATAAAATCACTAAAATCTATTTCCCGATTTTGCAGACCGTATTTATTCACCAAATAATCCCACTCCAAGGCTAGTTTATTACTGTCCACCTCAAAGTCACTCTTTTCCGTTTGCAGCTTCACTAGTTTTTCTGGATCAAATTCATAGGTTCCCGCCATTCTCTCATAGAGTGTTTGCCGGTCCTGTAGCAACATCCCCCTTTCATCCAGGATGTTTCTATTTTCGTTCAGCATAAAAAGTGACAACCAGTCGATATGCAGCCTTAATAATAGATCACAATAGATTTCCTGCCCTTTCAGGTCAGGAGCGTTCTTCAGCTCATCATAGAGTGCCTTTTGTGCCTTGCGTATTCTTGCCGTACTAGGAGACAGCCTGAGGGTATATTCCTGCTTGTCGACATCAAAATCATTGGTTTCAGTCCGCAGTTCATATCGATCAATCCAGGGGAAGCGTATCTGTTCGTCAACAGGCTTTTCTCCTCCTTCCAAACTGGATAAGCCAAGCACAAAGAACTGTTCCGCATCAATAGGGGATTGTGCCAAACAGATGGCAGGAAGTAGAAAAAACAAGATGGATAGCCGCATTCTCTATGGATTATCGGTATTGTTTTCAACACCATAGGTAATACCTACTTTTTCTTTTTGTAGGAAGGAATTATCCTTGCACACCTCGATGAGTACTTCACGACCGTAAGCTTTCACCGTCTCAATTTTTCTAAGGCGAGAGGGGATTTCAACTATTCTAGATCCTAGTCCAATAACCGTTCCGGGATACTGTACCTGTTCATCCTTTAGTGATGAAATGGTAAATGCCTGGCCTAATTTGACCTCTAAGGTCAAATCTTCGTGCACATACCCCTTAATTAGACCTGAATGTGGCTCGTAAAAGGTCAAAAGGGTAGAATAGGATGGAATATGTTCCTCTTCCTTGCAGGAAACAGTACCCACCAAGCCCTTGGTTGGAGCTCTTACCACTATAGGTTGCACCTTTTGAGATTCATCAAAGTCTTTTTCGGCGAGATACCTTTTAATTTGCTCATGATAGGGGCTTCGTCCTAATGAAACTTCTTCTTTTAGTCCCGTTATTCTGGAATCATAAAGCAACTTCAAATCTACTTTCTCCCTTTCGTATTTTTCTAGCAATTCTGCCAGAGGACTATAGGTAGGTTGCTCAGGCTGAATAGATTGAAGATCTTGTACTAAGGACTTTTTGTAGGCCAATTCCTTTTCTGTTCGTTGTATTTTCCCCTCTATCTCAGCTAGGCGAGTTTGCTGATCGATGGTTAGCTCTTCTATTTGGTTTTTCAGCTTCTGCTCCCACAGCGCTGCCTTAGCTTTCAATTCCGCAATGCGAAAGTCTTGGTCCGCTAGGAACTCCTTGGACTTTCGTCTTGATAGATGCAAGAGTACCTCCCCTGCCTCCACCATTTGCCCCGGTTTGACTAGGATTCTATCTACAACCACCGGATAATTGTAATTGATCTCGGTAGCTCTACTTTCAGCAAAACCATAAAACGAAAGTTCTTGGTGAAAATCCGGTCGAAGAACCAAGAACAGAAAGAGACCAGTAGTAATCACCGTAACATAGAACATATTGAAGTTCGTCATACAAATCACAGTTTAGTTGGTTGTTTTTGAAAGTCTAATCGTAGGCTTTCCAACCCACTTATTCCTCTTATCTTCTCTTCTAAAGCTGTTACAGTTGTTGTGCTTTTCAGCCGTATCAAGTAGACAAGCTCTTGCATTTCTTCCCTGCTCACCGCTACGACTTCTGTCTCTTGGTCGGGTAGGGTATCCTCAGCTTTTTTCGGATTGAGGAATCTTAGACGATCTAGTTCGAAGTTTCTGCAAAGAAGGCCTAGGTTCTTTTCAATGATGTCTTGAAATTGCTCTCCTTTGGAGATACGTAATCTCAAGGTACCGATCAGTTCATTGGCATCGCTTAATGGGGAAAAGCGTAGAATGAAGGCGCCGAAACAAAACACTAGTGTTCCCGTCAACGCTATGGCAAACCCCATCACTCCACAGGCTATACCAACGCCCAAGGAAGCAAACATGAAGGTGATGTTGCGCGGATCGTTCAGGGAAGTTCTGAAACGAATAATGGATAAGGCACCGATGATGCCCAATCCAATAGCCACACTCTCGCCGATAGCTTGTAAAATGGTGGCAGCCACAATTCCGATTAATGACAAAGACTGTAAAAAATGAGCTTTCCGGTAGATACTTTTTGTCGTGTACTCATAAGTAATGGCTATCAAAGAAGACAGGAAAAAAGCCAGCAATGCCGTTATGAGCATAACGAAAAAAGAAGGTGTCTCCGGGTTGTAGTTCATTAAATCTATATCAAACATGAGTCCATTTTTTTAATCCACCACTACCTTCAAGAATGCATGATCAACCCGCACGATGTACATCCCGGCGACCCAATTTGACACATCTATTTGCTCCTGCTTAGAAATAGTTTCTTGATAAACATTCCTACCCTGTAAATCGTAGATTGAAACCAATCTTTCTCTTTGCTCTTCACCAGTTATTTCCAGATAAAAAGAATGATTAACTGGATTGGGATAGGCATACAGCACAAGCGTTTCCTCCCCCAATTCCACGGTACTTGTCGTTCCAGTATTCTGCGCATTGAAGGTCGGGTTCATAGACTGAAAATCTCCCGTACCATTAGGAAGTCGCCCGTAAGAAATGTCAGTGGTCTGGTTGACAAAGCTAACTTCATCAATGACCATCCCCGAAGGGTCTGCCAGTAGAACAGACTCGCCTGCGGCTGACAATTTGAAGTTGGTATGAAGCCCTGCTTGATCATCATCATCAGCCCAAATGATGAGGTAGCCATTCGCTGCTATTTCCGTACCCTCAGGAAAAGCCCATTGCATTATGTCTTCCGCATCATCAGAGAGATAATACCCTTCTAGATCAATGGCAGAAGTGCTCTTGTTGTACAACTCGATCCAGTCATCAAATTCTCCATCTTGGTCGGCCTGGCTAGCATCATTGGAGGCCATGAACTCATTGATCACTACATCGCCAAGAGTGGGGTTGGTATAGGTAGCGGTAATAGTATGATATTCATATGCTGCCCGTTCCGGAGAAAATTTCCCAATATTGTCATTTTCGGCATAGACATAATATTGAGTAAAAGCATTGGTGATCTCTAAAGCTACACCATACACTCCGTCATTGGCCGCGCCATCACTATGTGCGCCATCATCATACATCTGCACCCTAGAAAAAGGAGCCGTGGAATCATTCCGGTACCCCATATAAACTGCATTTTCATTCGAGACCGAAGCAGTAATTGAGACGGTAGCATTAATAATAGGGTTAGGATCGGAAAAAGTAATAGCAGATATAGCAGGTTCGGCCTGGGTAAAAGCGGAAAGTCCTAGGAGATAATCAGTTCTTCCATCCATTAAATTGGTAATCCCTGGGCTCGAATTTCCTCCGCCACCACCACCACCACCGCCACCTGGACCGCCACCGCCGCCCGGGCCGCCGCCACCAATATCGGAGGTGAGGTTATCAATGAAATTAGCGTAGGTGAAAAATTTATTTCCATCGGCTAGTACAGCAGATGAAATTAGGCTTTGCAAGGATTCGCCAGTGGTATAATAAGCGTCATTGTCAAAGTTTTCCAGTAGGATTGTTTTCATATGAGCCAGGTACATGCGCCTGTACATGGGCACACTCAACAATTGCTGGACCAGCGGGAAATCACTGTCATTTTGATGAAGCAAATAAGACATCTGCTGCTTAGCAGTAGTATTATTGAGATTAGTTGTACCTGTCTGGGAGAATACGCCGAAAGATTCATTCAAATCCCAGACGACGGGAAGGAATCGTTGATAATCACTACGGTATAAATAATAGTTTTGGGAAAACACGCCAATGTAGCTGTCCAAGTTGACAATGACATTGTCGAAGGCAAGCATCCACAGCGCTCTATCCACATCCAGTATTTTTTCGATGCTCCCGATGTGATTAGTCAAGGTATCGCAAAGGTCAATCAATTCTTGCCAACCCTCATTAGATTTCAACTCATAGGCATCATAGTAAGCAGTACTGTCTTGCCCCAGATAAACCAAATTAGGAAAATCATTGGCTTGCGGTCCGGCACCATCTGGTGGGCTACACTTGAAAAATGCATTGTCATTTGAGTTAAAACGTCTATTAACAAACTTCTTTGAAATGGATTCTGTATTGCTATAAAGACCAATTAAGGTCCCGTTCACATACAGGTTGGCATAATTGGCCAGCGGGGCATCCATGTACTGCCTCAGTATGTGATATCCCAATACATCCCGAAGGAAGGAAGGGTCATTGTAGGCATTCGCCAGCTTGATGTCCGTATAGCCATCGTAGTCATGTTCTTTATACGTATCTAATTCGATATGCCAAGGGTTTTTAACTTGGTTCGCTCGATAGGAACTATTACCCTTGTATTTCACCCCGATGCTATCAAAGGTTTCCCCATTGATGGTAACACTTTGCGCCATGATATATCCCGCATCTGCGGAATAGGCCGCATCCATTAGTTGGTCCCAGTTACTTTCGGCAAAAGTGATTTCTATGGTTTGAATGGTGTTCAAATCGTAAAAACCCTGAGCACAACTAAGTGTTGTAGACAGCAAAAAAATAATGTTAACCCAATATTTCATACACATTAATTTGAAGTAAATTTTTCCTTAGACCGTTGGCGTTTTCAAATCCTGCGGTGGAAAATGCTTTTTTTGAAAAAACCTTTTACTTCAGATCAACATTAGGCGTCTACACAAGCGATTTTCTAGTGATTGGGCCTATTTCGGTGGGAAGATAATAGGTAGCATCGCTGGGCAAATCTTTAGGAAGATGATAGGGATTCAGTCATCACAAGCCTGGCATCTTTCGCCGCTGCACCTTGACAGAAGGACCAGCTTGTTTTCATCTTCATTATCTCCTCTTCTTCGGAGGTGGTGGTTTCCTTCCATTATCTAACAGGAGTTTATCAATAAATCTATCCATGAAACTATCAAAATTAGCTAGTTGCTCCCCCCGCAACCTTGACTTAACATCCAGCAGGTGTTGATGAGTTATTTCTATCTTTTGGCGTTCCAATTGCTCGAATTGCCGTAAGATCGCTTCCTCATCAATCTTTTTAGAAGAATCGCTCAGGCTTTTAAAGTAGGGAGGAAGTAGCCCCTGCTGTTGCTCACTAATGGCTCGCAAGGATTGGCTATGTTCTGCAGCTAATTGCTTAAAGGTATTTTCTTGATCTTCCGTCAAACCAAGTGCCCGGATTACCTCATTTCGGAAATTGTTAGAGGAAGCGGTCGGTCGAGATCTAGGTCCAGGCCTCATGAGAAACATAAAGGCTACAATAGCTATATTTAAAACCAGCAGCCCCCAAGTCGCATATTTATAGAAAGTAAGTTGGCTCATTATTCATAGATTTGAAAACTTGAGATTAGAGATTCGCTATATGCGTCCGCGGCAGCTACTTCTGAACGAGCTTCTCCAGTATTCTGATAAATCAGCAAAGCTGCGACATTGACAAATAACAATAAGGCCGCTGCTGCCACCGCATAACGCCACTTTTGCAAGGGAATCATTTTTGCCGCTGCGATTTGATTCTCAATTTTGGCCAATAGAGTAGGACGGGGTTGAGCCCGACGACTGCCCTTCATACTTTGGAAGACATCTTCCATCCATTGTTCTTTTTCTTCATTCATTAGTCTGGTTGTTATGGATTAATACTCTTTTAGATCACTAAAAGTGCAGCTACTTCTTAATTTTCCTGCGATGTGGGTAGATCTTTTCTAATTCTATCCGCATATCTCTTTTGGCGCGATGTAACAGGGATTCCACTGCTTTTAGAGACGTTTCCATGATATGAGCTACCTCTTTTCGGGGAAGATCTTCAATATAGCTTAGGATAAAAGCTGTTTTCTGGCTATCTGGTAGACCATCTATTACTTGGTACAATCGTGCCGCGTTTTCCTTGTTTTCTAGTAGAACGCCCGGATGGTTAAATTCAACACTTTTAGTCCTGGAAAACGTACTCTTGAATACAGTAAAGCGTTGCTGCTTTTTCAGATAGTTAAGGGTAGCATTGATCGCAATGCGGTAAATCCAGGTTTTGACCGCCGACTGCCCTTTGAACATCGAGGCACTTTTATGAATTTTCACAAAAACATCTTGCACAATTTCCTCTGCATCTTCTGCATTCTTCGTATAGCTTAAAGCTATATTGTATACTCTATCCGCATAGCGCGCATAGAGCATTCTAAATGCCTGCTGCCTTCCACTGGCAATAGCTTGCAGAATTTGAAGGTCGTTATCCAAGAAATCGTTTTGTAGTATTTCTGGCCTGTACTGAGTCACCGAATCAAACGCTGATTACTGATATTTTTCTGACCATTTTCCATTTAGACCACGGTAATGTGGAAATCCTGCGCAAGGGATAGATTTTTTTTAGACAATCCTGCGCAAGGTCTAGGGGCAAGTTAGAATCGCCTAGTTGTCGGAGGTAAAAAGGAGAAAACATGTAATTCAATCAGTAGGTGTCTTAGTTTGGACCCGAAACCCGGTTTCCGTTAGGAGCTATTGATGTAAGGAGGCTTTAAGAACTAATTGAAAACCTAATCAATAACAGAAATATATTATCAAACTGTTGCCAGTTAAATATGGTAGCATCCAGGAGAAGAAAATGCGGAAAATAGTTAAATGGAACTAGGGGACCTACGGCTTATTAGTTTGTTTGACCCGGTACATGTCAGTCCCCAATGCTCGCAGTAATTTTCTCATTATCCAACTCAAAGCACAGTTCAGCCCTTTTCAAGCCAAAAATCCTACCATTTTTAGCTTCGTAGTTATTGTACAGCTTCCCATTCTCCCGCCAGGACTGCTGCAATCCTTCTTCCTTTCCATCGACTATATTCCTTACCTTGAATAAAGCACCACTTTTATACCATTGCTTTTGAAGCCCTTGAGCGGTTCCTTCTTTCAATTGTGCTGCAGAACGAATGTTGCCATTCCTCCACCACGTTTTGGTACTACCATGCTTTTTGCCCTTACTATATTCGCTCTCATAGCTGATAGTACCATCGACAAACCATCTGCTACATACTCCATGCTTCTTACCCTCTGCATATTCATTTCGCACAGCGATATTTCCATTGGGGTAAAAAGAGACAGCCGCCCCGGAAAAGGGCTTGCCCAAATAATGGACAAGTCCTCTTTCAGGAACCAATACGAGTGAATCTTGATGAATGAACTCATCAGTTTTGGCATTGACCGGCACTGGCTTGGGGATGGAATTCTCACAAGCACTTAAGCAGGTCAATACTAAAAGCAGCCCGAAAAGTTTATCGAATATCATTTGGTGTCCCTTGAAGGTCTCCTGGAAATAAGATATAGTACTGATTTAAATACAACTCGTTTTGAACATGATAGTGATACTCCCCATCAGGATTATGAGGGGTCGGGCCAAAGTGACCACCAGAAGCATCCAAATCGGTTGGATAACTGCCATCATAATCTCTACGTCCATATAAAAAGAAGCCATCGGACATTATCCCGATCAAGTTACCATCATCATCCGTCCAGGCCTTAGGCTCTAGGTGGTAATGATAGCTCTGGGGGCCGGTATGTGCTCCATTGTAATCTAGTGAAACCACCGCATCATCTAAAGGTACATTGGGGCCTTCCTGGTCATTGTAGATCATTGAGCCACTGATCGCAATGCCTATTGCTCCTAAACCTGTAGCAGAGGAATTAGCTGCTAGTTCAGGATTAATCGGTACGCGCAAGGTGTAGGAACCGTTAAAGTCATCAATATTCCCAGGTGCCATCTGGTTAAAAGAGGTTGCCGTTGGGTCCACAAATAGGGGATGATCCACAGCCGCTGCAGGGGTAGTATGGGCACCCATCGGACCATTAATGGTACGTTCATTGGTATTTGACCAGTAGGGGGAAGTGTGGTTCGGTAGGCCATTAGATTCTATCACTACTTCAGCACCGTCAAGGTAGATCGTAAAGTTTTCGCTGTCAAACTCTTCAAAAGCTGCGTGTAGTGTGTAGCTCCCACCGGTGTCATCGGTATCCGTGTTGTCCGCAACAAAGCCGTCTGGTTGCTCGCAGGCGGTCATACTAACCGTTGGGTTACCTAAGCCATCCTCGTCGGCGTCTTCATACCAAGTGGTTTCAACGCAGGTTTCATCCTTTTTACAAGACCAGGTTAAAACAATAGCTCCCAAAAGAAGAAATAGGAATCCTGTTCTGAAGTATTTCATTGGTTCAAATTTTTAAGAATTGAATTCATTTATGTTCAGTTAGATTCCTTTTCTGGCAATTTCTTTCGGTCTTCGGTTATTTTTTTTACAAAAATTTACATCATGTCCCTGAGGAAGATAAATGGGAAGATAGGAGTCTGTCAATTGTAGGTAGGTAATGCCCTTGTTGCCATCAGTGATCCACTTTTGTGCTTGTCCGCCCGCATTCAGCTACCAATAGGCACAGTAAAAAAGCAAAGCTGAAGGAAGAAATTGTTGGTTGTTATCCAGTATTTTTTTGCTGAATCAAAATGTGCTAAATCGCAAATACTTTATGTCAACTTGGAATGTTCATTCCAATCTCATACATTTGCGCCGTGGACAAAAAGCAGCAAATAATTGAAGCTGCCCTGCAGCTATTGGTGGAGAAAGGTATTCATGCCGCTCCCATGTCAGCTATTGCTACCGCAGCAAAAACCGGGATGGGGACCATTTACAATCACTTTGAGAATAAGGAGGCCTTGATCAACGCCATCTATGCGGATATCAAGCAGCAGGAAGCCATGATCTTGGAGAAATTATTCCATGATGAACCGGTCAAGACTCAATTTGAGCTGTACTACAGGGCGGCGATAGATTTTTTCGTGCAGAGGCCACTGTATTTCCAGTTTATGGAGCAATTGCAGGCCTCCCCGATTATTACAGAAGAGACCAGGGCCTTCGGCTATCAAGCCATCGAGCCAGTTATTCGGTTGCTGAAGCAAGGCCAAGCAGAGGGCATAATCAAAGACATCGCCGTAAACGAACTATTACAATTTCTAGGAGGGACCATCTTATCCCATTTGAGATGGCACTTCAACCAACAAGGGAAGGCATCCGCCAAAAGTATGGACAATCAATTGCGATTGACTTGGGATGCAGTTAAGGCTTAAAATTTTTTAAATCATATGTGGAATGAACGTTCATTCCAAAAAAGAAATCACATGAAGAAAAATGTCTTGATAACAGGGACCTCCAGTGGGGTAGGCTATGAAAGCGCATTGCTTTTTGCCAAAAATGGATTCAAAGTTTATGCCTCCATGCGAAACCTCACCAAAGGGGAGAAACTGAAGGAGCAGGCAGCCGCAGAAGATTTGGACATTCACTTGATTCAACTGGATGTTACCGACTTAGATTCGATTCAGGCTGCCGTTGATACCATCATCACAGCAGATGGAAAAATTGATATGCTCATTAATAATGCAGGTGCCGGTTTTGGTAAAACGACGGAACAAGCTAGCATTGAGGAAATTAAATGGGTAACGGACGTCAACTACCTCGGCGTGGTTTATTGTTGTAGAGCAGTTATCCCACAGATGAGAAAGCAACGCTCCGGGCACATTATCAATATTACTTCCGTGGGAGGGCTCGTAGGACAACCATTCAATGAGCTGTACTGCGGGGCCAAATTTGCCGTTGAAGGCTACACGGAAAGCCTAGCAGCCTATGTCAGCGATCCATTCAACATCCAATTTAGTATTGTGGAGCCTGGAGGAATTAGCACAGAATTTATGAAATCGGCTATTGCTAATACCGCTTCCGCGGAAGGGCAATTGGCTTCGGGAGAGTATTTGCCGATTTTTCAACAGTACATTGCTGGTACGCAAGCCCGGGCAGGAGAAGGGGCCGCACAGGTGTATCAAACGGGTGCTGAGGTAGCCGCAGTTATCTTGGAGGTAGCACAGCAAGAACAGCCCCCGCTACGAGTACGTACCTCCGAATGGG